>ENA-ORUO01000101-ORUO01000101.1-human-gut-metagenome-genome-assembly--contig:-NODE-101-length-98863-cov-4.860669_pt1 | contig 98863 bp, 63 predicted proteins | sample MGYA00242082_ERZ509215 | MGnify/ENA primary metagenome ERZ509215 (study PRJEB26280, sample SAMEA2338829) | human gut metagenome | biome: human gut; feature: human-associated habitat; material: faeces... | reverse complement strand
TAAGCACGCCGCCAGCGTTCATCCTGAGCCAGAATCGAACCCTCCACAAAAAAACTTCATGAAAAGCATCCGAATAGATGACTCTCAAAACAAAAATTGACGAGCACGTCCTTAAGGAAGGACGCCCTCAAAAAACCTCACCCCTCATCAAACCCTCCCGGGTACCCGACCACCACGACAGGCAATCAGGCGAGGAATGAACTGGCAATCATTGACTATAAAGAAGTAGTACAAACACGCTCTTGAGTTCTCAAACCACCACCACACCAGCCAGACGGGAAACCAACCAGAGGAAGGAACCCGCCGCGCTGAGCGGCAACAGGTGAATAACTTACACGCATGTCCGGATTCACGCAAATCAAGGCACACAAAAACCCAAGGAATCGGCATAACAGCGCGGTTCCCTCGGCGTGTCGCACAGAGCCCACTTTGCTCTGATGAGGCTAGGTTAACCCCTCAAATGTTTCTGAAAAGCATCAAATCCACTATTCGGCTGGCGTGTCGCGAGAGTTTTCAGCTTGTCGGCCCTGCGTTCATCTCTCGGCAACCACACTGCCGGCGCACAATCGGCGCATGACAGCGCTCCGTCATCGGATTTCGTTCATGAATCGCGGGTATACCTGTAGTTATGACCAAGAAGATTGCTGTATTAACCGGGGCGGGCATTTCCACGTCCGCCGGCATCCCTGATTTCCGCGGTCCGGACGGTGTGTGGACCAAGCATCCTGACCAAATGAGCGTTTACGACATCGATCTGTTCCTGCGCAACAAAGAGGACCGCGAGTACTCCTGGCGCTGGCAAAAGGAATCGCCAGTATGGAATGCGCAGCCCGGCACTGCGCATAAGGCGCTGGTCAAGCTGGAACAAGCCGGCATGCTGACGCTGCTGGCCACGCAGAACTTCGATGCGCTGCATGAGAAGGCCGGCAACAGCGACAACGTCATCGTGAACCTGCACGGCACTATCGGCACCTCGCATTGCATGAAGTGCCATCAGGAATATGCCACGGCGGACATCATGGCCCGTTTGGATGAAGAGCCCGACCCACATTGCCATCGCAAACTGAAGTATCGTGGCGATATGCCGTGCAATGGCATTATCAAAACCGATGTGGTGTATTTCGGTGAGGCGTTGCCGGACGGCGCGATGGAGAAGTCGTACAGTCTGGCCACCAAAGCCGACGAACTATGGGTAATCGGATCGACCCTTGAGGTGTACCCGGCGGCGAGCATTGTGCCGGTGGCCGCGCAGGCGGGCGTGCCCATCACCATTATGAATATGGGTCACACGCAATATGACCATCTTGCGAGCCGCTTGATTCATGAGGATATCGCCGTTGCCCTGCCGAAGTTGGTGGACGAGACGATTGCGGAGAACAAGTAGCCCTCAGCATAACGAAAGCGCCGGTGGGTGGGTTAAGCAACTGATGATTGTCGGTTAACCACCCACCGGCGCTTTTGCGCCACCTCCCGCCAGCGGGAGGTATTGGAGCACACTTCTGCGCGGCTTCCCGCCAGCGGTATTGGAATCAGTAGATGCGCTTGGGCTGGAATCCGGCTTCCCTGAGTGCCGCGAGGATGCGGTCGATGTGCTCGGGGCCGTTGGTCTCGACCGTGACGCCGAGAGACACCGCGTTGGTGTAGTGGCCGGATGCCTTGAACTGGTCGTGATCAAGCTGAATGACGTTGGCGCGCTGCTCGGCAAGCAGGGTGGCCACCTTGACGAGCTGGCCCGGAGTATCCGGCAGCTCGACCTCGAAGTTCATGATGCGGCCGCGGGCGATCATACCTTTCTGAATCACCGCACCCATGGTCACGGTGTCGATATTGCCGCCGGACATAATCGGAACCACCACGTGCGGGCCGGTGGCGGCGGCGAACTTGCGCGAACGCAGGTTCAGGTGTTCCAGCGCAGCCAGCGAAACGGCGCCGGCCGCCTCGACCACCAGCTTATGCTTCTCGAGCATGAGCAGAATCATTTCGTTGATGTCGCGCTCGGTGACGGTGACCAGATCGTCCAGGAACTCGTTAATCAGAGCGAAGGGCAGGTCGCCGGGGTGCTTGACCGCAACACCTTCGGCGGAGGTAACCACATGGTCAGCCGGAGACACACGACCCGCGGCCAGCGAGTCCTTCCAGGCCGGTGAGCCCTCCGGAATCGCACCGATTACGCGCACTTCAGGCTTGAATGTCTTGATGGCGAGCGCCACGCCGGCACCCAGGCCACCACCACCGAGCGGCACGACCACGTCAGTGACGTTCGGCACGTCTTCAAGGATCTCCAGACCGATGGTGCCTTGGCCGCAGATGACTTCGTAATCGTCGAATGGCGGCACGTAAATCATGCCTTCCTTGTCGGCGAGCTCAGCAGCGTGGGCGGCGGATTCATCGAACACATCGCCGTACAGCACCACGTCGGCACCGTAGGCCTTGGTGGCATCGACCTTCAGCGGCGGGGTGATCTGCGGCATGCAGATGGTGGCCTTGGCTCCACGCTCGCGGGCCGCATAGGCCACACCCTGGGCATGGTTGCCGGCAGACGCGGTGACGATGCCGTGAGCGATCTGCTCTTCGGTGAGCGAAGCAATCTTGTTATAGGCACCGCGGATCTTGAAGGATCCGGTGACCTGCAGGTTTTCCGGCTTCAGGAGAATCTCATGGCCGGTCATCTCGCTCAGCACCGGAGAAGGAATGATCTCCGTGTGGCGGGCAGTGCCTTTGAGTCGTTCGGCGGCCAGCTTCAGTTCGGCTGCATGATCACGTTGCAGCGCCTTCAAAACATCCTTTTGTTCCATAGCTTTCCATTGTAAGCACCACAATGCCGAGAGACACCAGCTATCTCGCTTCACAGAGGTACATTCGGCCTTTTGCAGACAGCTATCTGTTTTCATAGGGGTACCGAGAAGCAAAAACCCCGGGTATAAGCCTTGATTTTTCAACGCTTATACTCGGGGTTTTGACGTTACGGTACCTCTTTCAAGGCGGATAGCATTTCGCAATAGCCCTGAAGTATCTCTGTGAACGGAGAAAGGTACTCAATCCGCTACAATCGCTCCAATCGCTACAGCTGAATGACGGCGGCCTCCCAAGGATCGAGCTCACGGTTGGCGAGGGAGGCCACGGCGTGCGGGGCATCATACGTGCTGATTACCACGTTCGACTCGGTGATTCCGGCGGCGGCCAGTTCGGCGGTTTCGCGCGGTAGATCAACGGTTCGGCCGGACATGTTGACCACGACCAGCAGCTTCTCATCGCCGAGGGTGCGGGTGAAGGCGTAGACATGCGCGTCATCCGCATCGAGCAGATGCCAGTCGCCGGCCGCCACGACAGGCATGTCGTGGCGCAGCGCGATGAGCTGCTTGTAGAAGGCATATACCGAATCCGGATCGTCGAATTCGCCGGCCGCGTTGATCGCCGCATGGTTGGGATTGACGGAGATCCATGGCTCCTTAGCGGCATCCGGCGCAGTGAAACCGGCATAGACAGAGCCGTCCCATTGCATCGGGGTACGCGAATTATCACGACCGCGCGCGGCGAGACCCGCCAACATCGATTCGGGCGACTGCACTTTGGCTTCCTCAACCCTTTGACGGTAAGCGTTCAGGGACTCGAGGTCACGGTACTGGTCTAGGCGCGTGAAGTGGGCGTCGGTCATGCCTAGCTCTTCGCCCTGATATATGTACGGGGTGCCGCGATGCATGTGCAGCATCAGGCCAAGTGCCTTGGCCGAACGCACACGAGATTCCTCCGAGGAGTCATCACCCCAACGAGAAACGACGCGAGGCTGGTCGTGGTTACCAGTAAACAGGCTTGCCCAGCCTGCATTCTTCACGGCCGCTTGATAACCGGCCATAATGCTCTTGAGCTTCGGCAGGTCAAGTGGCAGTGGCTTCCATTTGACGCCTTCGCAGTCAAAATCAACGTGCTCGAATAGGAAGAGCATGTCCAGCTCGCCGTTGGCGGGGTCGGTGATGTATTCGTTGCGCTGTGCGGTAACGCCGGGAGCCTCGCCCACGGTGAGGAAGCCCTCACGGCCTTCGAACACTTCACGGCGCATTTCGGCCAGGAATTCGTCTTGGCGAGGGCCGTCCGCGCAGAACGGATTCGGGTTGGAATAGCCTTCCTCACCCACGGGCAGATCGTCCAGCTCGGAACCGTACTCGCCGGGCAGCTTGCCAGACAGGTCCGTGCGCTTGGAAATCAGCGTAATCACATCCATGCGGAAACCGTCAACGCCGCGGTCAAGCCACCAGTTCATCATGTCGTATACCGCGCGGCGCACAGCCGGATTTTCCCAGTTGAGGTCCGGCTGCTTCTTCGAGAACTGATGCAGGTAGTATTCGCCACGCTCAGGGCAATACTCCCATGCAGAACCGCCAAAGTAGGAGCCCCACTGGTTGGGCTCGGCACCGGGCTCGCCGGCAGTGGTGCCGGGACGGGCGGGACGCCACCAATACCAGTCGGCGTGCTCATCATCCTTGTTTTTGGACGCTTCAAACCAGGCGTGTTCATCGGAAGTGTGATTGACAACAAGATCCATCACGATCTTGAGCCCGCGCTTGTGGGCCTCGGCCAGCAGCTCATCCATGTCGTCGAGTGTGCCGAACAGAGGATCAATGTCCTGATAGTCGGAAATATCGTAGCCATTATCGTCTTGCGGAGACTTGTATACCGGGGATAGCCACAGCACATCCACGCCGAGGTCGGCCAGATAGTCGAGCCGTGACGTAATGCCCTTGAGATCGCCGAGGCCGTCGCCGTTGGTGTCTTGGAAGGAACGCGGGTAAATCTGGTAAACGACCGCATTGGACCACCACGGATTTGGGGTGGCACCGTTGGTGCGGATGGAATCTGGAATTACTGTGCGTTGTGAAGTGGTCATCGTTGGCTCCTCCATTATTTATGGTCTACATTGCCTGTTGCTCATAGTCTAAAAAGCGCTGAATTACATTTCCATTGGGGAACTGCGTTGGTGTGCCGGAAACAAAAACTGCAAAGAGCCGGAAGGCACTGCTACGGCTCAATTCTCATAAGCTGCACATGCTATTTAGCAACATATGGGCCCTTTCGCTGTTTGTGGTGGGTGACTGTGCCGTGGGGTGATGTTGGTCGGGTAGGTTGGAGGCATGGATGCCTCTCACCTGTTCACCGCCGCGCTTCGGCTGCGGTCGCCTTGGAGGGTCGGGTCTGCGGACTTCCGTGACGCCGACGTCGACGGGCGGGAGCCGCACATCACGATCGGCTTCGAGCCCGGCAGAGGGTTCATGCTCCTGTTCGAGGCGTGGGTGTGGCTATATCGCCTGTGCTCGTGGATGATGCACTCGAGGCTCGAACCTATGAAGGAGCTCGCCCGCTTGTTCCGCCGCCACTTCGCCACCATAATCTACCTGACCTGCGGCAGCTCACATATTAACGGTTCTTCTGATTGCGACGCGCAAGAGCAACTTCGGGCGCGCTTGGATTGTCTGCTTGAACCCACTGGTGCGGGGATAGATGATTTAGTTGACACGCCTGCGGGAATCTGGTGGGGATTTCGCTGGCACACCGGATTTCAAGCAAACCCCGCCTCGGGAACCGCTCCGGACTTCGGCGTTGGCCCGGTTCGTATGTCAATCGATTGCCGTCTGAACCGGGACAGAATCCGCTGTCCCGGTTCGCGATTTTTGTCCTTTTTTACAAACAGGGACAAGCCAATCTCCGCAGGTCATATGCTCCGTAATACAAAATCGGCGGAATAGAGCCGATCCCGGAATCAACATGTTGTCCCGGTTTTCACATAAAACGATTGACATTCATACCGGGACAATGAAAATTGTCCCGGTTCGTGAAAATCGCCCGAAACCGCGAACCGGGACAGCGGATTCTGTCCCGGTTCGCGCGTCAAACGGTTGATATGTGGACCGGGACAAGCCAGTGGCACGGCGACACAGCAGATGCGCTCAATTGCACCGTAAGCCGTACGGTTTCGTCACTTTTTCATTCGCACAACGAGCAAAACCACATGACCTTTGTGCGCCACCGCCACATCAACCGACCGTCGCCTTTATTGTGGCGGTTTCCAGTATGGCAACAGGACAGAAGAGCCTCCTCCGGTGAGAGCCGGAGGAGGCTTGGGTGGAAGCGGACCTTTACTTCACAGAGTCCTGCAATTCAGGACTGGCCTACGGCCAGACCCAACATGACCTCGCGAGTACGCGACCTATCCGGCCGCCCGGGCCGGGAAACAGCCCACGGGGCTGTTTCCTTAATCGGCTCGTCTCGCTCGACGCGGTGAAGTAAAGCAGCGCCTGCGCTGTTTTACTTCACCGCTCCCCTCATCACACCACCGACGACCCACTTTTGGGCGAAGATGTAGACGATGAGGATCGGGGCCATGGCCATCAGGTAGCTGGAGAAGGCCATCGGGTAGTTGGTGGCGAACTGCGAGCTGAAGACGTACTGGGCGAGCGGGATGGTCTGGTTCGACTGGTCGGTCAGGATGATCAACGGCAGGAGGAAGTCGTTCCAGGCCCACAGTGCGGTCAGGATGGCGATGGTGGCGTTAATCGGGCTCATCAGCGGGAAGATGATGGTCCAGAAAATGCGCCACGTGGATGCGCCATCGATTCGGGCCGCCTCTTCCAGCGAAACCGGAATCGAACGGATGAAGCCAGTGGCGATGAACAGGTTCGTGCCCAGGCCGAGCACCGTGTACAGGATGATCAGGCCGACCTGGTTGTCCAGGTGCAGGGAGCCCATCTGCTTCGCAATCGGCAGCATGACGACCGGGAACGGCACGAACATGGCGGCGATGAAGAAGTAGTACAGGAAGCGGAAGAAGCGCTTATCCATGTTGCGGGCCACGGCGTAGGCCACGAAGGTGTTGGTCAGCAGGGTGAGCACCACGGCGGCCACCGTGATGATCGCGGAGTTGAGCGCGGCCTTCGGGTAGTTGACCTTGGCGGAGGCGTCGGCGAAGTTATGCCACTGCCACGAGGTGGGCAGGGCGAAGGTGCCGGCTTCGGCCGGAGTCTTCAGCGCGGTGACGATGGTGAAGTAGAGCGGGATCAGAATGGTCAGGCTCAGCACGGCCACGGCGGCGGTCAGCCACCAGTTGATCTTGTGGTCTCTGCGGAACTTGGCGGGCTTGCCGGACTTGGACGGGGTAACTGTTGCAGTAGTCATTTCTTATCCTCCCCTAAATCAGATCTGTTCCTGGCTGCGGGAGATGCGCAGCTGCACGAAGGCGATGATCGCCAGCACGATGAAGAAGAGCACGGCGTTTGCGGTCTGGTAGGCGTACTCGCCACCGGTCAGGCCACCCTTCCAGATGAGGTAGGTGACGGTTTCGGTGGAGGAGTTCGGGCCGCCCTCGGTCAAGGCGACGACCTGGTCGAAGGTGCCGAGCGCGTTCTTCATGGACAGCACGAGGTTGATGGTGAAGAACGGTCCGATCAGCGGGAAGGTGATCTTCCAGAACTTCTGCCAGGCATTGACGCCGTCGATGGCGGCGGCCTCGTAGATTTCATCGTCGATGGTCTGCAGGCCGGCGAGGTAGATGAGCACCGAGTAGGCGATGCCCTGCCAGACGGCGAGGAAGACGATTGGGATCCAGCTGAGTTGCTCATTGGTCAACAGCGAGGTGGACAGCCACTTGATGCCCAGCGCCTTGCCGAGCTCGGGCAGCGGGTTCATGAAGATGTACTTGAACACGTAGCCGATGACCAGCACGGAGAGGGTGTAGGGGATGAAGAAGACGGCTCGGAAGCCATTCTTGAAGGCGATCTTCGAGTTCAGCAGCACCGACAGGAACAGGGCGATCACATTAATCAGCACCGTGATGAGAATGGCGATGAGGAACGTGAACAGGTAGGCGTGGCCCACGCGGTTGTCCTGGAAGAGGGCGATGTAGTTCTTCAGGCCGATGAACTTGTAATCGCCGTAGCCCTGCGAGTTGGTGAAGGAATACTTTATGCCGTCAAGAAATGGCAGGTACAGGAAGAAGGCGAAAATGATAGCCGCCGGAACCACCATCCAGTAGTAGGCGGGGTCCACCTTGCGGGTGGAGAAGGCGGAGACCTTCTTCTTGGCCGGTTTCTTGGCAGCGGTCTTGGTTGCGGTTGCGTGTGACATGATGTTCTCCTCTCCTACCGATCACTCGAAGGTCCTGGCTTGGACCTTGTCCCATTCGGTCTGCATCTGGTTCAGGAAGCGGTCGGTGTTGCCGGAGGTCACCATGGTCTGCAGGTAGCCGCCGATGTTGATGGACGAAGGAATGTAGTGGTCGCAGAAGTCGGCCAGTCGGTTTTCCTCGAAGAACGGGCGCACGGTTTCCAGCGCATCGTTGCCGAAGTAGGTGTCCTTCAGCGGCGTGATGGCGGACTGGGCGTCGGCGTAGGCGTCAAGCTGATCCTTCTGCATGAGGAACTCGACGAGCTTCATCGCTTCCTTGGGGTGCTTGGTGTTCGCACCGATGGTGAGCATCACGTCGTCGCCGGCGGTGAGGATCTGCTCGCTGGCGTCATCGGTGGCCGGCATCTGGGCGAAACCAAGTTCGATATCGGGGTTGATCAGCAGGATCTGCGGGATGGCGTAGGTGCCGAGCGGGATGATCGCGGCCTTGCCTTGGGCGAAGTTCTGCGTGCCCTGCTGGTAGGTGACGCCGGTGTCCGCAGTGGAGTAGGTGAAGAGCTCGGATTCCTTCTCGACTGAGGTCTTCCACAGTTCCTGGAACGTGGTCTTGCCTTGCTTGAGCTCGGTGTACTTCGATTCGGGAACCAGCGTGCCGGTCAGGGAGGCGAGCGGTGCCTGGGTGGTCCAGGCGTCGGCCACGGAACCCTGCAGCGGGTTGATGCCGGCGTCCTTGAAGGTGTTGAGCATATCGGTGAACTCGCTCCAGGTGGTCGGCGGATTCTCCGGGTCAAGGCCAACCTTGCGGAACAGAGCCTTGTTGTAGATGTAGCCGGAGGCGTTACCCGCGAAGGGCAGGCCATACAGGCGCTTCTTGGAGGAATCGGTGGTCTGCACCAGATTCTTGGCGATCTGCACCATGCCGGGGTTGAGGGTGTCCACAATGGGTTCATCGGTGAAGTCGTAGAACACACCGGAGGCGGCGAAGTTGCCGAAGCTGATGTCGCCGTTGAAGGTGATCACGTCCGGCACACGATTCTTGACGAAACGGGTGCGCAGATCGGTCTGGGCGTTGGCGGAGTTGTTGATGTTGACCTTGATGGTCGGGTTCTGCTTCTCAAAGTCGGCGACCATGGACTTGAACTGGTCGGCGGCCTCGGACTTGAACTGGAAGAAATCCAGCGTGACGGTGCCTGCGGTGCTGGAGCCGCAGCCTGCCAGGCCGAACCCGACGGCGATCGCGCACATCACGGCGGCGGTGCGCACGGCCAGACGCTTCAGTCTAGGCGTTGCATGTGGGGAATCGGACAGCATAATTGTTGACTCCTTTATCTTTCTTTTCCTCCGGCTTCGGTGCCGGCGGTTCTTCCACTTTCCAAGGTAACGGTTCGGCCATTTCATTCCCAGCGCCAGCGAGCCCACTTGCGCAAGCAACAAAAAGCGCGGTATTTTGTGATTAACGCAATAAATACAGCGAAGGGGCTTGCATGTCTGATGTCAACGCGATTCCACAGTGGTTTTCCGGATCCGAGCATACGCATCGCGTGGCGGCGGCAATTGCCCAATACGGGCCGATAGCCCGCACTACGTTGGCACAGATGCTGGGACTGAGCCAAGGGGCCTTGTCCCGCATCACCAGCGATCTGATCTACGCCGGGGTGATCGAGGAGCTTCCGGCCGAGGCCGGCCCGTCAGGCAAGCTGCCCGAGCGATTCACGCCAAGGGAAAGTTCGGATCGTCGCGGACGCCCGCAGACTTCGCTGGTGTTGTGTTCGAACGCACGCACCTTCATTGGTGTCAAGGTTCATGGGATGTCGATTGTGGCCGCTGCGGTGAACGCGCATGGCGAGGTGGTGTCCGGCCGGCACGAGGTGCCGATCGGGGCGGATCAATCGGCTGAGTATGTGGTGTCGGCCATCACGCGGCTGGTGCGCGAATGTTCCGCCGATATCGCCTCTTCCGGACTACCCTCCCCCACTGCGGTGGGCGTTGCGGTAGGTGGGCATGTGGTCGACGATTCGATTGTGACGTTCGCGCCGTTCCTGCATTGGGACGGGGCCACGGACTTGGGGACGATGGCCACAGAGGCGACCGGCCTGCCGTGCGGGGTGTTCAATGATATCGATTCTCTGCTGGTGGATGCCTCCTGGTTCGGGCCGGGTGTCGGCGTGGATATGTTCGCCGTGGTGACCATCGGCGTGGGTGTTGGTTATTCGCTGGCCGTGAACGGCAAGCCAGTGCAGTACCCGGATAAGAGCTATGGTCTGGTGGGCCACGTGCTTATCGATCCGGAGGGGCCGCGCTGCACCAGCGGACATATCGGCTGTTCACAATGCTTGACTGACGATTCGATCGCCGAACAGTACTCTGCGATTGTGGGTCGCGCGGTCAGTTTTGAGGACTTTGCGCGCGATGCCAAGGGACGCGTGCCGCAGGCCACGCAGTTGGTGAACCGGACGTGTTTCCGGTTGGGTTCGCTGGTGGCTACGGTGACGAACATCGCGATGCCCGGACATGTGATGATTGCCGGGGAGTCCGCGTTTTTGGCCAAGCTCGGCACCGATTCGCTGCGCGATGGCATTCGTTTCTACCGTCACAGCCAGACCCAGCCGGTCAAGTTCACGATTATGGACCACGACTGGCAGCTCTGGGCCAAAGCCGCCGCCAGTCGCGTGATTGTGAAGCATATTGGGTAGGCCGTTCTTGGCTCCCCTCAGAGAGGGAAGCCAAGAACGTTGCTTCGCCACAGTTACTCCGCCACGACCAGCAATTACGGACTTGCCTATCGGCAAGGCTCAATCCCACCTTCGCTCAGCTGTCGCTTCGCTCAGGCCGTGGCTACTGACAGCCTACTAGGCTGTCAGCTTAACGCCACAGCCTTGAGCAATACTGCCTGCTGGGGGTGGAGGGACGGGGGACGGATGCCGTAGCGCTGCAGGGTTTCGCCGGTCAGGACTACGCCTTCCTCGTTCCACCAGCCGAGAGTGCTCTGGCCGTTGGTCAGACCGGTCAAATCCAAGCTCGGGTCGAGCGGGCTGACGCGGTAGGTGCGCTCGGGGTCAAGTCCGGGCAGGTGCACGGGCGCGGCCGGATAGGTCTGGCTGGTGGTCAGCTGGGTGAAGCGGTAGATGGCGGCGTCGCGGTTCGGCATCACCATGCCATCCAAGCGCACGGCCGGATCGTTGGAGTCGGCGTGCACGCAGGTGTCGATGGCGAACCAGTCGCGGTGCTTCTTGAATTCGGCCACCCACACGGCCAGCTTGGCGAGCGCCTCGTCCGGCTCCTTCAACAGGTTCCATTCGATGCCCATGTGGCCGAAGAACGCCATGGCCATGCGCAGTTCCTGGCTGGTGGCACGCTGGGTGGAGTGCGCGGGACTGGCACCCACGTGCTCGCCCATCATCGCCGGCGGCACCAGCAGCGAGGTGTAGCGCTGGATGTCCGCGCGCTCGACCGGGTCCACGCAGTCGGAGACCCAGATACGATCGGCGTGCTCTAGGATGCCGAGATCCACGCGGCCACCGCCGGAGGAGCAGCTTTCGATCTCAAGGCCCGGATGTGCGGTCTTGAGGCCCTTGAAGATGTTGTAGACGGCGAGGGTCTGCGCGTGCACGGCCGGGCGGCCGGAGCGGCGGGAACCGGGCTCGGTGACGAGCTTGTTGTGGTCCCACTTGATGTAGTCGATACCAAGCTCGCCGACAAGCTGGTCCATGCAGCCGTAGATGTAGTCGAACGCATCCGGATTGGTCAGATCGAGCACCTGCTGAGTGCGGCCCTGCAGCGGCAGTCGGCCGGTGGTGGGCGAAAGAATCCAATCGGGGTGGTTGCGGGCCACGTCGGAATCGGGGTTGACCATTTCCGGCTCGAACCACAAGCCGAATTCCATACCCTTGGCGTGCACGTAGTCGGCGAGCGCCTTCAGGGACTTCGGGCCATCGGGCCAGACGTCCTGCGCAATCTGCCAGTCACCGAGGCCGGAGGTGTCGTCGCGGCGGGAGCCGAACCAGCCGTCGTCCACCACGAATCGTTCCACGCCGGAGTCGGCGGCCTTGTCGGCGAGCGCCTTCAGCGTATCGAAGTTGTGGTCGAAGTACACGGCTTCCCATGTGTTGAGGATCACCGGACGGCCGTGCGAGAACAGGTGCGGGTGCAGGGAGCGCACGTAGGAGTGGAAGCGGGCGGCGATCTCGTTGAGACCATCGCCATAGGAGCCGAACAGCCACGGGGTGTCGTAGGAGTTCTGGCCTTCGCCAGGGCCAGCGAGCGTCACTTCGCCGCCGAACAGGAGTTCGCCGCCGCCGATCACGCCGGTCGTGTAGGGCAGACGTTCGGCGGACAGCACGGAGTTGCCGCTCCAGCCCACGTGCACCGAATAGGCGTCGCCATGCTCGAAGCTGAAACCGGGCACTCCGGCGGTCAGGAGCAGGGATGCGTCGAAGTCAGGGCGGCCGGCGAGCTGCGGCTTTTCGAAACGGCCGACGGTCAGCGGCTGGCGCTGCGGACTGCGTTCACGTAGATGGTGACCGGTGGTGGTGAGGATTTCGCCGGCGGATTCGGGCAGCGGGAAGCCGAGCTCGATCTTGCCGATCTCGAGCGGGGCTCCGGCGTCTGCACCGAACAGGTTGGTTACGGTGGCCTTCTGACGGACCAGGCCGCCGGGGAGCAGTTCGAGGTGCCACTCGACTTCCACGCCCTGCTCCTCATCGCGCGCGGTGACTATGACGCCGGGCACGCGGACCGGACCGGTGGCACGGGCATGGCCGGCCACATCGGTGTAGCTTTCGCCGGACACGGCATCGAGGGTGGCTTCCAGCACGCCGCCGGCCTCGATATTGGTCACAGTGAACTTGGGGAAGAGCTCGACGCCGGCGCGGCGCAGCACCACGCGCTGCTCGCCGATCCAGCTTTCGGCCTGGGTGGGCAGGATGGACGGCCAGGCGGTGTCGTCGAGCGCGCCGGACACGCGCTGCGGCTTCAGGGCGTCATAGGCGGCCAGCAGGGTGTCGGGCTTGGCCAGCGGGCGGCCCCAGTGGACGATGCGCGGCAGGTCGCTGCCGGCAAACACCAGACCGATCGCCACATTGGCGGCGGGCTGGGTCAGGTAGACGGCGGTGAGTGCGGTGCCGTCAGCGGCGGCGCCGGTGAAAGTGGAGGTGTTCTCGGCCATATTGTCTCCTTCGACGTGTGTGGATTTGCATTGCACTACTGGTTTCGATGGTAGAAGAAATGGAATATGTTGCCTTGGTGCCGCGTGTTGGTTGCGTGAGGTAAGTAATGCGTCCGTGTCTATCGCCGCTGGGCGAAGAAATCAGTCAGGATGGACTGACACTCGCCTTCCAACACGCCGCCGTGCACTTCAGGACTATGGCCGATATGCGGATCGCGCGGAATATCCCAAATCGAACCGCATGCACCGAGCTTGGGATCCCAGGCACCGAACGCGATGGTGCCGATATGGGTCTGGATGCAGGCACCCGCGCACATCGGGCACGGCTCAAGTGTGACGGCCAGCGTGCAATCGGCGAGATTCCAGGCGCCCAAGGCTTGGGCCGCCTGACGCATGGCGATGATTTCGGCGTGGGCAAGCGGGTCACCATCAGCCTCACGCGTGTTGTATCCGCGCCCGACAATCTGGCCGGCCGCATCCAGCACCACCGCACCAACCGGTACGTCACCAGCGGCTGCAGCCTGACCGGCCAGTTCCAGTGCGCGGCGCATCGCCTCGTCATATTCCATACCAACGAGTGTATGCCTTTTCTCATATCGTCTCATGATGTGCATAATCGGCCGCAAGCTTAACGTTTTCTTCATGGTTCCCATATACTTTTGGTGGAGAAAAATTTAAGGGAGAAGGCGGCAACATGGCGGTATTTGAGCTCATCCTATGCATCATTGCGGCGGTGGTGGTGAGCTCGTTTGTCAGTCGCTTCGTGCCCAAAGTCTCCACGCCGCTGGTCCAGATTGTGCTGGGCGTGCTGGTTACGTATCTGCCGTTTTTCCCGGATGCAACGCTCGACCCGGAACTGTTCATGGTGCTGTTTATCGCGCCATTGCTGTATTTGGAAGCCCACGAAATCGATAAGTCGGCGTTGCTGAAAACGCTGGATCTGAGCCTATCGCTGGCTATCGGACTGGCTATCGTCACGATGGCGGCGGTCGGATTCACTTTGCATGCCGTCTGGCCGTCCATCACCTTAGCCTCAGCCTTAGCACTCGGCGCGGCACTCGGCCCGACCGATGCGGTGGCCGTCAGCTCCCTCGGTAAAGAAGCCTCGCTGACGCAGCGTCAGCGCAGCGTGCTGAAAGGCGAATCACTCTTCAATGACGCTTCCGGCATCGTCGGCTTCCAGTTCGCTCTGGCCGCCGCCTTCACTGGAGAATTCGCCGTGGGGCAGGCCGCCGGCGAATTCGTGATCTCCTTCTTTGGCGGCACCTTATTTGGCCTGGTGATAGCAGCAGCGGCCAACTGGCTATTCGAGACCGTGCGATCCCTCGGCTGGGAAACCACTACCACACGTATTCTGATGGAACTGTTCCTGCCCTTCCTGCTGTATTTGGGCGCGGAGGAATTCAATGTGTCCGGCATTCTGTCGGTGGTGGCCGCTGGCCTGTTCATCCGATTCGACCGCACCGGCGTGGGGCCGAATGTGGCACGCACGAATATCGTTTCCACTTCAGTATGGGGTGTGCTGAGTTTCTCGCTCAACGGTGCGGTGTTCATTCTTCTGGGCATGCAGCTGCCGCGCGCCATGATGGCCAGCTGGTCTGACCCGTATATCAGCAATACCGCGCTGATCGGCATTATTCTGCTGGTCACTCTGGTGGTAATCGCGCTTCGATTCTTCTGGATTGCGGCCATGCTGCGCGTGGCGCGAGATACAATCTCCGGCCAGCGCCGCAAAATGACACCCGAACGCTGGCGCTCGGCCGCAGTGATGACCTTTGGCGGCCCCAAGGGAACCATCACGCTGTCATTGATGTTCACCATCCCGTATTACATTGCCGGCGGCGCGCCGTTCCCGATGCGTGACGAGCTGATTTTCATTGCGTCAGGCGTGATTATCGCGACCTTGCTGCTGGCCAACTTCCTGCTACCGCTATTGGCCCCGAACCGTGGCAAGGATCCCAGCGCGGAAATAATTCCGGTGACCATCGATGTGTTACGCGCCACGGTGGAGGAATTGACCGGACGCATCACGCCAGAGAATCGTCGTGCGATTCTGATGGTAATCGACCAGTACACCAAGCGCATCGGGCGATTGCAGCAGCGCATCGGCGATACCGATCCCCAGGGATTCGAGCAATTGCAGATCGAAGCGCTGCATTGGGAAAAGGAATTCGTGCGCGACCGGCTTGCCGACACCAAAGCACATCCGGCGGCGGATACGGCCACGCAAGAGCTGAACGTCGAAGCCTGCGAGCGCATGCTTGACCAGATTATGAATACGCTGCGTCACACTTCCACTGATCCGACTTCGGGGCATGCGGTATCGCAGATTCGCGGTCGTGTACGCATGTTCCAGCGGCAGATGAGCAATTACGCCAAACGCACGGTGTCCAAGATTCGCCACACCACACCATTGGTGAGCGAGGACCAGATTTTCGCGCGCACCCGCGAACTGCAGGTCGAGGCGATTCATCATGTTATCGGTCGGCTTATTGACGAGATGGGCCAGGATACGTACAACACCGAGCATTGTTCGGCACTGTTGCTGGATTATCGTCGTGCCGAGGCTTCATTGCAGGCACGTCCGACCATGAGCGGCACTACGGAAACCATCACGCAGGTCGAGGACGTAAAGCGCGAGAGCTACGGTATCGAACTCGGTATGATTCAGGACATGTACGAAGCCGGCGACATCAACCGAGCCCAAGCCCGCTCCCTGAGGCGCAACATCTACGTTATGCAAGTGGACGCTGATTCCGGCATCTAGTTTCCCTGGCTCCCTTCTCTGAGGGGAGCCAAGTTGGGGATTGCTATTTCCGTATGATTCTCTTCAGTATGTGCAGTAGTGCTTGCAGTGCTCACTTCGCTCATGGGAGAACAGTCTATGACCGAGTCAGCCACAAGCGCCCTCGATGTCCGATTGCTGCGACGGCCGCGCCAATTCCAGTGATGGCGGCTGACTACAGCACGCCAGAGGTAATGTCGTTGTCAAGTAGCCACTGGCGTAAATCGGCGAACTCCTCAAGACTCACATTGTGATCCAGACCGTGGTAGCTCTTGGTTTTCAGCCACGTATGCTCTTCCAGCCAAGCGGCGGTGGCGAACAGTTCGTATTTTGGGATTACGCCATCGTTCTTGCCGTACGTATAGAACACGGGGATATCGTAATCGGCCAGGCGAGAGTCGGCGGGGGCCGTGCCGGGCACCTGACCGGGTGCGTTGAAGCCGGACAGGGAGACGACGGCCCGGTACCGCTCGGGATTGATACGCAACAGATGCACGGCGACCAGCCCACCTTGCGAAAACCCAAGCGGCACCACGTCACGGTCGGCGGGAATGTTGTCGGCCACCCATCGGTCGACTGCTGTGGCGGCGGCATACGCGTCGTAGTCACGATCATCGCCGATAGGCAGGGCATCGTGGAACCACGCGTAGTTGCCGGGGTCGAGACTGCCCTCACGGGCCGGCGCGAGTGTCAGCGGCCCGCGCAATGCCACGAAATCGTTATATGGAGCGATGAGGCGCATGATGTCCGCCATGTCTTCTTCGCTGGATCCCCATCCGTGCAGGCACAGGAACAGCGGATGCGCGGCATGCTGGTCGAAGCCGCCGCGCGAGGTGACGCTGTGCTCCACGGTGAGTGGCTCGCCAAAACGTCCGGGCACAGTGGTGGATTCGCGGCCGATCAGAGGCTGGCTGGCATTCGCTTCTTTGCTCATACCAATCCAATATAGAGGTCTTGCGCGCTGTGCGGAAAACGATGGACCATGATTTCAATCACATTGGGTAATCCGCGCCGAATCGCCTTGGGACTTTCAAGGGATACCGGCAATCTGTCAGGCATTACCGCTGTTTGCGGCTGCGGTATCTGCGGCTGCGGTGATTGTCTCAAGTTCGCCGCCCCACTGCTGCTGCAGTGCGGTCATCTTGCTGGCCTCGCCGAACACCATCCAGCGTTTGCCGTTCAGCAATCGCCAATCACCTTTCGTTTGCTCATTATCAGCGTATTGGCTCAGCAGTTCGGAAATCTTGCTTTCGATAGGTGCCCGGCTGATGGCTGCGGACGATTCCGATTCAAAGGATACGAAGGCCACTCTCGGATCAGTGCACATCTGTACGGTGGTGATGCCCGGCAAACCGCCCGTATCAAGCCCCTGCCATCCTTCTTTGCACGCGCCGGCAGCTTGTTCGATGCCTTGCTCCATCTGTGCGGTATCTTCGACGGGTGCCTTGTCGTTCGACTGCTGAATCAGTCCTTCCGGGAACAATACGCCCACGGCCACGCCGATAACCAAGCAAACTATGGCGCACACCAGTGCGATGATGCCGCCCGCGCCCACTCCCCCGTGAGTGGCGTACCGAGGCATGGTGACTCGCGCAGCGATGACCAGAATCAGGGTGATGCCGATAAGCACCGCCGCCGTCAACGCAATGTATCGTCCTGGCACTGCCGTCATAAAGGAAATGGCGTAAGGCGCGATCTCATGAACCGCCGAGGTGGCCGATACCACGACGGCTAGCAGTCCGCTGACAACGGCAAGTCTGCGGCACAATATCGACGTTGGGCTGCTGGCTTTTGTAGCGGCGAATCGCCGGCCGGCATCCCGTCTGGATGGGCGTCGATTCTGTGCACGACGTGAGCTGCGCGAATCGTCATACTGACCATCGCCGAAGAAATCGTAGTCCTCATCGTTGCGGGCCATCGGTGCCCCCTTCCTGCCGATTACACAGCTAGTGTACCGCTATGGCTTGGGAATGGCGGTCATTCGGGGGAATGATTCAGGGCACAAAAAGAACCCCGGCGGTTGCCCGCCGGGGAGAGAAAGGAGAGAGAAGAAGAAAGGGGGTTCAATTGTCGGGAACTGCTGCGGCTCCTGATCAGCTTTCCGCTGACATCTTTTATATAACCACTGCTTTCTGGGTCTACCTCTAAGTTTCTCTGAGAAAAACCTGAGAATACTTGCGATTGATGGACCGCGGAAGCGTGAGGAGCCTCTCACGTTTCCGCCCAAGGCGCTAGACTTGAAGGCAGTATTTATTTGCCCAAGGAGTTTTTCACATGCTGCTGTCCGACCGCGACATTCTCGCCGCACAGTCCGCAGGTCATATCTCACTTGATCCGTGGACCCCCGAAATGGTGCAGCCCGCTTCCATCGACGTGCGATTGGATCGGTACTTCCGTTTGTTCAATAACCACGCCTACACCTATGTCGATCCGGCGGAAAACCAAGGCGCGCTCACCGAACAGTTCGAGGTGGCTCCCGACGAACCGTGGATTTTGCACCCCGGCGAGTTCGCACTGGGTTCCACGTGGGAATACGTCAAGTTGGACCCGTCCATTGCTGCCCGTCTGGAAGGCAAGAGCTCACTGGGCCGATTGGGGATTCTCACCCATTCGACTGCGGGCTTCATTGACCCCGGTTTCGAGGGGCATATTACGCTTGAGCTGTCTAATGTGTCGACGTTGCCGGTCAAACTATGGCCTGGCATGAAAATCGGCCAGATGTGCTTCTTCCAGCTGAGCTCGCCCGCTGAGCACCCTTATGGCTCCAAGGGCACCGGCTCGCATTATCAGGGCCAGCGGGGTCCGACGCCGAGCCGTTCCTACGAGAATTTCTACCGCGCGCACATCGACGACTGAGCGTTGCGACGTACCATTCGGCCGGCGGATGCCGGCCATTTGCTTAATCCCAAGGAGATGTCATGACCAACAGTGATGGCGGGTTCCAGTTCGACTTCCAGCAGCCCGAAAAGCCGGTCAGGCCAACGGTTCCTCCGATTCCCGGGCAAGAGACAGCAGCATATAGCACAGAACCCACGGCACAAGCCACACCGGCTCTGCAGTTCCCGCAGTCTGTGCAGTCTGCGCAGCCCACACAGCCCACACAGTTTGTGCAGCCCGCGCAAGTAGCGTATGCCTCACAACCCACGCAAGCTGTGCCGACCGTACAAGCCGCTCAGCCGACGCAGCCCATCGATCCGGCCATGACGCAACCGTTCTCGCCGCAATTCCTAGCTGCGGTTGCCGCACAAGCACCACAGCCGGCGGCAGCCACGCAGCCAGTAGTATCCGAAACACCAATCGCCGCTGCGCCCGGCCAGCAGCAATACGTTTGGGATCAGACGACGCAAAGCTTCCGCCCGGTGGAACCGACAGCGCCGGTGACGCCAGCAGCACCAGCCGCACCAGCGGCACCGGCGACATCGCCTGTTTCGGTAGCTTCAAACGCCGCGACACAGGCGTTCCAACCCAATCAGGCCGAGCAGCCTGCGGTAGATGCCGAGGCAACACAAGCGTTCCAGCCTGATCAGGTCATGGCAACACAGCCTTTCGAAGCTCAGGCCATGCCGAATGCCGAAACCGCGGCCGCACAGGCATACGGCGCATCATCCACCGTATCCGGTGAGACCGTTGCCATGCCGGCAACGCAAGTAGCGTCTGCCGATGATGCTGCAGCCACACAGGTGTTCCAACCGGCCGCCCTGGCCGCTTCGGCACAGGCTCAGCCTGCTGTGATGCCTCCCTCCATTCCGTTGGATCAGGTCTCCGATGAGGACGATTCCGATGGCGCCGAGCCTCGTCACGGCGGTAGCGGCAAAAAGAACACCAGCAAGATCGTCGGCATTGCCGTAGCAGTAGTCGCCGTGATAGCGCTGGTTGTCGCCGGCCTGCTCTGGTGGCATTCCAACAGCAGCAAGGCGAGCCAAGCCGTGGCATTGGCCGAGTGCAAGGTAGCGGCCAAGCAGTACACGAATGCTCAGAAGAAGCTCACCACCGCCATATCCAATGGCCAAACCAGCGCGCAAACATCCACCAGCGATGTGGCCGATGCCAATACGCTCACCACGCTAAATCAGGCGTTGCAAGACGCCGGCAATCCGGCTGACACCGCCAAGTGCGATTCCAGCCTCAACGCCACTGAGTTGAAGTCTCACACTAAAGAGCTGCAGAATGATGCCAGCGACATGGCTGACAAGACGGATGCCATCAACAACGCGATCAAGGCCGTTAATACTTCAAAGGCGACGGCCGATACCAACACACTGAAATCGAACCTGAGCTCGGCTATTTCGCAGGCGCAGGGCACGCTGGATAATTCCGCGGGCAGTGTGGCCGATGAAAACACCCGCACCGCGCTGCAAAACGCCATCACCGAGGCCAATACGGTGATGAACGGGACCAGTCCGTCCGAATCCGACGTCAATAATGCGATTTCTAAACTGCAGAAGGCCGAGTCCGACGTCACCGCCTCGATGCAGGCCAAGCAGCAGGCAGATGCCGCCAAGCAAGCTCAGGAAGAGGCTCAGCAGAAGGCCGACCAAGAGGCACAGCAGAAGTCTCAAGACGAGTCCAACAATAGCGACAACAATAACGGCGGCGACAACTCCACCTCTACTGACGGCACTGACGGCAGCAACAACTGAGGTCTGCAGCATTCTCCTGTTTCCCATGGGGCGGTAACTCCCCATGGGGCGGTTAGCATATTTTCCTTTTTCGCGGAATAATGCCGTTTTCAGCGACCGCCCCATGAGGAAATCACCGCCCCATGGGATAGTTACCGCCCCATGAGGAGCCGTTTGGATATAGCAGTGGGCCGGGCTCTGAATACCAGAGCCCGGCCCACTGCTATATGCCCACAATCAGGGCTATTGCGATGGCTTAACGCTTGGCCATCGCGCGTAGCACAATCTTGCGCAGTTCGGAGGCAATCAGCACGATTGCGGCCAGGCAGATGCATTCCACCCAAGCCATCGGGCTCAATGCCACGGTGCCGAACGGACCGTTGAGGAACGGCACGTAAATCACCACGAGCTGCAGCGCCACGGACAAACCAATCGCACCCCATAGCCACTTGTTGGAGAACAGACCCACGAATGCGGACTGCAGATGCGAACGGGAGGACAGCGCGTTGAACAGCTGGGCAAACACCAGAATCGTGAAGCCCATCGTACGGGCCTCGGTCATCTGCGCTTCATGGCCGATGGCATCCACCGAGCGGTCGGTGAACAAGCCGCCGGACAGGTGCATGTCCATACCAATCAGCGTGACGATGGCCATGATGACGCCGATGTAGATGATGTCGCCCCACATGGAGGCGTCAATCACGCGGTCCGTCACCTTACGCGGTTTACGACCCATCACATCGTCGGTCTGCGGGTCCACGCCCATAGCCAACGCCGGCGCGGCATCGGTCAGCAGGTTGATCCACAGCAACTGTGTGGCGAGCAGCGGCACGGTGACGCCCACGGTTTCCGGCTGGCGGATGCCGAGGAAGCCGGCAAACACCACACCGAGGAACACGGTGAACACCTCACCCACATTGGAACTCAGCAGGTAGCGCAGGAACTTGCGGATGTTGTCGAAGATCACGCGACCCTCGCGTACGGCGGCCACGATGGTGGAGAAGTTGTCGTCCGCCAGAATCATCTTGGCGCTCTGCTTGGTCACTTCGGTGCCGGTGATGCCCATGGCCACGCCGATGTCCGCGGACTTGACTGCCGGGGCATCGTTCACACCGTCGCCGGTCATGGCCACGATGTTGCCTTGGCGCTGCAAGGATTCGACGATCTTGAGCTTGTGCTCGGGGGCCACGCGCGCGTACACGGACACTTCGGACGTGGCCTTGTCGAGCGCGGCCTCATCGGGCAGCTGGTCGAGCTGGTCGCCGGTCAGGGCCTTGCCATCCTTGGCGATGATGCCAAGGTCGGAGGCGATGCGGGCGGCGGTCAGCGGGTGGTCGCCGGTGATCATCACCGTGCGGATGCCGGCACGATGGGCCTCGGTCACGGAGTCGCGCACCTCAGTACGCGGCGGATCGATAATGCCGACCATGCCATTCCAGATGAGATCGGTTTCAATGGCTTCGGCCTGATCGGCGATGTCGGACACCTGGCCTGCAGCGTTGACGCTTACACCGGGCACATCAGCCAAAGAACCGGTTTCCAGCGGACGGCAGGCCTCGCCAAGCGTACGGTAGGCCTCGGAGGAGAGACGTTCGACGGTGGCGAGAATCGACTGGCGATCGCCTTCGGTGAGCTTACGGACCTGACCACCCACGCGGATGCGCGTGCAGTAGCTCAACAGCACGTCGGGCGCGCCCTTGGCGAACACGGTGAGCTTGTCTGAATCGGTGCTGTCCTTGGCGATGATGGACATGCGCTTGCGTTCGGAGGTGAACGGAATCTCGCCAACGCGCGTGTATCGCTTGATCTTGCGATCGGCCTTGACCTTGCGTGCGGCCACGATCAGCGAGACTTCGGTGGGGTCGCCCACAATCTCCCAACGGCCGTTCTCCTCGCGTAGTTCGCCGTCGTTCGCGAGCGTGCCGGCCACGAGCGTGGCGACGACTTCATCGGCCACAATCTGGGCCTGCTCGGATTCAGGACTGACGCCGCCGGTCATAACCATGCGGCCTTCCGGCGCGTAACCGGTGCCAGTGATCTGCACTTCGCCGGACGGGGTGACCACACGTTCCACGGTCATCTCGTTGCGGGTCAGCGTACCGGTCTTATCCGAGCAGATCACGGAAGCGGAGCCCAAGGTCTCCACCGAATGCAGTTTCTTGACGATGGCGTTGTGCGCGGCCATACGCTGCACACCAAGCGCCAGCACCACGGTCAGGATGGCGGCCAAGCCTTCCGGCACGGCGGCCACAGCCAGCGAGACAGCCAACAGCAAGGAATCAATCACGTCATGGACGTCGTTGAAGCCTTCCAGCACGGCGAGCGCCACCAGCACCACGACAGCGATGACGCACACCGCAATGCCGAGGATCTTGGAGACGTAATCCATCTCCTTCTGCAGCGGAGTTTTCTCATCTTCGGTGGCGGAGAGCATGTCGGCGATCTTGCCGACCTGCGTATTCATACCGGTGCCGGTCACGATTGCGCGGCCGGTGCCTTGCGTCACGGAAGTGCCGTTGAAGATCATGTTGGCGCGGTCGCCCAGCGCCTTGGCTTCGGTGAGTGTGTCCGGCTTCTTGCCAACCGGCACGGATTCGCCGGTCAGTGAAGCCTCGGCGATGCGCAGGCTGGCCGCGTTGACCAGTCGGCCATCAGCGGAGACCGAATCGCCTTCCGCAAGGACGATGATGTCGCCGGGGACCACGTCGGCGGTGTTGATGCGCATGACCTTGCCATCGCGCAGCACCGAGGTCTGCGGGGCCGTCATTTGTGCGAGCGCTTCGACGGCCGCCTCGGCCTTGGCTTCTTGCATATAGCCGAGCACAGCATTGACAATCAGGATCAAGATGATCACGATGGCGTCGAACGGCAGCACTTCGCCGCCTTCCGCGCCGGGCTGCGCATTGGCTTTTTCGATGAACCAAGCGATCACCGAGATAATAGTGGCCGCGATCAGCAGGTAGACCAGCGGATCTTGGAATTGGGCCAGGAATTTCTTCCATTTCGGTACGGGCGGGGCGCTGGCGAGCTCGTTCGGGCCGAATTTGGCCAGTCGGCGCTTGGCTTCTTCCTCGCTCAGGCCGTGGGATGGGTCGACGTTCAGGGCTTTGGCCACGTCGTCGGCGCTGATCAGACTTGGATCAGTATCCCCCAATAGCGCTTCCTGTGCGCGCACCTCTTCCGATTCCACGACCCCGTTCGTTGCGGTCGTGGACACTGCGGATTGATCTTTGAGATCATCCATAATGTTCTCCTTGGTATTGCCGCGGAGTAGTCAGCCTTGCGGCCGCTGCCGGGTTTTCTCTCCCGGCTGGACGCACAGGACTGCGCGGTTATGGACACCGGCGCAACTGCTGCCGATGCATACGATTGCCATTATTCCATAACCGCGTGGCGCACTTGGCGCACAGCGTAATAGCGTTTTGCCTAGAACAGGCGACGCAACCAGGCCTCAGCCAAATCAGGCCAACACTGCACGCATTCGACGATGTGCGCATAGAAGCCGTTACCGGCAGTTTCCGCATTGGCCAAGGACAGGCCGTGGCTGCCTTCAGGGAACAGGTGCGCCTCAATGCTCACGCCGGCGGCCCGGCAGGCCTGGATGAGCATTAGCGTGTTCTCCACGGGCACGGCGTCGTCGGTCATGGTATGCCAGACGAAGACGGGTGGCGTTTTGGCATCGATGTGCTTTTCGATGGAGAACTTGTCCAGCAAAGCCTGATTGTGAGCTTGGTCCCCTAGCAGGCATTGGAAGCTGCCGCGATGGGCGTACTTGCCGGCGGTGATTACTGGGTACGAGAGCATCAGCGCGTTCGGGCGCACGGCGTCCGGGTCTATGCCGCCCTGTTCGCGGATGTCTTCGTCGCCGACCGAGGTGGCGAGGTTGGCGGCCAGATGCCCGCCTGCGGAAAAGCCGAGTACGGCCACTTGCGCGGGGTTTACATGCCACTGATCCGCATTGGCGCGAATCAGGCGCATTGCCTCGGCAGCCTCCAGCAAAGCCACCGGATAGCGGCTGGGCTGCACCGAATAGCGCAGCACGAATACGGCGAAGCCTTTGGCCAGGAATTGCAGGGCCACTGGCTCGGCTTCGCGGTCAGAAGTCATGGCGTAGCCGCCGCCAGGCAAAATCAGGATGGCCGGGCGTATACGGTCCGGTTCCATCTCCTCGCTGTTGTCGGCCACATAGCCAAAGAATCGCGCCTCGCTGCCATCAATGCCAACGATGGTTTGTTGAATGTATTGCATGCCATACATCATACGCGCAGAGAATAGTTCTCGATAAGAACCACTCGCCATATGCGGTCTTGCCCGTATCTCCAAACCGAATAACACTTACAGCGAATCGTGAAGACTGCGGGCCATGGCGCGGTCGCGCGAGCCTTTGGTGAGCTTGAGACCGAGGGTCACGGCAATCAACACAACAGTGCAGGCGATCCACAGCGTTCGACCGCCGAAGTTGCTGATAGTCCAGCCACCAATCAGCGGCGCCAGCGCAACCGACACCGACCACACTACGTTGTAGACGCCCTGATACGTGCCACGCGCCGACGCGGGTGCCATGGCGGCAACCGTAGTGGTGGCGATAGGGAATGTGCCCAGCTCACCCAGCGTCCACAGCACTACGGCAAGCGCGAATCCGCCCCAAGAATGGGCCGCGGCCTGCACCGCATAGCCGATGACGGTTACGGCGAGGCCCATCACCAGCACGCGTGAATTGCCCATGCGCGCGAACAGTTTCATCGCGGGAATCTGTAGCAGGCACAACATACCGCCATTGATGGTGAGCAGCACCGAATACTCGCCCAGCCCTAGACCAAGGTCCGTCATGGCAATGGGCAGGCCGGAGGTGCTTTGGAAGTACACAAGGAAGTAGCCGAACATCAGCAGGGAGAAGCCGAGGAATGGAGTATCGGTGAGCACGCGCCGCCAATTGCGAGACATGGCGCCCTTGACACTGGCAGCCGGTGCGGCATCCGAGTGATTCGGCCTCTCAATGCCGGCGAATTCCGCATGGGTAACACTGCATTCGTCTTCATGGCGCACCGCACTTGGCACCGATACAGTAATCCCCAAATGCCGCACCTCGCGGAAGAACGCAATCAGCAATATCGTGACGGCTATCATCACCGCCGCTTCAACGTAGAACATCAGCGAATACGAGATCTTGACCAGCTGGTTGGCCACAATCGGTCCAATCGCGTACCCAAAATTAATCGCCCACGATTGCAGTACGTATGCACGTTGCTGACGTTCGGCAGGCACCACATCCGCGATATACGCGGCGATGGCCGGGCTGGGCAGCGAGGCGAACGCACCATAGACGAACAGAGCCGCGCCTAAAGACACAGGATCAGTGAGTACGGAAACGATCAGCAGGGCAGCCGCTGCGCCGATTTCGCCGATGATAATCATGGATTGGCGGCCGAATCTGTCGGACAAGGTACCGCCGAACAGGCAGCCGATGATTGCGCCGAAGCCGTACATGGCCACGACTGTGCCCACCACACCCTCATCGAGGCGCAGCGCGGAAACCAAATATATCGACAAGAATGAGGTCACGAAGCGACCCATCCACAGAATCAGAATCGCCAACCATAATCCCCAATACAGCAGGGACAGTCCGAATATCATACGCTGCTTCTTCACTCTCAATACCTTACCGGCTACCGACGGCGGAATAGCCGCGTTTTGGCGCGGGGTGCTGGGACAATAGCACCTATGGCTATCAAAAAAGGACCGACCAAGGGGTCGGGTGGCAAGCATCGCAACAAACTGAAGGGCTACGGCCCCACTCCCAAGGCCGAGGACCGCGTCTATCACAAGGCGTACAAGGCCAAGAAAGCGGCCGAACGTCGGCAGATGGCCGACCCGCGTCTGGCAGCCCGCCGTCGAGTGGACAAGTTCGCTTCGGCGGATACTTCGGATCTGGTGTACGGCCGTAATTCCGTGCTGGAAGCACTGCGCGTAGGCGTACCTTCTTCCACGCTGTACATCATGTCTCGTATTGAACATGACGATCGTACTCGCGAAATCGTGAAAATCGCTGGTATGAACGGCCTGCACATGCTGGAGGCCGATCGTCTGGAGATGGATCGTATCGCCCGCTCTGGCAACCATCAGGGCGTGATTCTGAAGGTCGATCCGTTCCAGTACTCCTCGCTGAACGAGCTGGCCGATCGTGCTGAGAAGAAGGCCAAGGCAATGGAGGCCGCGAATTCGGCGGCCGCCCGTATTGCTGCGCGACCGCTGTTTATCGCATTGGACGGCGTGACCGATCCGCAGAACCTGGGTGCCGTGATTCGTTCGGCGGCCGCATTCGGTGCCAATGGTGTGATTCTGCCGGAACGCCGTTCCGCTTCAGTGAACGCCGCCGCTTGGAAGGTGTCTGCCGGTGCGGCCGCGCATATGCCGGTGGCGCGCGTGGTGAACCTGACTAAGGCACTTGAGGGCTTGAAGGAGCGTGGATACTACGTTGTCGGCCTTGACGGTGGCGGCGATAAGCTCGTCGGCGAGACTGGCTTTGAATCCGATCCGCTCGTTGTAGTGCTCGGTTCGGAAGGCAGCGGTTTGGGCCGACTGGTGCGCGAAACCTGCGACGCGATTGCCGGCATCCCGATCAGCTCGTCTGTTGAGTCGCTGAACGCTTCAGTGGCGGCGGGTATCAGCCTGTACGCGGTGTCCAACGCACGGCGCAAGGCTGCGGCGGAGTGATTGTCGCTTGAGGCCGTAATAGGTTGTACATACACGGAAGCCCCTCTACTTGAGGGGCTTCTTTGTGTGATGGGCTCACCTACAGACAGTCCACCGGATTGTCCGCTTAATGACTCCACACTGCCGCATCCGGATCGTCATCGGGGTTGTAGCCGTCGTCGTCCGGGTCGCTGTAGGTGGATTCGTCGTCAATGACGCCGGAATCGGCCTCTTCGTTAAGTTCGGCGAGTGCCTTGGAGTCAAGGCTGTAGCTCGGCAGAGCGTTGTCGATGTAGCTGGTCACGGCCTCGCCCATCGGCACGTCGTGGCCGGCCTTCTCCGCCAGGAACCAGCGATGGTCAAGCACCTCATGGAAGAACTGAGCAGGCTCGATCTGGGAGCGATATTCGCGCGGAATCATACGCACGGTCGGCTCGAACACCTCACGCATCCAGTCGGTGGCCACGATTTCCAGATCCTCGCCCTCACGCCACGTGGAGGCACGGTAGGCGTCAAGGTCGTTGAGCAGACGACGGGCCTGGTTCTCCTGCACGTCAAGGCCGGTGAGGCGCAGCAGCTTGCGGTTGGCGTAGCCGGCGTCCACCACGCGCGGGCGGACCAGCACACGCTTGCCGTCCTCGGCGGTCTTCATTTCCAGCTCGTCCACGTCGAAGCCCAGCTCGTTGAGCTTGTTGACGCGCTGCTCGATCTTCCACATTTCGTCCGGGTTGAACTTGTCGGTGTCGGTCAGGGCGCTCCACAGCGAGTGGTAGCGGTCGACTAGGCGGTTGCCCACCTCGATCTCATCCACGTCGCCGGGCAGTAGCTTGCCGGACGCCAAATCCATAAGTTCGCCGATGATGTTGGTGCGGGCCAAGTCGATATCGTATTCGCGCTGGCCGTCGGTGAGCTGGGCTTGCAGGTCACCGGTCTCGGCGTCCACCAGGAAGGCGGAGAAAGCGTCGGCGTCGCGCAGGAACAGGACGTTCGACAGGGACACATCGCCCCAGTAGAAGCCGGCCAGGTGCAGGCGCACCAGCAGCACGGCGAGGGCGTCAATCAGTCGTTCGGCGGTGTCCGGGCGCAGGTTGCGGGCGAACAACGCACGGTACGGCAGCGAGAACTTCAAGTGCCGGGTGACCAGAATCGCCTCCAGCGGCTCCCCTTCACGGGTATGACGGCCGATGACCACGGCGATCGGGGTCACAGTTGGCAGTTCGAGCTTCTGCAGTCGACGCAGGATCTCGTACTCTCGCTCGGCCACCTGGCGCGTGATCTCCTTCATGGCGTACACCTCGTCGCCCACGTGCACGAATCGCACGACGTGGCGGGAGATGCCTCGCGGCAGGTTGGCCAGCAGGTCCTTAGGCCAGGTGGCCAAGGGCTTGTGCCAGGGCAGCGTGAACATCTTTGGGTTCGAGCTGGCGGCGGTGATTTTCAGTGCTTGCGGTTCGGCTGAATTGGCGTGTTCGTCTTCGGCTTTGACAGACGTGGCCTTCAGCGCACGCGGATCCATCTGGGGCAATTCGTTCAACTCCATGTGTTCGATTTTACGTGTCGTTCGCGATGTGTGCTCCTTTGCCACGACTTCGGCGCGTTATGTTTACGGACGATTCAACTCGCCCCATGCCGCTCATTGCATATCGTTGGACTTGGTTTGCTGTGCAAGCTGCAAACGCAGCTCATCGATCTGCCGCTGCAGGCTCTCGATATAACGTGTTTGCTTGCAGATGATCAGATCGCGCACGTCACGCACATCGACCTTGCTGACTTCTCTGTCTTGCTCCGTGTCCATATCCACAGAAAACAGGCGTTCCGGGCTGCTTGCCACTTCCAGATCTTCCAGCTGCATTTTCTTCCGCCATCGGTCCATGCAGCGTTCAATACGTTTTTCGCCTATGAGCTCAGGCCCTAGTCCCGCCTCACGGAACAGGTACGTGGGCGATTCGCCGGCATCGGCGCGCATCACGCATTCCCGTTTGAACCACTCGGCATACCTGATGCGTGATGGCGATACCTTCACCACCGCCCGCAGCTTGATCAGACGTTTTATCTGTGCGGATGAGAACGAGGCCTTGCTATGCGTCATGCTTTTCCTCCGTCGGCACGGAACTGGTGTGATGACTCGGTATCATCGGAGCGATATCGCACGCGTAGTTTCAACACGGCAAATGCGATGACAAGTATGACGGCCGCAACACCGGCGATACCTCCCACGGCGGCACCGGTATTGCCGATAACGCCAGGATTGCCCGGCATCTCTCCTGGGTTGTGTTCGTGTTCAGGCGGGGTGGGCGGAGTACTGGTGCTGAATTTCGGCTCTACCGTGATGTTGAGATCGGCGGCCGTATCTCCGCTGCCGGGAATCGAGATGAGGAACGGATCACAGTCGTATGCCTTGTTGGCTTTCGCCGAATCCGTGCGGGAGACCAGATATAGGCCAAGCGGTAGGTTCTGGAAAGTAAGTTGGCCAGCTGCATTGGTGGTGCCGGAATGCTGGTATAGCTTGTTTTTCGCCGCGTGTGCAGCCAGCTTCTTGGCGGCATCGTGATATTCGCTCGATGTCAGGCGTTCCCAATCGGCAGTGAGACCGGAAAAATCACTGACGGTTTTATATGAGGAAACGCTACCGTTGCTGTTCGTTGTGACGGTAGCGACGCGCACGATGGCGTAGGTATCGCCGGCAAGTGATTTGGGTGAAGCCGCGTCTCGGTTCCACACGGCATTGATGGTGAGAGTGCCGAAGGAATCAGCTTGCGCGTATGGCACCATGAAGCCGAAAGACACAAGACCAGTGAGGATGATAGTAATGGTGGCGGCAATCATGGCAGCAATGCGCGCCGCACCATACTCGCTTCCGCTATGCGGGTCTAACATGTCTGCCCGGTCCTTTCCGCCGTGATGAATGTGATTGGTTATTTGTATTGGCTGGCTGAGGAGGCAAGTCACCGTCCGGCTCGATGGCTGTGGAGCTAGAATCACCGGATGCGACCTTGGCGCTCCCACTCTGCCGGCGTCGCCGCTCATGCCGCTGCCACAAATGCCATGCAATAAGCAAGGCAATCAGCGCGAGAGACGGCAACAAATACTGCAGCGGAATGTCCACGTGGAATGTGGATTTGGCGTCATTCTGCTGCTGTGGTGTGTATGGAATACGATGACCGCGCACCAGCAGCCGATGCGTGTTGACCGCATACGGTGTGCAGGTAATGAGCGTGACCAAATCCTTGCCGGGCTCAATCGCCAGTTGTTTGGCATCAGTCGGCAGAACGGTAGTGATCTTATCGACCTGATACGCATACGTGTCTTTAAGTATTGTGATATAGAACTTGTCGCCTTTTTTCATAAGGTTCAAGTCCGTGAACAGTTTTGCCGTGGGCAACCCTCGGTGGCCAGACAGCGCCGCATGAGTGGACGCGCCACCAACTGGTAGTGAGGTCTGTTCCAAGTGACCGATGCCGGATTGCAGTACTTTCTCGGAAGTGCCGTGATAAATAGGCAGGGTCTCCTTGAGCTTAGGCACAGTGACGTATCCCATCATGCCGTCGCCGGCGAGGTTGAGGAGCTTCATGTACTCGGCGCCGGTGGCTTCGGTGTTCACCGCTCCGGTGAGGGCGCTGGTGGTGCCGGAGCTTTCCTCGGCGAGTCTGGTGTTGTAGGCGTGCGCGGCGTCGATCATGCTGCGGTATTCCTCGTCGGAGAGTGCCTCGACGGCCGCGTCGTAGTTGCTGACGACGCGCGAGGCGTTCTTCATGACGAGGAAGTTGCTGATCGTCGGGTAGAACAGGACGAGCAGTCCGATCACGATGACCAGCAACGGCGCGAGGCCGCGCAGCTTCTTAACCATAGGGCTCCTTCATGGGCCTTCCCGCTGGGGAAGGCGGATCGCGAGGCGATGGTTCGGGGAGGGCGCCGGGCTGGTGGCGCTTGTGCGCCCGGCCACGGCGGGCCTCTCCCCTATCGCCTCGTGCCCGGCCCTCTCGGCTCTCCTTGTCGAAGAGGCGCCGGAGAGGGCCAGTGTGACGTGGGCTCAGGCCGCGTGGCGGGACTTGCGGTTGGACTTCACGTACCAGCCGGCGCCCAGGGCCACGATGAGCACGCCGAACACGGTGAACAGCACAGTGCCCATGCCACCGGTATCCGGCAGGAGCGCACCCTTCTTGTTCTCGATCTTGACGACCGGGACAGTCACATCGGCGGTCGGAGCGGAACCGTTGACCGTCCAGGATTCCAGCGCACCGGTGGTCTTGTTGATGGTGGCATTGATGGTGACCTTGACCGGATCGGAGAGCTTGTTGTACCCCTTCGGGGCGAAGGTCTCCTTCAGGTAGTAGGTGCCGGCCTTGAGACCGGTGAACTCGATGATGCCGGTGGCCGGGGTTTCCACTTCAGTGACCTTGTCCGTATCGCTGGTCTTGGCCGGACGATACACGTTGTCGCTCTTCTTGACGAGAGAGATGACGGTCTTGTCGGAGTCGAGCAGCTGGAACTTCGCGCCGGCGAGGGCGTTTTCGGTGTCGCCTTCCTTGTAAATCTTCTTCAGGTTGAAGTTGAAGGTGTAGCTGTGGGTTTCGGACGGGGTGGATTCGCCGATGTTCTCCTCGCTGGGGCCGTTGCTGTACTGGACCTTGGCGGAGTTGAGGTTGCCGGGGTTGTTCTGGTCCGGGGTGCCGACGAACGCGTTCTCGTTCAGAGTCGCGGAGTAGGTGACGAGAATCCCCTTGCCAGCCTTGGACGCATTGTCGGTCTTCACGTAGTTGGACAGGTCGATGGTGACGGTCTTCCCCTTCGTGGTCACGCTGTAATCAGTAGTAGCGGTCAGCGTAGCATCACCGACCTTGACGGTGACGTCGTTGTTGAAGTCAAGCCCCGCGGAAAGGGTATCGACGATCTTGAAGACGTAGTTCGTGTATTCGGAGGTGTCCGGGACCTTGGACTTGAGCTGGAAGTTCACCTTGCTGCCGATCTGGGCGCTGTCACCCTTCTTGTCGGCATCGATGGTCTTGTCGACGGTCGGGTATTCGGACTTCAGATTGATGTTCTTGGTCGTGGCGGTGACGTTGACAAGCATCGCATCCGTGTGGCGCTTGTTGGAAGTGGAACCGGCTTCCGGGCTCACCACGTAGTAGCCAAGCGGGAGGTTCGCAAAAGTAGCGACGTATTGGCTACCGGAGGCCTTCGCCGTCGCTGCAGGATTCACCGCAGAGACATTGTTGCCAGCCTTCTTGGCCCAGTTGGAAGCCTTGGTGGCGAACTCGGCCAGTTTCATGTCCTGCTGATTCAGGCTGTATACGTAGTCGTAGGCCTTTTCGGAGACGTTGGCATCGGTCACACCCGTGATACCAAGCTCGTCCGCATTAGTCTTGAAGAAATTGTCCCAGGGGGAGGCCAGCGTGTAGGTGGCGTTCTGGCCTGCGGCATCCGGGGAAGCGGAGAACATCTGGTAGGCGTTCACCTTCTTGCCGTTGAACGCGGCATCCGAGCTGGTGACGGTCAGCGTGCCGGTAGCATCTTCCGCGTTGGCGGTGGTGGCGCCGAGGCCGGCGATGCCGAGCATCGTGGCGGCTGCGAGGACGCCCGCCGCTACATTCCTGATTAGTGACTTCATCACTGTTCCTTTCTCTGTACTGCACCGGTCCCGGTCGGGGCCGGTTCGAGTTGGTTACATTGGTTGCCCCGCCGCCGTGCGACGGCGGGAAGTCTGGTTATCGGGTGTGCCGACCGCGTTTGCGGCCGACCGGCAGCGCGGTTCCCGCGCCCGCTCCCCCGGCCGCGGCCGGTTCCATGCGGTTGGCGCGCAGGTACCATGCGGTGCCGAGGGCGAGCATGAGCACGCCGAGCATGACGAACAGGAGCGTGCCGTTGCCGCCGGTCTCGGGCAGGGGCGAGAAGTTCGTGACGGTGGCCACGTACTTGCCGTCCTTGTCCGTGCCGTACTTGACGGACACCGAGTAACCGGCCTCGGCCGGGGTCTTCGTCTCGGCGTTGCCGTCCGTGTCGCCGGAGGCGTAGGTCATGTTGAGCTCCTTGACGGTGTACGTGTAGTAGCGCGTCACGTCCTCGCCGTTCGGGCCGGAACCCTTATCAACGAAGGCGACCGGCAGGCCGGTGAGCTTCGTGCGCCACGTGTCGCTCCACGCGGAGCCGTTCTCCTTGGCGGTCATGGTCACCGTGAACGGGTTGGTCCGCTCCTCGGTGGCGCAGTCGTCCTTGAAGCATTCGAGCTTCCCGGCCTTGACCTGTTCGCCCGCCGCATTCGTGTACGTGGCGGTCACCTCGAGGGTGATGGCGTCGGGGCGTTCCAGCTGGCCGTTGCGCCACACTTTCTGCAGGGTGAGGTCCACGGTCTTGCAGCCGTCCTTGCCGCATGGGTCCTGGCCGTCGTCCGGTTCGGGGGTGAGTCCGCCGTTGTTGTCGGATACGGGCACGTCAAGCATGAGCACTGCCTTGGCTGGGGACTGGTAGGCATCGAGCTTTGTGCTGCTGCCACCAGCCACAGTCACGGCGTCCTTGATGCCGACCCATGTGGCACCAGTGTCGCCGGATGCACCACTGTGCACAGCGCCGCTGTCGTATGTGTTGACCACGTCGAACAGCTTCACTTCCCAGCGATCGAGTCTGGTGTGCAGCGCATCGTCTGCCGTGTTCTTCCGCGAGAAGATCTTGTTGCCGTCCTGTGCGGAGGTGCGGGCCTCACCGGCGTTCGCGGCCGCCTTGCGGTAGATGCGGTAGGTGTTGTATGCCTTGCCGCCGTTGCCGTCATCGACCGGTCCGAGGATGTCGCTCATGGTGTTGAAGTCCCATACGGACTTGAGTTTGGTGTTCGAGAACGGGTCGACCAGTCCGCTGGTGCCGCGGATCGTGTCGGCGTAGACCATGTGGTCGTCCGCCAGCACGCCCTCGTCGTTCAGTCCGGCGAAGCCGCCCGCGTAGCCTGTGGAAAGATCCTTCACGCCGTCGGTGTCCTGAGTCGCTCCGCCACCGAACACGTCATAGCCGCTGGCGATGCCCGTCACGGTGGACTGTTCCACGCGGGTGCGGTTGCCCTTGATGAGTTGGACGGTCAGGTTGCTGCCTGACCCATCCATGTCGATGCCGTTCTTGCTGCAGGGCAGTTTGATGACGCTGTCGCCGATGGTGACGATCGCCACGTCGGTCTGCTGCTGGTTTTCGGCGTCGGCCTTGGACAGGGCGACGCTCACCTTCAGCCCGAACAGGTTCACGTACAGCACATTGCCTTCCGAGAGCACCTTGAGGTCGAATACCTTGCCGAAGATAGCCGGGAACCACTTGCCCAAGTCAATAACGCCGACCTGTTCCACCTTGTCGAGGTATAGGAGCTTGACCAGCGCGTTCACCACTTGCAGGAGCAGTTCCACGAGTACCGAGTTGACCTGCGTATCGACCAGATAGGCGCGGCTGGTTTCGCCGACGAATCCGCCGGCGATCTCGCCGCTGGTGACCTTCTTGAGATTGTCAGACGTGCAGCCCTTTACTCGGGCCAGGTCCGCGTAGCCGACGAATCCGCCCGCGACCTCGCGTCCAGTGGCCTTGTCGGTGGCTTTGCCGTAATCGTCGCCATGGTGTGTGGCGGTGACGGTGTAGCCGTCCGGAATGCCGGTGACATGTGAATCGCCAACGTGCGAGCCCCAGATGTCAAGTACGCCGGCCGTGGCACCGAGCAGATTGAGCGCATCCGTGCCGAGTTGTGCGTTGTCGGCAGCGACCGTGCCGGATTTGCCAAGATGCCCGATGAAGCCGCCCACGTAGTTCACGCCGGTCACACTGTTGAGGTTGGTGACCGCGGACTGCTTGACAGAGCCATTGATCAGTCCACCGCCGAAGCCACCGGCCGCACCGGTGTAACGCTTCGAGTCAAGCATGCCCTTTGTGGTGGAATCATGGGCGACAATCTGGATGCCGTCGCTCACGCCGTTGACCTGACCGTCGTAGATGAAGGTGCGGAACGCTTCGAGCACACCCACGTTGCCGACCTTGAGCAGTTTGAGCAGCAGGTTGGTGTTCTGGTCCTTGCCAGCTTCGCCGCCGCCGACGGAGGCGACGCTGGACACATCGGCAAGGCCGAAGAAGCCGCCCGCGTATTGTCCACTTTCAACGGCGCGCAACCCGGTGACTGTAAGCGCGGCTGAGTCCTTGGCAGTATCCACTTCACTGCCGGTGCCCTTGGCGGAATCCTTGTCACCGAGGATCGCGGCCTGCAGCGAGCCGGCGAAACCGCCGGCGTTCAGGGCATACTTGGTTGTGGTATTACCCTTATCGTCCTTGCTCTCATATGCGCCGTCGACCGTGTATCCCCATGCCGGGTCATCCGAGCTCACATGCGCACCGCGAATCGTCGTAACCGTGGCCTGCAATACGCTGACCAGACTTGCCGGGTTCGATACCAGCGAGTCGAGGATTCCTTGTAGGAATCCCTCGGATGCATTGGTATCCACATCTGCGACCGCACCGGCAGTGGCCACGCCGATGAATCCGCCGACATTGTTGCGTCCTTCCACCTTGCGCAGGTTGGAGACGTTGGCACCGGCAGCGGTGACACCATCAGCAAGCTTCTGGCCGTTCTGATCAAGATCGCCCCAGATCTGGCCGCCAACCGCGAGACCCACGTAACCACCGGCATTGCCGGTGCCGTGCGTGATGTCTTCGCCGGCGGCCGTGATTTTCATACCCTTGCGGTAGCCGGCCACGCTCGAGGATTTGATGACAGGCACGAATACCTGTGCCACGTCGAGCATCTGACCCAGATCAAACTTGATGCCTTTGTCTCCGAATAGTTGGATGGAGCCGAACGAGGATGCCGAGCCGGATTCTATCGTGCCCGCGTAGCCGCCCGCCGCGCGCATAGCCGAAACGGTCTTGACATCCATCGACTGGCCATCGGTGATCGTACCGGTGCGCATCAGACCGACGTGTCCGCCGGCGACGCCGGAATCATGCAGGTTCGCGCCAGTCCGATACTCCGCACGACCGGCGACGACGTTGAATCCGAAGATGTAGGATTCGAGGAACTTATCCAAGGACTCCTGGTCGGTAACGGAACCCGCACCGTCGCCCGTAGCTACCTCGGTGAATTCCTTGCCATACGCACCGTACTTGCCGATATTATCGACCCAAGTCTTCCACTGGTCATAGCTCATATTGCGCAGCGGACCGGTGACCTTCGTGTGCTCCTCAGTCGGATAGACCACGGACAGCACGCCGGCGAGGTTGCCGGCCTTGATGAGACCGCCGAGCAAGGAGAGCGAACCGCCTTCAGCGGTATCGGCCGCGTCCATGAAGCCGGTGTAGCCGCCGGCGATTTCGGCACCGTATACGCTGCGGATGCGCGCGGCATAGGCTACGCGTTGCGGCCCGTTGTATTTGCCGTCGGTGTTCTCCTGCTTCCATGCTGCGGTGTTGTTGCCCCAGATATGGCCGCCGCGGTTACGACCTGCATAGCCGCCGGCCATGCCGCGGCGTGTGGTTGTATCCGATGCCGCCTGTGCGCGCACCGCGCCGCCGCACACTGCGGCATCGGTTGAGCTGTTGCGAATCGTCGGCACGAAGTCCTGCACGAGCGAGAGCAGGTTGTCGAGGTTGACGAGCTTCTTGAGCACGCTGCCGTCGCCGAGTACGTTCGCCACGGCTCCCGGCTGCATGGTGCCCACGTAGCCGCCGGCCGATACCTGGCCGATGATGTACACGAACTCGTGCGAGCTGGAGTCCTGGATATGGCCGCCTTCGATGTCTCCGGCGAAGCCGCCGGCCATGCCCAGTGGATCGGGCTTGTTGTTGGCGTTCCTATGGTCTGCGGTGCTGGCCAGCACGGAGTATCCGCCGATGCCGCCGGTCACGTCGGAGTGCTCGATGGTCGAAACGACAATGTTGAGCACATCCAGCACGTCGTTGAGATTGACGTTCTGGCCGAGCAGGCTCAGGCCGCCGCCCACGGCTGCTGCCGAGCCGATATCCATTTTGCCGATATAGCCACCGGCATACCGCGCGGCAGTGACTGCATACGAGCTGTCTTTGCTCAGATAGGTGTCGTCGATTGATCCGGTGGTTTCCAGATTCTTCGGTGCCTTGACATCGGTGTGGCGCAGTTGAGTGACACTGGAATGGGACACCTGCACACCGGAACCGTAGCCGATGTAGCCGCCGGCGGAACCGGATTGCGTATCGGATTGGTCAAGTCGGGTGGCGGAGACGGTGAAGCCGGGATCATCCGGGTCGGAAATCTTGTTGCCGCTGGTGGTCTCCACGGTGGTGGCATCGGAATGCACACCTGCGTAGGAGATGAACGGCACATAGCCCTGCACCACCTGCAGCAGGTTGGCGAGATCCACCGTACCGAATTTGCCGAGCAGACTCAGACCGCCGTTACCAGCCGAAGCGAGTGCGCCGGAAACGACCTTGCCGCCGAAACCGCCCGCGTATGCGCCGCCGGTCACATGGTCGAGGTTGACAACAGCCACGGGGTTGGCTTGGACGCGGGACTGCACGTCTGCCAGTGTTGGGTCGTTCTCGAGATCTTTCTTATCGAACTGATTGACTTTGCCGCTTTGGAAATTGCCGGCGTAGCCTCCCGCGATATCACCTTCGACGTAACCACCGTTGACATACGACACAGTGGTATCCGTATAGCTTGGAATCAGATACGGCATGGCACCGAGCAGGTCGTTCACGGACAGCAGTCCGCCCTTGATGAGGTTGTCCAATACGCTGGAATCATCGGCGTTGCTAAGTGCGTCGGCGAGGCCGCCGGTGGTGGAGAAGCCCACGAAGCCACCCGCTATGCCATCGGATGTGCTGGTATCGGCCGTGACCGACTTGAGGTTCGTCACATGGCTTTCGCGGGTCTTGGTGCTGTTGGCCTGGCCGTAGAAGCCGCCCGCAGCGTAATCGGTGGTCTCGTTGTTCTCGTTCTTGCCGGTCGCCTTGACCGTGAATCCGTTGGCGATGCCGTTCACATTCGATGCAGTGACTGCAACCGAAGAATATTGGGCAACCGATAGCAGACCGGATAGCTTGATAAGCCCAAGCACATTAAGGCCGCCGGCGCCAACGGCGTCGCCCGGTCCGGAGAAGCCGATGAAACCGCCGGCTTCTCCCTTGGCCGTGACCGTGGCCAGATTAGTGAGGTTGGTGTTGGTCACGTCACCACCGGTGGCGCATCCGATGGCACCGCCCGCATAGTATGAGCCAGCCGTCACTGTCAAGCCGGATGCCGGGGCAGCAACAGTCACGTTCTCCACGGTGAACGGGGCAAACTGGTCGAACTTCTTGAGCGTGGCGATATCGCCAATTTTCACCACACTGTTGAGCAACCCAGCCACTGTGGTCGGTTGCAGATTGCCGGCGATGCCGCCCGCGTAGGAGCCGCCGGCGCTGACTGATTCAAGACCGTTGATGGCAGTGGAGCGCTGCTGAGGGAGCCCACGGGGATTGTTGTATTTCCAGAACGTGAGGTTCTGCAGATGATCCTGCGAGGAGTCGCCGATCACCGTGCCCGATCCTTCTCCCACGAGACCGCCCGCGTAATCGCCACCAGCCTTAACGGTGAAGGAGCCCTTCATCTGCGTGCCGAGAATCACGGAGGGATTCACGCCAACGATGGACAGCAGTTCTCCCGCACCACTACCGCTGCCGCTCAGCAGCTTGGCCACAGCCTTGGTGAGTTGTTTCAGCAGCGATGCGTTCGTGGCATCATCCGTGCCGAGTTCTAGGCCCCATCCCACGGAGGCAAATCCGGTGAATCCTCCGGCGTGGGATTTGTCAGTAGACACGGCAGCCGTGGCTGAAATCGTATTATTGACCGCGTAGGCATTGGCCATCGCGCCGCTAAATCCACCGGCATAGTCCGTGGCAGATACAGTGACCTTGCCATCGCCGTCGACGGTCAGGTTGCTGTTCTCGATGAGGCTCTGCGGACGCAGTGCAGACAGCAAATCAATACCAAGCGAGTTGAGCAGACCACCTACATTGCCATTGCGGCTTATTCCGGCGAAGCCACCGGCGTATTGCGTTGCCCGCACGGTGAAACCGTTCGTGCTCGTCACCGAGGAGTTCTCGATGATTGCGCCAATCTGTGCACCGACGAAGCCGCCGGCTTGCGGATTATTCTTGTTGCCGATCACCACGTTCTTTTTGAACCCGTTCACCGAACTGTTCGAGATGACCGGGTTGTAGTAGCCGACCGGAATCAAGGCATTCAGTCCGAGCGTGCCGGACAGCAACCAGTTCACCAAATCGCCCAGCCCGAGGAATGGGATGACACCCAAGATCTTCGAGAGTACATTGGTGAGCGTTCCCACGATGCCGGAGACCGCATCGTATCGGGTTGCGCCCTCAACATATCCCACGAAACCACCGGTCATACGGCTTACGCTGGATACCGAAACATCCGCCACTTCACAATCCGTGACCTTGGCATCGCCGTAAATACGGCCGGCGAACGCACCCGTGGCGAGATTGGAAGGATTGTCTTTGTGCAGGGTGAGCAGACCTTGAAGATTGAGGCCAAGATTTACTTGTCCGAATGTCAGCAGTTTCAACGCCTTAAGCAGAAGATCCAAAAGTCCACCCACTGCCGAAGTGAGTGTGCCGAGCAGTGTCGGCGGAATATATGACTTGCTTGCCTGATTCGTCACAGACACGTCCTGCAGCTTGAGGTTCGACACCACGGCCGTACCGGCGCTGCCCAGACTGGTGTTGTTCATCACGGTCTTGTTCGTGATCGAGGCGAAGAAGCCGATGCCCTGCTGCTTGCTGACGTCCAGCTGCTTGCCCTGTTGATTGACGACCACATGGCTGATGACCGGCCGAGCTGCTGTGGTATGCTCCACGCTTGCGCCATCCGCGCCGACAGCCTTCCACAGGCTAGCCACAGCGTCTGCGCTGTTGGAGACCGCGCCGAGCATGGTGCCGGAGAACATGAGCGGAGTCCACTCAGTACTGGCGGTATCCGCCGCGTTCTTGGACAAATCGATGTCACGGAAGATCAGATAATTCGCATCGGCCGAATATGTCAGACCAGTGTTGGCGGCAGAGTAGTCCGCTTGCGTACCATCAGCACCCACGCCGTAATACCTGGTGCGGGTCTTATCAGCGTCCACTTTCGTATGACATATCGCCAGCGAATTGTCATAGTCGGAGGCATCAGCATTGCGCAAGGTATCCGAATCGGCAAGATCGGCGTCACCGGCGTATTCAGTGGACGATGCGCCATCTACCCAGTGGTAGCCAAAGAGTCCTTGCCCGGTGCAGGTCTGCGTGACCTTGTTGATACGGCCAATAACCTTCTTGCCGGAACCAATCGCACGCAGCTGCTGCTCGTTACCAATCAGGATGTAGGTCTTGCCGTTGATCTCCTTGGTGACCTGACCCTCAAAGTCACGGCCGCCAAGCGCCGTCGCGGCGACCTGCACATTGGCCTTCGCCGGCGATTGATCCGCCTCAGTCGAAGAATCGTTCTTGGCACCTTGAGAAGAAGTATCAGTCGGAACCTGCGTTTGGGTTCCGTCATTAGCGGAATCGCCAGCAGCAGCCCCTGCTGCGGCATCCGCCTTGTTGCCTGCCTCACCATTTGAGGATTCGGAAGAACCACCAGTAGTAGAAGATGAAGAAGATGAATCTTGCTGGACTTCCTGATTCGTTTCAGAAGGTGCTGGCGCACCGTTTGATGTATTGCCCTCTTCTGACGTCTTATCGTCAACATTGACATTGCGAGCAGAAGGAGCAGCTACGACAGTATTATCCCCCCCCCCAGAATTACGGAGTTAGAGGAACCATTTACATCATCTACGTCCTGGGCATATGCCGCAGGCACCATGCACACGATGGACAAGGAAACAGCAACAACCGAAGCAAGGCAGCGCCGCAAGACATGGCGATGCTGTCCAGGTTCCTGTTCTGCTCCTCCGTTAAACCTGCAACGGCCGAGCTTTAATTTCGAGCCCATCGTTTCCCCTCATAGATTCGCAACCCCCTTTTCGGGGGGGGCTACACACAGCTTACCCCCTTTCTAGGAAAAAGTTGACGAGAAACTAGAAAATGTTCATTTGCGAGGTCAGTTAGCGTACGTTTTCTAGGCAAAAGAAAAGCCCCGCAGCTATGCAGGGCTTTTCCAACGAGGTCATAAGAGAGGAAGAGAATAACCTCGTTTAATGGTTGACGAAGCGATTAGACCTCGCCAAGTATCTATTAGTTCAGACGCAGCTCAGTCGACGGAGCGAACAGGTGCATCTTGGCCGGGTCGATCTTGATCTTGACGGTCGCGCCAACCTTCGGCAGCGCACGCGGATTCACACGAATCGTGGTGAGCTTGTTCTGGTCGGACATGACCTGGGAAGCCTCAGCGGCGGAGCCATCGGTGATGATGTTGCCGTAGATGTAGCCATCGGAGCCCAGATCCTCGACGTTCACAACCTTCAGGGAGAAGGCGTTCGGGTCGTCAGCCGGGGCCAGGCCAGCGTCCTCAGGACGGAAGCCGACCACGATCTGGCCGTTGTCTTCGGCGGTGAGCTTGTTGACGGCCTCAGCCGGCAGGTCCACGGTGTCCTCACCGATCTTCGCCTTGCCGTTGACCACCGGGTGGGTGTTCAGGTTCATCGACGGGGAGCCGATGAAGCCGGCGACGAAGACGTTGGCCGGGCGATCGTACAGCTCGGTCGGGGCGCCGACCTGCTGCAGGATACCGAGCTTGATGACGGCGATGCGATCGCCCATCGTCAGGGCCTCGGTCTGATCGTGGGTCACGTACAGGGTGGTGACACCCAGCTGGCGCTGCAGAGCAGCGATCTGGGTACGGGTCTGGACACGGAGCTTGGCGTCCAAGTTGGACAGCGGCTCATCCATGAGGAAGACCTTCGGCTCACGGACGATTGCACGGCCCATGGCCACACGCTGACGCTGACCACCGGACAGAGCCTTCGGCTTGCGGTCGAGGTACTCGGTCAGGTCGAGGATCTCAGCGGCCTTCTCGACGCGCTTGCGGATCTCGTCCTTCGGAGTGCCGGCGATCTTCAGGGCGAAGCCCATGTTGTCGGCAACGGTCATGTGCGGGTACAGAGCGTAGTTCTGGAACACCATTGCGATGTCGCGGTCCTTCGGCTGCATCGTGGTGACATCCTTGCCACCGATGAGGATGCGGCCCTTGTTGACCTCTTCCAGGCCGGCGAGCATACGAAGGGTCGTAGACTTACCACAGCCAGAAGGGCCGACGAGGACGAGGAACTCGCCATCCTTGATATCAAGATTCAGATCATCCACGGAGGGCTTATCGTTGCCCGGGTAGATACGAGTGACGTGGTCGAAAACGACTTCTGCCATAATTACTAATCCTTTCAGAGGCAGGTACGTGCCTCACGATCCGTTGTAAAGGGATTTGTTCTTTACTGTGCTTCCGCCCTCGCCACCGACGTACAACTTTGCTTTCGGAAACTGCAAGCTTCAGCGTTTACTTTTTCCGGTTCAGTGAAGGTTCTCTTCGTTGAGCCGAGAACTACTATACACGGACCGTGGACCAAGGCAAGTGGCGTGTCTGAAATGTAGTTAACTTTATGGGCGTTTCTGGGGGTGTTGTGTGGTTCGGCCCATGACACGCCTGTTTCTCGAACGTGCGAACCGGCACGCCCGACGTAGAGCAGGTCTGCTCTTCCCGGACTGATGGATTCCATCAGTCGCCGACTAATGCGACACAGACTCGAAGGTGACGCCGTTGCGGGCGGCTTTGCGCTCGGCCTTGCGCTCCTCGGCGTCTTCGATGCGCTGGATGCGCAGCTGGCGCCAGTCCTCGCGCATGTCGCGGAAACGGTCGGCCAGCGTTACGTCATCGTTCTCGGCATCGCCATCAGTACTGCTGCCATCGGCCTTACCGAACGTGCCATCGGCCACCTTGGCGATGCCCAGCTTGAGCAGTCCGAGCAACTCACGCAACGTTTCCGGTACGGGCTCATCGCCCTCATCGGCGGACTTGGTCAGGCCCTCGATGCGGCGACGAAGCGCGTCGGCGTCCTCGGGATCGATCTTGAGCCCGGCGATCAGCGACTGGCGCATGGTCTCGTAATCGAGGTTGGCAAAAAAATTCAGCTGTTGCAGCGTCATGAAGCCCTTGAGCTCGGGGAATCGGTGGACGATGTATTCCTCGCGGTCGTCGGCGGCGCGGGTCCAGTCGCGGGTGAGCTGCGGATCCCAGCTGGCGGTAATCGACCCCTCGCGCATGCGGTAGTGGTACAGCGCCTTGGGCAGACGGACCACGCGCGTGGCCTCGCCGATCACGTTGCAGATACGGGAGAGATCCTCGATTTTGCGACCCACCGGGAAGGAGAATCCGGTGCCCTGATAGGTGGAGGCGGGTGCCAGGAAGGCCCAGAAATAGCCGTCGATCTCAGCCTTGACCTGCTTTTTGATGGCCTCGACCGGGGTCAGAACCTGCACCTCGGTGAAGTCGTTGTGGCGATAGTTGGACAGCAGCGGCTTGTTGTTCTCGGAGATGGTGTCGAACTGGAACATCACCAGATCGGCATCGTATTCACGCATGGCATTCAGGCAGTTCTCCACCAACGTGGGGGCCACGGTATCGTCGGAATCGGCGAAGTATATGTACGCACCGGTGGCCCCGGCGATGCCGGTGTTGCGGGCGTCGGACAGGCCGCCGTTGGGCTTGTGAATCACGCGTATGCGCGGGTCGCGGGCGGCCCAGGCGTCGCACATGGCCGGGCAATTGTCGGGCGAGCCGTCGTCGACCAGCAGAATCTCCAGATTGGCGTACGTCTGCGCAGCAACGGACGCCACGCATTCGTCGAGGAACTTCTCGACCTTATACACCGGAATAATGATGCTGACCAACGGATCCTGTTCCATATCTCCAGCGTAGCGCCGCCGTGCGAACGCGGCGGCGCTGCGGGTTCGCGGACCGCGAAACCCTTAGAAGTCCCAGTCGTCGTCATCGGTTTCTTCGGCTTTGCCCATCACGTAGGAGGAGCCGGAGCCGGAGAAGAAGTCGTGGTTTTCGTCGGCGTTCGGGCTCAGGGCGGCCAGGATCGCGGGGTTCACATCGCAAATCTCAGCCGGGAACAAAGCCGGGTAGCCGAGGTTCATCAGCGCCTTGTTACCGTTGTACCGCAGGAACTTCTCGACGTCATCGGTCAGGCCCACGCGGTCGTACAGCGACTGGGTGTACTCCACTTCGTTGTCGTACAGCTCGTTGAGCAGGTCGTACGTGTAGTCCTGCAGATCCAGACGCTCGGCATCGCTCAGCTGGGCGATGCCCTTCTGGTACTTGTAGCCGATGTAGTAGCCGTGGACGGCCTCATCGCGGATGATCAGACGAATCACGTCGGCGGTGTTCGTCAGCTTGGCGTGCGCGGAGAAGTACATCGGCAGATAGAAGCCGGAGTAGAAGAGGAAGGACTCGAGCAGGGTGGAGGCCACCTTGCGCTTGTACGGGTTGTCGCCCTCGTAGTAGTCGAGCACGATCTCCGCCTTCTTCTGCAGAAACTCGTTGTTCTCGCTCCAGTCGAATGCGGCATCGATCTGTTCGGTGGAGCACAGGGTGGAGAAGATGGACGAGTAGCTTTTGGCGTGCACGGATTCCATGAAGGCGATGTTGGTGTACACGGCCTCCTCGTGCGGGGTGAGCGCGTCCGGAATCAGGGAGACGGCGCCGACCGTGCCCTGGATGGTGTCAAGCAGGGTCAGGCCGGTGAAGACGCGCATGGTGAGCGTGTGCTCGTCCTCGGTCATCTTCTGCCAGCTGGGGATGTCGTTGGAGACGGGGACTTTTTCGGGCAGCCAGAAGTTGCCGGTCAGGCGGTCCCAGACCTCAAGGTCTTTCTCGTCTTCGAGGCGGTTCCAGTTGATTGCGGAGACGCGGTCGATGAGTTTCAGCGGTTTGCGCGGAATGGAGATAGGTGCCATGAGTAGTGTTCCTTTTACTCGTTGTCGTTATCGTCGTTGGATTTGTTTTCGAACTCCTCCGGCGCGGTCAGCCGGAGCAGTGCTCTATAGACGGTTCGTGACATTGTTGGTTCCTTAGATGGTGGAGCCCCCCCTCAGTCCGCTTCGCGGCCAGCTCCCCTCTCTGAGGGGAGCTGTCGGCGTTAGCCGAGTGAGGGGAGTAACAACGGCTCTCTGGTTGTTCAATGCGTGCGGAGACCGCCGTCTGAGGCCGAAGGCGTACGAAGGTACGTCGAGTGCCGAAGAAAGGCGGTATACGCTCCCTCGAACGATCAGAGCATGCAGGAGACGCAGCCTTGGACTTCAGTGCCTTCCAGGGCTTGCTGGCGGATGCGGATGTAGTAGAGGGTTTTGATGCCCTTGCGCCAGGCGTAGATCTGGGCCTTATTGAGGTCGCGGGTGGTGGCGGTGTCCGGGAAGAACAGCGTCAGCGACAGTCCCTGATCCACGTGCTGGGTGGCCTCGGCGTACGTGTCGACGATGGCCTTCCAGCCGATCTCGTAGGCGTCCTTGTAGTACCCGAGGTTGTCGTTGGTCATGTAGGCGGCCGGGTAGTACACGCGCCCGATCTTGCCTTCCTTGCGAATCTCGATCTTGGAGGCGATCGGGTGAATCGAGCTCGTGGAATGGTTGATGTACGAGATCGAGCCGGTGGGCGGCACGGCCTGCAGGTTCTGGTTGTAGATGCCGTCCTTCAGAATCGCGTCGCGCAGGGCCTCCCAGTCGGCCGCAGTCGGGATCGCGATGCCGTACTGTTCGAACAGCGCACGGACCCGTTCGGTGCGCGGAGTGAGCGAACGACGACCATCGGTGTACTTGTCGAAGTAGTTGCCCTGGCCGGCCGGCTTGGCGTAGTCGCTCGTAGCGAAGCTGGCGAACGTGCGGCCATGCTCCACGGCGAGCGCGTGCGAGGCGCGGTAGGCGTGGTAGGCCACGGTCATGAAGTACATGTCGGTGAAGTCGAGGCCCTCTTCAGAACCGTACTGGATGCCTTCGCGGGCCAGGAAGCCGTGCAGGTTCATCTGGCCGAGACCGATGGCGTGGCCCTCCTCATTGGCGCGGCGAATCGAAGGCACCGCGTTGATGCTGGTGTGCTCGGCCACCGAGGTGAGTGCGCGGATCGCCGTCTCCACCGTGTGGCCCAAGCCGCCATCCATCGTCTTAGCGATGTTGAGCGAACCCAGATTGCAGGAGATGTCGCGGCCGACATGCGCATACGTGAGGTCCTCGTTGTATGCGCTCGGCTCCTGAACCTGCAGGATTTCCGAGCACAGGTTGGACATGGTCACGCGACCTTCGATCGGGTTCGCGCGGTTGACCGTGTCCTCGAACACGATGTACGGGTAGCCGGATTCGAACTGCAGTTCGGCGATGGTGGTGAAGAACTTACGGGCGTCGATGTAGGTCTTCTTGATGCGGTCGTCGGCCACCATCTCGTCATAATGCTCGGTAACGGAGATGTCGGCGAACGGCTTGCCGTACACGCGCTCCACGTCGTACGGGCTGAACAGGGCCATCTGGGCCTTCTGTTTGGCCAGTTCGAACGTGATGTCCGGAATCACCACGCCAAGAGCCAGCGACTTGATGCGGATCTTCTCGTCCGCGTTCTCTCGCTTGGTATCCAGGAAGCGCAGGATATCAGGGTGGTGGGCGTTGAGGTACACCGCGCCCGCGCCCTGACGTGCGCCGAGCTGGTTGGCATAGGAGAAGGAGTCCTCCAGCAGCTTCATGACCGGAATCACGCCGCTGGACTGGTTCTCGATGTGCTTGATCGGGGCGCCGAGCTCGCGCAGGTTGCTCAGCAGCAGGGCCACGCCACCGCCGCGCTTGGAGAGCTGGAGGGCCGCGTTGATGCCGCGCGAAATCGACTCCATGTTGTCTTCGATGCGCACCAGGAAGCAGCTGACCGGTTCGCCACGCTGGGCCTTGCCGAGGTTCAGGAAGGTCGGGGTGGCGGGCTGGAAGCGGCCGGCAAGCATTTCGTCGGCGTATTCGATGGCCTGCTGCTCATTGCCGGCGGCGAGCTCCAGGGCCACAGCGGCGCAACGCTGCGGGAAGTCCTCAAGATAGAGGCGACCATCGAACGTCTTGAGCGCGTAGGACGTGTAGAACTTGAACGCACCAAGGAAAGTGCCGAACTCAAAGCCGGCGGATTCCACGTGCTCGTAGATGCGGTCGAGGAATTCAGCGGAGTACTGGTTGAAGACCGCAGGGTTGTAGTACTGGTTGCTGATCAGGTATTCGAGACGCTCGGCGGTGGAGGCGAACCGCTTGCTGTTGGTGGCCACGTGCCCTGTCACGTATTCGCGTTCGGCGGCCTTGTCTTTGTCGAACTGGATCTTGCCGTCGGCGTCATAGAGGTTGAGCATCGCGTTGAGCGCGTGGTAATCGTGCGCCGGGTCGTACTGTTCCGCTGCGGTGTCGGCAGTATTGTCGAGCGGCAGGCCGGTGGCGGTGAGGTCAGTCATTGGAAATCCTTGGAATATGGCAGAAGTGTGTTTACTCAGACAGTTGCTCCCCTCAGTCAACTTCGTTGACAGCTCCCCTCGGAGAGGGGAGCCAATACCTCGAGGGGGTCAAGATTTACTGTTCGGTGAAGAAGCGGACGAGGCCGTTTCGCACGGCGGCAGTGTCTTCCGGGGTGCCCATGAGTTCGTAACGGTAGAGGTAGGGCACCTTGCATTTGGCGGCGATGATGTCTCCGGCGGCACAGTAGGCCTCACCGAAATTGGTGTTGCCTGAGGCGATGACGCCGCGAATCCACTCGCGGTTGGCTGGATCGTTGAGGAAGCGTTTGACCTGAATCGGCACTGCTTTCTTGACCACGCCGCCGCCATAGGTGGGCACCATGATGACGTACGGTTCGCGGACGTTTAGCGCCGGGTCGGCGGCCCGCAACGGGATGCGGTAGACGTTGATGCCTTCGTCCTGCAAACGGCATCCGGCCACGAACCGTGCGGTGTTTTCGGAGGCCGACGAGAAGTAGACCAATGCGCCGATCGTCTTGCCTTCGGCCGCGAATTCGGGCTGGCTCAGACTCACGCGGACACCGTGGCGGCGGCGCGGTTGTCGGCGGCCACCTGCTGGGCGACTTCGCGAATCAGGTCGGGGCGGTAGCCGGTCCAGGAGTTGTCCGGCGTGATGACCACCGGAGCCTGCTGGAAACCGGCGGCCTGCAGCTGCTCAAGGGTGGAGGGGTTCTGCGTCAGGTCCACGGTTTCAAACGGCACACCCAGCTTGGTGAGCTGGCGCTTGGTGGCATCGCACTGCGGGCAATGCGGCTTGGTGAACACGGTGACGGTCATGGCGACTCCCCTTGATGTGGTTCTGATGAACAGTGAAGCGAAGGCCATATTACAGCGGTGTGATTTGAAATCAAGGCACTATATGTAGTGGCGCGTGTCACATAACAAACCTAGATATAGGGTTTTTCGTTGATATTCCGCCATTCCCATGCACCCCCGAAAATCGGCGTGCAGCGACCCGCCCAATCACGTGTGGCATTGTTCACATTTGCGTTTGAACCGCTCTTCGACTGATCCTCAACCGCCCTGCAACCGCCATCTTGAGTTTCGAGGGGCTGTTTTGACCCTTTCCGGAGATCTATCTCCGTTTCGAGGGGCTGTTGGTCAGTCAGAATGCCAGCATTAACGGCTTCGCGGCACCGTCATTCCGCCGTTTTTTGAACTGCTTCTACTCGACCACCCGCCCCTTGAAACGGAGTTTGACCTCCGGCAGAGGTCAAATCAGCCCCTTGAAACCCACAATCTCGCGATTGTCACTCCGCATGACGCCAAAAGGCCCGGTCGAATGTCCACATGGGCATCCGGCCGAGCCAGAAAAGGATCACGGGGAAATCGTGAGTTCGCGGGGGCTCACTTGTTCTTCGGCATGATCCAGAACTTGAGCAGCGGGTAGCTGACAATCACGGCGAGCAAGGTGTTGACCACGGAGGCGATGGTGCCGGCCACGCCGGCGTTCATGCCCCAGCCCTGGCATAGAGAGGTAACGTAGCCCGGCAGTACCAGATTGACGACCACGACCACCACGGCGAGAATCGCGTACTTCCAAGCGGCATCCTTGAAGCTGGAGTCAGACTTGAACACCCACTTCATCTGCACGAAGAAGTTGACTGCCTGCGCGATGACCTCGGCAAACAGGAAGGTGAGGAAGCCGGCCACGAGCACGATGATGACGGGCTTGCCGGTGGCGGTCAGGGCGTCGACCAGATCGTTCTGCACTTGCGGGATCGCCATGGTGGAACGGTCGAGGCCCTCGGATTCGCTGCGCTCGTCGAGGCCGACGACGACGATCACCGCATCAGTGGTGTCGGCGGCGGCGAGCGTTTTGGCTTCGTCGATGAGCGTCTGGTTCTTGGTTCCTTGGCGGTCGTAGCCTTGCGCGTAGCCGGCCACGGTCACGCCGGTGGCTGCTGCGGCGTTCTTGAGCTCATCAAGGATGTTCTCTTCGCGAGTGGCATTCACCTTGGAAGAGCCGGAGCCTTGGAATCGCGGGGTTTTGGACATGTCGCCGATTACGGCGACGCGAGTGCCGGACTGCAGCGGCAGCGTGGCGGAAGCGTTCTTGAGCAGCACGGACGAGTTCTCGGCCACCTTGCGAGCGATTTCGTGGTGCGCAGCGGCGACGGCATCTTTGAGCAAGTCGTTGCGGCCAACGCCTTCGGTTTTGGTCAAGTGTGCAATCTTGGCGACTTCGGCGGCACGAGCGTTGAGGTCGGCCTCGGACAAGGTGCCGGCCTTGACCACGCCTTCGAGTTCGCGCACGGAGGTGTAGCCGGGCGACGGCATTTCGAGCGAGCCACCGGCCTTGACCGCGGCCACGGCGGAGTTGGAGCCGCCCCAGTCGGAGACGACCATGCCATCGAAACCCCACTCATTGCGCAAGATGTCCTGCAGCAGGTGCTTGTTCTCGTGCGCGTAAACGCCATTGATCTCGTTGTACGAAGTCATGATGGTCATCGGCGCGGCCTCACGCACGGCGATTTCAAACGCGGTCAGGTAGATCTCGCGCATCGTGCGCTCATCGACCACGGAGTTGGAGGCTTGACGGCGCAGCTCCTGGCTGTTGACCGCGAAATGCTTCGGGCAGGCGGAAACACCGTTGGACTGAATGCCGCGAATCAGACCGGCTGCCATACGACCGGCCACGATAGGGTCTTCGGAATAGTACTCAAAATTGCGGCCGCACAGCGGGTTGCGCTTGATGTTCAGGCCTGGGCCAAGCAGCACATTCACGTCCAGATCGTGCGCTTCGTTGCCAAGTGCCTTGCCCATTTCTTCGGCGAGCGCCGGATCCCAGGAGCTGGCAACGGTGCCGGCGGTCGGGAAGCAGGTGGCGGGCTTGGATGACCCCAGACCCAGATGGTCGCCTTCGCCGAGCTGGCGGCGCACACCGTGGGGGCCGTCGCTCATCACGAAGCTGGGGATGCCGGCCTTCTCGTTGCCGCGGGAATCCCATTCGGAGCCACCTGAGAGCATCGCGGCTTTCTCGGCGACCGATAGTTCTTCAAGTTCCATATCGTTCTCCCTTGCACTGTTGTACGGCTGTCTGACGAATCCGTTGCGTCACGCCGCAGGCACCGCGTCTGTGCAGTGCCAACTCGGCGCAGTGCCCGACTCGGCCGAGGCCGATGTGGCAGTCCGCGAACGCACGATCCATCGCTAGTTTGATTGAATCAGGTTCGCCCGGGCCGCGCCGCCCGTATTACACAACCTGTCGTTTCGCACGCACAATCGGTCGGGAGTAAAAAAAATATGGCGCTGTTAACCCTACGGCTCCAACAGATCTTCGATGCGGCAGCCAAGCGTGCGGGCCAACGCGAGCACGGTGGAGACGGCGGCTCTGCCGAGGTCTTTGCGACGCTGCTCGTACATTTGGATGGAGCGCAGGGTAACGCCGGAGCGACGGGCCAGCTCGGATTGGCTGAGTCCGGCGCGAACGCGGACTGTGTGCAGACGGGAGCCGCCCTCGGTGCGATTACCGGCGGCCCGTTCGTCGTACACGTCGACGAATCGGCTTTCGTCGGCTTCGTGCAAAGCCGGGTAAAGTCGCACGATATCGCCGAACGGCAGCACGTCGAGAATGTCCGAGAACCGCACTCCCCTGGCCCATTGGCAGTATGCGAGCGCCCAGCCGCCCCAGTATTCGGGTGTTGCGCCGGTGCGCAGTGCGACGGGCGGCATATCGATAATGCGAGCCCAGCCGGTTTGCCGCATGATTTCGGCCACCAGCTCCTCGCCGGACATGCCACACACGTATTTGGGCGTGCCTCGCCCGAAAAGCGCGGCCGCCTCGGAGGTGGCGAAGAAGTCCATGAATAGGCCGACCGGCAACCCGCAATCGTTCAGCGCATAATCGAAGGCGCCGGCCAAGTTGGCCATGGCGTCCGGCAAGTATGTCTCATCGTAGGCGGTGATCATCGTTGGTCACTTTCTCACGGATGATGTCGCGCATGAACAGGCCGTCGAGATCGGCTTCAGCGCTGTTGCGACGGTAGGCTTCACGAGCCGTGCGGTCGCGCTCGTTGCGCAATACGTGGTAGGTCGAAGCGCGGGCGATTTCGCAGCCTTGGAACCGCAGCGCCGCGAATGCCTGAGGACTGGTGAGTACGATCTGCTTGCCGAGCTCACCCAACCGCATCGCCTCGGCGAGTTGGTCGAGGGAAATCGCGTTATTGACAAAAGCGCGGGCGAACGAGAAATACGAATCGTCGGCACGATATCCGACGATGACGTCAGACTGACTGGTATCCGGCAGAAACACTTGTTTCAGATATTCGATGCCTTGCGCGGCGACGGTGGTGGTCGGCTGGAAACGACGGTTTTCGACCAGCAGGGCCAACCAGTTCAGGATGGTGTAGGGCAACTGGGACAGGTCCAGGAAGGTGAGCCCGTTGGTGGCCAATGTGTACCGATTCGCGAAACCGTCATCCAGTCCCGCGCACGCCCATTCCTTGGCCAGCTCGACGCTGCGCGTGCAATAGAATCCGCGGCCATAATCGTTGTTCGGCTTGCCCAGCCCGTATTCGGGATGTTTGATGACGCGCGAAGAGCCATGCCACAGATCGATTGCCAAGGTCTCCATTAGCCGGCTCCTTCTCTCTCTCCTTACATATTCTTGATTATATCACTGTGGTGATAGTCATAAGGGAAATGCGAGATGAAAGATACCGTTGTATACGTTCGTACACAACGTGAAATGTATACGAACGTATACAACACTGACGTCCGGAGTCATGCTCCGCAGTGGCGCAGCGGGCGCGCCACTACAATCGGAATATGGGACTGAAGACGTGGAAGAAGTGGACGGACTGGCCGCTGATGGTGCTGTCCGTGGTGTTTCTGGTGGTGTATTCGTGGGAAATTCTCTCCCGCACGCATATCGCGCTGTGTGAAACCGTCATCAACGTGATCTGGGTGGTGTTCGTCGTCGATTATGTGGTCTCGCTGTGGTTGGCCGACGATCGCTGGCGGTGGTTCAAGCACAACCTGTTCACGCTGCTGACCATCGCGCTGCCGATGCTCCGGCCCTTGCGACTGTTGCGTTTGCTGACCGTGCTGCACGTGCTGAACCGCACCTCCGGCATGGCGGTGCGCGGGCGCATCACCGTATACGCGGTCGGCGCGGTGGGAATGCTCATGTACGTGGGCGCGCTGGCCGTGTATTCCGTGGAGCGCGGGGCGTCCGGATCCACGATCACCGACTTCGGCACGGCGTTGTGGTGGGCGTTCGTGACCGTGACCACCGTGGGATATGGCGACTTCTCGCCGGTCACCTTCCAAGGCAAGATCATTGCGGTGGTGCTGATGTTCACCGGCATCGCGTTGATCGGTATTGTGACGGCCACGCTGGCCTCGTGGATCGTGGATCAGGTCAATCTGGAGACGGATCGGCGCGAGGACGCTCGGGAGAAGGAAGTGGCCAAGGAAGCCGCGCAAGAGGCTATTGCAACATCAGCCAATCCCGAAATCGACCTATTGCGCGAGGAAGTGCGTGAGCTGACCGCTACGGTAGCCGGTCTGCGCACCGAACTTGAGCGACGTTGATTGGCGAAGCGGGACAAACAACGATTCTGCCAAGAAGGTCCGCGTCAGTTGTTGTCACCGCGGATTGCGGCAGAATCATTGTCGCCACGGCTGTTTTCTTCAGTCGGCTCAACCCAACTTTTGATAATTTTTATTTTTTTGATATTTTTGATAATTTTTATTTTAGGTTGATTCAGCGAGGAGGCGGTCCACATGAAGGCAAAGGAAAACCCATTCAAGCCAACGGCAGGAGGGGAACCGCCCCTGCTCATCGGCCGAGGCAAAGTTATCCGCGATTTCGAGAAAGGTCTCGATAACGGAGTCGGTGCCCCAGGGCGCATTATGCTCGTCACCGGCGCTCGTGGAACCGGAAAAACCGTGATGCTCACTGTGTTCGGAGACCGGGCCAAAGCGCGCAGATGGGATGTCATCGAAGAAACGGCCTCTGCCGGACTATGCGAACGCCTTGTTGATGCCTTACGAACCGGGCGAGGGGCCCTTGACCACCTCACTATCCGACCATCGTTGACTTTTGCTGGAGCGGGCATCGGCCTCGGAGAAGCCGAACTATCCCCGAAGCGTATGCCCGAAACGTTGAGAAGTGCCATTGCCGGACGGTTGGATGCGCTTGAGAAGCGCCATGCTGGGTTGCTTATCACCATTGATGAGACTCAAGCGGCTGAGCGATCCGACATGATTGCCATCGCCACTGCCATACAGCATCAAATCAGGGAACGACGCAATATCGCCATCGTGTTCGCCGGTCTCCCACAGATGATTTCTGATTTGTTCAATGACGAAGTCATCACGTTCCTACGTCGCGCGAAAACGAACATACTCACAGATATTCCTCTTGATGAAGTGCGCGATGCTTTCGCCACAACATTCCGCGCCTCCGGCATGTCCATCACCGACGCTCAATTAAGCACTGCAGCCAATGTGACAGCCGGATACCCCTATATGATTCAACTGGTTGGCTACCATATCTGGGATGCCGCAGACATGCGGGACTCGGATACCATCATCGACGCTGATGTTACGGCAGGTATCGAGGAAGCACGTATTGACCTTGATAACGCCGTGTGCATCCCGGAGTTGCAAGGCTTATCCAAAAACGACCGTGAGTATCTCGAAGCCATGGCAGCGTCAGATGGTCCCTCTCCCACCGTGAATGTTGCACAGCGCATGGGCAAAACGCCTAACTATGCCGCCACCTACCGCAAACGCCTCCTTGACGCCTTCGTTATCCGCGAAACAGAACGAGGCGAAGTCGATTTTGCCGTGCCCTTCCTGCGCGAATACTTGCGTCGGAATCAGTAATCGGCACAATGCACAGTATCGATATATTCCGTTCCATATAATGACTTTTCGCATTCAGATACACAATGGACGGCCTGTTGAGTAGCACTCAGCAGGCCGTCCATTCTATTTAGCTATTCAGTTATCGGAGACACACCTCAGGCCTTGACCGGAGCGCCAGCGACCTGCTGGGAGGCCATCACGCCGAACAGGTAGCCGTCTTCGGAGAAGTATTCGAAGGTACGACCGGCGAAGTCGCGGCATTCGAATCTGATATCGTTATCGATTCGATCAGCGGCTCACGATACTGCCCTTGCATCGCTGTGCCACTGTTGAATGTGCCCGGCTGGCTCACCTTTGGGTCACCGCCGACACATCCTTGATGCCGATGGTTATAGAGTCGCAAATTCACGACTGGCGCACCTGCCCACGCACCTATCCTGTCATTTCGAGCGCATAATTTGCTACCACATCCGGTCAGGGCAATCGACCTTAATGGCGTAAACGGCACTTCTCAATACGTAAACGGCATTTATTCTTGGCTCCCCTCTCAGAGAGGGGAGCCAAGAAATATCAAGCTCGGCCTCCCAGGAGAGAGCCAGAATAATGCACCAGCAAGGCATTAGGATGGAGGGCATGAGCGATTTGAACGCGTTGAATCTTGAGTCCGGCGAAGTGGTTGGTGGGTATACGCTGATCTCCCGGCTCGGCTCAGGAGCTATGGGGTCGGTGTGGCGGGTGCGCGACGACGGCGGCACCACCTATGCCATGAAGATTCTGCGCGACTCCCTGACCGACGAGTCAGTGGCAGGCTCCGGCTCTGCGTCCACGGCCCTGCACGACCCCGACCTCAAGCCCGATGTCACGCCGCGCGAGCGCCTGCGGCGCGAGGCCATGGCCTTGAAGAAGGTCAATCATCCGGGTGTGTGCGGCATCGTGGATATGGAACTCGACGATACGTTGGCGTTCATCGTCACTGAACTCATCGAGGGCAAGAATCTTAAGGATGATGTGGCCGCCAATGGCCGGTATGTGGGCGACGATCTGGAACGCTTGGCCCGCAAGCTCATCGAAGCCACCAAAGCCGTACATGCGGCCGGCATCGTCCATCGCGACATCAAACCCACCAATGTGATGGTGTCGGCCGCCGGACCGGTATTGGTCGATTTCGGTATCGCGATGGGCGAGGGCGAAAGTCACGTAACCCGCACCGGCCTAGTGATGGGTACACCCGGATTCATCGCACCCGAGATTATTGACGGTGCCGAATCCGACGACGCCACCGATTGGTGGTCGGTGGCGTCCGTGCTCGCTTTTGCCGCAACCGGCGCGCCTGTGTTCGGCACCAAGCCGATGATGGCGGTACTTGAGCGCGAGGCCTCGGGCAACGCGAATCTTTCCGGACTACCGGCCGGCACATTGGCTGCCTTCCGTTCTGCACTGGACCCGGATCGCAGGGATCGTTGCACGCCGGATCAATTGCTGAATGCCATCGCCTTGGATGCGTTGAATCCCAACGCTTGGCAGGGCGAGCAGGCGGGACCGTTCGCCGCGGGAGCCGTGGCTGGACAACCGGCTGCGATCGTTGCCGAAGCCGCGGAGGCGATGCCCCCTTTTGGCGCGGCCGGCGGCGTTGACCGCAATAATCCCCGAACCATCTGGCGCGCGGCCGAGGAAGCCGCTGAGGCTCCCACCATGGCCGTGTTCTCCGGCAATAAGGGCGATAACGGCGATGGCGAAACCGTCGTATTCTCGCCGGCTGGCGCCGCTACCGCCACGCTGCCCTTAGCCGATATGCCGCCACGTCCGCCGGCCGGTGCGGAGCAGGCCACGCAACTGTTGCCCGACGCTGCTGCCGATTTCACCGACGACGCCGGCACACAGGTACTCACCGGCGCGACCACACCGATGCCGGACCAAACCACGCCGCTGGCCGAGCGCACCACCGTACTCCCCACGCCGCAGCCGTCATCATTCCCCCCGTCCGGCACCGCCCAGAGCAGCTGGGATCCCGCAAGCAACCAGCCCACAGCGGTGGACCCCGCCATTCGCCCGGCATTGCAGCGCATCATCGACCAAACCGCCCAAGCGGCCCCCACCGAAACCATGGTCCAAAATCCTCCCATGCCCAATCCGGTGGACGTGAAGCGAGGGGAATATCTGCAGCGCGGCACCCTGCCATTGATCCTGCTGGCGGCGCCGCTGGCGGCACTGGCGGCAAATGCTCCGCTCGTGGCCATCATCGCGGCCACTGCGTTGTTGTGGCTACTGCTCACCCTGGCCTATAACACCGAACCCCAGCTTGAGCGCGAGGGCAAACGCGGCGGCGAGCGCAAAAACTCCGATTCGTGGATTCGCGTGGCGACTTTTCCCTGGCATCTGGTCAAAGCCCTGCTGCTGGCCATTCCCCGCATACTGCTGCTAGTCATCATCTATATGGCGGGAACCGCCGTGGCCACCGCGGCTCTGGCACTGCCCGTTCACACCATCTCCTGGTATTTCACCGCGGATTGGGGTATTCCGGTGCCGTTGCTCAATGATGTGCCGTTCTCCGCTTCCGGGCTGGCGCTGGGCGGTTTCATGGCCATCGGCTGGCTGGTCACTGTGTTCGCCCCACAGTCGATGATGATTCGGCTGGGGGGCGGCGTACTGCGCGGGCTCAAACACAGTCGCCCGGCGGGCGCGCCATCCACCGAAGTGGGTGGGGCTCCACCTGCTCCAGTGGCGCCGGCGCCCAAGGGCGGCGGGCGCGGCACCGTGCTGTTCACCATATGGGCCATCATCACCGTGGCCTTGTGCGCGATGCCGATTCTGGGCATGCCGATCAACTGGATGCCGTTCGCCTAGAGCGGGGCGGAATCTCACACATCAGCCATCCGCACACATGGCCGTTGTGTATCCGATACGTTCGTTCCGTCACACTTTTACAGGGAATTCACCTCAGATCAGCTCTGGGCGCAGTCCTCCTCAGGCCCGGTCATTATGATGGGGCCCAAACATTGAAGCGATTGCAAGGGGATAGCTATGTCAGATCCGAAGCGTCAGGCCAAGCGTGCCACACGCGCTGAGCGCCGAGCGGCCGAGGAGGCCGCCCAGCAGGCACGGGCCGAGCAGGCAGCCAAGGAGCGTAAGCAGCAGACCATCATCGGCTGCATTGTGGTGGCCATTATTGTGGTGCTGGTGGCCATCGCTGGATTCGCCGTGTACAAGGCTATGCGGCCGTCCAACACCAGCAGCAGTAGCCAGCAAAGCAACATGACCGTGGACGAGGCCTATAGCAAGCTCAAGAAAGTCAGTACCCAGCCGGCTAACGCCGACGACAAGGCCGGCTTCGTAATCTCCAACAAAGGGTATGGCCAGAAAGCCGAGGGGGCTCCCACCGTATCCATCTACATGGAACCGCTGTGCCCCGGCTGCGCCTCGGTGAACCGCCAACTCGACCCGACGCTCGTCAAGCTGACGAACGCAGGCCAGCTCAACATCGATTTGCACTTCCTCAATTTCCAGAACAACAAGAGCTCCGACAACTACTCCAACCGCGTGTTCAACGGTGCCATCTACATTGCCGAGCATGATGACGATCCCGACCACCTCATGAGCTACCTCTCCAACATCTACGCTGAGGATTTCCAGCCGGGCGAATTGTCCAATTACGAGCCGGTAAACAACGCCAAGCTGGAGAAGCAGGCCGTCAAGGCCGGCGTGAGCGAGGATGTGGCCGCCGCGGCGTTCAGCGGCAAGAACGAATACCTCGACTGGCTCACCGCCTCCAACAACTACACGATCCTGCGCCCCGAACTGTTCAACAGCTCCGGCGCCTTCTCCTCCCCCACACTCACCATCAACGGCGAATACTGGGATCTGAAGCAGCTCACGCTGGCGGACACGAATATGGTGGACGGCTTCCTCAAGTCCATTGGGCTGGATGCTGACCAGGTAGGCGTGGAAGGCAAAATGCCATCCATCGGTGCCAGCGGAAAGCCGATTTCGGTCGCCTCCTGATGCTGCGTGGCCGAATAAGTTGACGCCGCGACATATGCAATACCGCCTGCGGCTCGGCTTAAATTGACCACTCGGGAAGTACCGGTATACTAGTCATTTGTTCGCAACGATTTACGCGTTAAGAACAATCGCCTCTTTAGCTCAGATGGCCAGAGCGGCCGCCTTGTAAGCGGCAGGTCGTCGGTTCGATCCCGACAAGAGGCTCGACGCGTAGAAAAGTGGCGTATTATATGATACGTAGACTTTTCTACGCATATAATTCTTACCTTGGGTAAGTACTCCAGGAGCCTTCCCCCAACTATGGGCTTCCTGGAATGAGGGCGGAGCGTCCCCCAACCAGCTCCGCGCCTTCAGGGGGGCGGGAACATCCCCTTCTCTCCCGCCCCCTTTTTCTTTTCTTTTTTTTTGAGCTCAGAACAATCTGACGAGCAGGAATGGTGACGGTGGCCGGTGAAACCGCAGTATGGGCCGGAACAACCGTTACGATGGGTGGCGTAATCGTTCACCCAGCAGGAAGAGTATGGCAATGGCACGGCGTTGGACCCCGCAGCGGTTTGTTACACTGCGTCGCATCCGCGTAATCGCCTGTATCGCGGCGACCAGTATCGCGCTGGCTGGATCATTCGCGTTCACCGCGCGTAAATCCGTAGCCCTGAACATCAACGGGCAAACCACCCAAGTCACCACATATGCGATGACGGCCACCCGTCTTCTGGAGGAACAAGGGGTGGATATCAAGACCCACGATATCGTCACTACCTCGTCCGGCGACCAACTCGCCAATCATGCCGTGGTCACCGTACAGTCCGCCTACCAGACCACTATCAACATCGACGGCACGTCCGTTCCCTTCTGGACCGTGGCCACCAGTGCCGACCAGTTGCTGGGATTTTTCGAGGAAAACCAGAACAACGCCACAAAAATCACCGTCGACATCGACAATGTGTACAACCAGCTCACCGGCGGACTGGTCATCAATCAGGATGGCCCGGTCACCGTCATTGCGGACGGCAAGACTTCCGTGGCCCCCAACGGCAAACTGCCCGCGGCCTCCATTCTTGACTCCAAAGGCATCGTGCTGAACAAAGAGGACCGTGTGAGCGTCGAAAAGGACGGCGATACCACTATCCTGCGCGTACGGCGCGTGACGCATGGCGAGGAAACGCGCACAGCCGTAGTGCCATACTCCACACAAACCATCATCGACTCCAATCTTCCTGAAGGCCAGTCGGAGATCCGCCAGCAAGGCGTCAATGGCGAGAAAACCCAGGTGTATAACGTCACCTATGTGGATGGCGTGGCCGAATCGGAGACGCTGAAATCGGAGACCGTCACCTCGATGGCCATCGACCAGATCATCGCCGTAGGCGCCGCCAAGTCTGATACCGATAAAGGTTCCGATAAGAAATCCGACTCCGCCGATAACGGCAAGGCCGATTCCGGTTCCAACAATCAGCACGAGTCGTCCGGTAACAATGCCAACAACACAGGCGACAAGAACAACAGCAGCTCTGGCAACAACACGAACACCGATACCAACAACAATGCCGGCAACACCGGCGGCAACAACTCCGGTAACACCGGCAACACTGGTAACACCGGCGGCGGTACGAACAACAATTCCGGCTCTTCCGGCTCCGATTCAGGAACAACCCCCACGCCCTCCGGCCGACTCTGGCACGCCACCGTAGCCCAGGCTCAGGCCTATGCCGCCGGTGCCGCCGCGCAGCGCGGGTGGACAGGCAACGACTGGGATTGCCTGGTCAAACTATGGAACCGCGAGTCCAGATGGCTGTGGTATGCCGAAAACGCGAGCTCCGGTGCCTACGGCATTCCTCAGTCGCTACCAGCAGACAAAATGGCTGCGTTCGGCGCCAATTACCGTGACGATGCCGCCGTACAGATCGATTGGGGTCTGTGGTACATCGCACAAGCCTACGGCAGCCCGTCCAAGGCATGGCAAAATTCCGAACAAATCGGTTGGTACTGATCGGTTACGAAGCCCACAAGGAACACACGCTTATGAACGACACCATTCCCGCCACCGGTCACCTGTTAGGCGCCGCCGATATCCGTCGTATCGCGGCCGATGCCGGCATCAGCCCCACCAAGAAATTCGGGCAGAACTTCGTCATCGACCCCGGCACGGTCCGTCGTATCGTACGAGAGGCGGGAGTGACCGCTGCCGATCATGTCATGGAAGTCGGCCCCGGCCTGGGATCGTTGACGCTGGCGATTTTGGAAACCGGCGCCACCATGACCGCAGTCGAAATCGATCCGCCGCTGGCCGAACGACTGCCGGGCACAGTCGCCGAATTCATGCCCGAAGCCACGTCACGACTCACCGTCGTCAATCGGGATGCCTTAACCGTCACCCCGGAGAACGTGCCTGATTTCAGCGATGACGCATCGTTTACGCTGGTCGCCAATCTGCCGTACAACGTGGCCACGCCGATTCTGCTCACGCTGTTGGAGCGTTTCGACAACCTCGGCTCGTTCTTGGTGATGGTGCAAAAAGAGGTGGCCGACAGACTCGCCGCCAAGCCCGGTTCCAAGATCTACGGCACGCCGAGCGTGAAGCTCGCCTGGTATGGCACCGCCGAACGGGTGGGCACCATCGGCCGCAATGTGTTCTGGCCGGCTCCCAATGTGGATTCCGCGCTCGTCAGATTCACCCGGTATCAGGCCGATGACCCGGCCGCCCCGGGAGCCTCGAACAGCACAGACGACGGCACACAACGGGAACTCGTATTTCGTCTGATCGATGCGGCATTCGGTCAGCGTCGCAAGACCCTGCACGCGGCATTGAAGACCATTGCGCCCTCCGAGGCATTCTCCATCGCCGGCATCGATCCGACCCGTCGAGGAGAGACGCTCACCATCGCCGAATTCACCGCTCTGGCCAAGGCCATCGAATCGTGTGGAGATGGAGATGAGGCACAATGAGTCCGGTAATCTCACATCCACGCTCAGCCGCTGCCCGACATCAGTCCGATGAGCTCTCCCCCATCACCATTACGGTGGATTGCCCGGCGAAAACCAATCTCACCTTGGAAGTGGGACCTGCTCACGACGAATGGGGCGGACGCCACGAACTGGACACCATCTACTGCGCAATCGGCGTATACGACACCGTCACCGCAACCGCCAAGCAACCCGGAGCAGGATTCTCTCTGGAGCTCGAAGGCGCTTATTTGGGCGACTTGGCCTCCTCACGCAGCGACATGCGCCGCAACCATGCGGTACTGGCCCTCTTCGCCATGGCCCAGGCGGCCGAGCGCGAGCCGGATGTGGCGTTGACCATCACCAAGCGCATTCCCGTGGGTGCCGGACTAGGCGGCGGTTCAGCCGACGCCGCGGCGACCATGCTGGCGGTCAATCGTCTCTGGGAGCTGAACTGGCCCATAGAGCGCCTGCGCACCATTGCTGCCACGTTGGGCGCGGACATGCCGTTCTGCCTGACCGGTGGCCTTGCATACGGCACCGGTTTCGGCGAACGCATCACGGATATCGCCCCCGGCAGCCGCGATGAGCTGGCGCTGATAGAACAGGGATTCAGCGGCGAAGTATTGGTCGGCGCATACCAGTCGCAACTCAGCACTCCTGAGGTCTACCACACCTTTGACATCGTGGGAGCCGCAGAAGGCGACCGCAATCATCTGCAGGCTGCGGCAATCAGCCTGCATCCCCGCAGCGGGCAGGCCATCGACGCCGCCACGCAGGCGGGTGCCAGCCATGCATTCGTCTCCGGATCCGGCCCCTCAGTGGTCGCTTTCGCCGCCGACGAGGCAGCGGCACAACGCATTATCGAGGTGTGGCGCGATACAGCTGTGGTCGATCGTATTATTCGAGCCAAATCTCCCGAACACCCCAATATCAGCGTCAGACAGTGACGCTAAGGTAGCAACCAGCCACCCGACCCATGAAAGAAGTCCACCGATGACGTATCAGGTTGATGAACGTGAAGCCCGCAAGGCGTACGTGCGCCGCCGCCAGACCATCGTCTTTTCCATCAGCGGCGCGGTATTGGCAGTAGTGCTGGTCATAGCCCTACTGTTCAATTTCCACGTTTTCGGCCTCGGCGAAGTGGAGACTCCGGCCAGCCAGCCGAATTACGGCAACGCGGCGCCGTGCGCGGTCAAGGACAGCAGCGGCAAAGCGCAATACGTGTCCAACGCTTCGGTCGGCATTCGCGTGATGAACGGCACCTCTCACGGCCAATTCGCCAAGGCCGTGGGTGAAGCTTTGGCCAATCGTGGATTCAGCGTGCAGAAAATCGATAACTATTCCAGCACCGACGTTGAACGCACCACCATCTACTTCGGCAAGAACGCCATTAATCAGGCGTATACGCTGATCGGCAATTTCACCGACGCCACCATGATCATGACGGCTCGCGAGGATCAGCTCATCGATGTGGTCATCGGCGCCACGTTCAACGATCTGCAGGACACCAACTCCTCCCCGCAATCCGGTAAGACCATCACCAATATCGAGGGTTGCAAGGCCGCCGATAGCATGACCAAGCTGCCCGCCGACACCAAACACGACGCATACACGGCGCAGTAAGGCGCATACAGCTTCATCTTCGCGAAAAACCGTACGCTGACACGTATTCAGCGTACGGTTTTTTGGTATCGGACTAGTATCGGACTACTGAATCTCGGCGTACCAGCACTTGAGTTCTTCGACGGCCACATCGTGGTCCACCGGACCGTTATCCAAGCGGTATTCCAGCATGTGCTTGTAGGCGCGGCCGATCATCGGGCCGGGCTCCAGGCCCAGCAACTCCATAATTTCGTTGCCGTCCAGATCCGGGCGGATCGCGTCGAAGTCCTCTTTCTTCTTGAGTTCGCGGACGCGCTCCTCCATCTCATCCATGGCCTGGGAGAAGATCATCGCCTTGCGTTTGTTTTGTGTGGTGGCATCCGCACGCGTGAGCCTGTTCAGCCGCTCATAGAGGTGCCCGGCATCCTTGACATACCGGCGTACGGCCGAATCGGTCCACGGCTCGTCCACATAGCCGTGGAAGCGCAGGTGCATATTCACCAGTTCCGAGACGTCCTCGACCAGATGGTGGTCAAAACGCAGCGCCTTCAAACGCTTGCGGGTCATTTTGGCACCCACCGCGTCATGGTGGTGGAAGCTCACCTTGCCGCCCGACTCGAACCGGCGGGTCTTCGGCTTGCCGATATCGTGCATCACGGCGGCCAAGCGCAGCGTCAGGTCGGGGGCGGGCACCGGGCCGTCCGGGCCGGTTTCCAGGGCGATAGCACGTTCGAGCACAATCATCGTGTGCTCGAAGACGTCCTTGTGGCGGTGGTGTTCGTCGATCTGCAATTGCAGGGCCGGAATTTCCGGGAAGACGATGTCCGCAAGACCGGATTCGACCAACGCCTCAAGGCCGGCGCGCGGACGGTCGGAGAGCAGCAGCTTGGTCAGTTCGTCGCGCACGCGCTCGGCGGATACGATGTCGATGCGGTCGCGCATCGAGGTAATCGCCTCGGCCGCGTCCGGCGCGATACGGAAGCCCAGCTGGGCCACGAATCGCACGGCGCGCATCATACGCAACGGATCGTCGTCAAAGGACTGTCGCGGATCCACCGGCGTGCGCAACACGCCCTTGGACAGATCACTGGCACCACCGAACGGGTCCACGAATTGCAGGTCGGGCACGCGCAGAGCCATCGCGTTGACGGTGAAGTCGCGGCGGGACAGGTCGCCCTCAAGCGTGTCGCCATAATTGACCTCGGGCTTACGCGAGTCCGGATCGTACGTGTCAGAGCGATAGGTGGTGACCTCCACCTTGACCTCGGTGCCGTCCGGGCGGCGGCGCATGGCACCCAGCGTGCCGAACTTGCGCCCCATGTCCCAGAAGCCGTCATGCCCCCACCGGCGCAGTATCGGCTCGAACTGCTCAGGCCGTGCGGATGAGCAGAAGTCCAAATCGTGGCTCTTTCTATGGAGCAGCAAATCCCTGACCGGGCCGCCGACCAATGCCAGCTCGTAACCCTGTTCGGCGAACAGTCGACCAAGTTCGATGGCTTCAGGCCATACTTCGAAATCCAATGGGCACCTTCCCGCGTGCGACGTTTTTCTGCCCTACCAGCATACCGTTACCCCACCTGCACACGGGGTTGAGTAAGGTGGAGAATATGATTACGCCCGCCGACCTTGCCCGCATGCTGGGGCAAACACCAGATTCGGCGGATAGCCATACCCAAGACCACCTGCTGTATACGTCCGAAACTCCGCATCATTCCGCCGATTCGGGCGATTCTTCCGATGTCGGCGGCACCGCGAGCCACTCCACCAATCAGGCCGTTCATCAAGACGAAGTAGACGCAGTACCGACTGCGCAACATTCCGGTGTGCCTGGCACACCCGCAACGCCCGCCACACCCGAACCATCCGAATCCGAAATATCGGACGCCGCCAGCGACATGCCCGCACCGAAGCCGATGATGCCCACACCGGCCACCGTCTTCGGCATGCATGCCACCGTCACCATCGCCACTACCAGCGGCACTATCGAGGGGCAGGCTGATGGTATCGCCGGCGAGGCCGGTGCCGAGACGATTGCCGAGGTCGAGCCGATTATCGCCACGGCACAAACGTCCGTAACCATCGTCACGAACGATCCCGCGGCGACCGCTCACGCGGCCGTAGATGCTGCCGTTGCGGTCGCCAAGGCCGCCGCCGCGCACACCACAGCGATACCGACTCCGCGCGACGTGCTGATGCCGCCTGCGACACGTACCGCACCGGCCGCAACGCCGGTCACCATGCCGGTCTCAGCGCCGTCTGCAGCACCAGTGAGGCCCGCAACGTCAGCGCATCCCACGCCGGCCACGGTCTTCGGCCGGCACCCGTCCGGAGATGTTGCCTCGCCGGAACCGGCAGTGCCGGTAGAACCGGTGACGCCATCCGGCCCGACTCCGGCCATGATGCCGCAACGCCGTACGTCGGACGGTCCGACCACATTCGCTTCACTGGATGCCCAGGAACTGCCGGTCGTACGCGAATATTCGGCAGGCGGTCTGATTTTCGATGACCAGAACCGCGTGGCCATTATCGCCCGTCATTCCCGCTCCGGCCATCTCGAATGGTGCTTGCCGAAGGGGCATATCGAAAAAGGCGAGACCCCGCAGCAGACCGCTGTGCGCGAAGTGCATGAAGAGACCGGCATCCTGGGCGAGGTGATCGATTCCATCGCCACCATCGACTACTGGTTCACCGGTACCACGCAGCGCGTGCATAAGCTGGTCCATCACTTCGCGCTCAAACAGACCGGCGGTGAACTGACGGTGGAAGGAGACCCGGATCATGAGGCGGAAGACGCCATCTGGGTGCGTTTTGAAGATTTGGATGACGTGTTGAGCTATCCCAACGAACGCAAAATCGCGTGGCTCTACGCCAGGAAGAAGAACAGGCAGGCAAACGAGTGAACCTACCCGGAGTCTTACGACATTGCACACGTCTGGCACACGCACTGGCGGCTGGCGTCGCCGTTGTGGCGATGCTGGCCGCTCCATTGACCGTCTACGCGAACGATACGACGGACACGACTGATTCATCCGATACGACGGACGCAACGGGCAATCAGACCGAGAATCAGCCCAAGCAGAGCATTGCCATCACGCAAAGCACCCCCATCGTCACCTCCAAATCGGGCTATCGTGTCACCGCGGTCATCAGCAATACGGACAGCACGGCCACGTCAAGCGGCACACTGCACCTGACCACCAATGCGTTGTTCACCTTTGTCTCGCGCACCGATATTCAGAATTGGGCCGAGAACAACGCCCCCATCCCAACCCCCAACGAGTTGGGTTCCGTTGACGTGCCATCGATTCCCGCCGGCGGCACTGCCACCGTCACCATCGAGGTGAACGCCAATCAGCAGACCCTTGCCTCCATAGGGAGTTGGGGACCGAAACCGCTGATGCTGTCGTATATCGTTGGCAATCAGATACTCGCCGATTTGCCGAGTTTTCTGACCCGATCTTCGGATGGGCTCAACACCGCGACAACACCGGCCATGAACCTGACCGTGGCCATGCCCTACACCGCCAGCGGCTGGCAGGTCGATAATAAGGCCATCAGCAATCGCATTGCCGAAACCACCACTTCCTCGACATCAACATCGTCCAAGTCCAACAGCACGGACAAGGCCGACAAGTCCGATAACGCCGACGCCAGCAACGCGGCCAAAGCCACTGATACGCAAGCCATATCCTTATCCGAACAGGATGCCGATACCGCGCGATCCCTTGGGCAGACATTCGCCAAGCACCGCTCGCTGCAAGTGATCGCGGATCCTCTGTATTGGCGTCAGTCCGCAGTGCAACCGTCCATTGCCGGCATCATGCAGCCCGCCGACTTCGACATCACCGCCTATACCGCACTGGACGATACCGCGGCCTACGAAAAGGCCGGCATCACCACTGAGCAGTGGAACGCCAAGCAGGCGGCCGCATGGTATGCCGACGGAGGCGACTCCGAAACACCCTCCGCGTACGCATGGCAGGGCAACAACTGTTGGACGTTGGATGCGCTGACCGCAGCACGCGAGCAGGGCTATGACACGGTGATTGCCGATGCCTCTTTCGATGCCGACCAGACTGAAGCCGTACACACAGGCACCTACGTGGTGCATACGCCTGCCGGCGATGTCACCGTGCTGAAGGAGCAATCGACCTTGGGCACGCTGGCCAAGGGCCAAGCCACCAGCACGGACGCGCAGGCCGAGTCCAGCGATGCCGGTCGGTTGGCCCGACTGATCGCTCAGAGCGCGTTCTACCAGATGGAACAGCCCTATACATCCCGATACCTGCTTATGACGTTCTCCCGCACCACGGAGGCCAGCTGGATCGATCAGGTGATGAGCGCCTTCGAGCAGGCGTCTTGGTTGAATCTGACGGACCTGAAGACCATGGCCAAGGCCGATCCGTACAATGTCAGCGATTCGGTCAATCCCGACAAGGCCGATGATGCCAACACCGCCAATACCCGGTCGGCATTGAGACAGTTGGCCGACAGCCGGCATGACATCATGCGCATGGCCACCTCCATATTGAGGAACGAGATTGATTCCGACGAGGTCTCGTCGTTGGACCCGCAGGCCCTGGCCCGGCAGGACGCCAATGACACCGCCTCGCATAGCAACGATCCGACGCAATGGATTGGCTCTTTACTGGCGCTGCATGACGATATGGCGCTGCGATCCATGTCTGGCTCCCCCCAGCCGACAGCCACGCGAAAAGCCATGGTCAAAGCCACGAAAACACTGGCCAGCGATCTTCTGAACGGCGTACGCATCAACCCATCGGAATCAATATCCGTGTTCAGCGAATCCGCGAAAATGCCAATCACCGTCAGCAATGACCTTCCCTACGCCGTCAGCGTGCAGGTCAACTCACTGACTGACTCCATGCAGATCGTCACCTCGCGAACCGCTGACATCGATATTCCCTCGCATAGCGACGTTCAGGTGACCTTCACCATCCGCGTTTCCACTTCCGGCTCATCGACGGCCCATGTGTCGTTGACCGACCGGGAAGGCAACAGCTTCGGCAACACGCAGGACACCGCGATCACCAGTGTGATGCGCATCAGTGATGCCAGCGGCTTCATTATCATCGGCTTCGCCGTGCTACTGGGCATTATCGGCCTGTGGCGGCAGTTCCATCGGAAGAAGGACCCCGACGAATGAGTTCAAGCGTAGGTCGTAATTCCCTGATCATGGCCACGGGAACCGCTGCTTCCCGTGTGACCGGTCAGCTCCGCACGATTCTTCTCGCTGCGGCCATCGGCACCACCGGATTGGCGGCCAACGCCTATCAGGCCGGTTCCATGATTCCCCAATCCGTGTTCACGCTGGTGTCCGGCGGCATCTTCAACGCCGTGCTGGTGCCCCAGATCGTGCGCACGTTGAAAGAAAAAGACGCCCAAGAACGACTGAATCGCCTGATTACGTTGGCCATCGGCATCCTATTGGCCATGACCGTGGTGATGGCGGCGGCCAGCCCTCTGCTTGCCCGCCTGTACGTGGGTAGCGACGATCACCAGATGATAGCCCTGACCACCTCGTTCACCCTGTGGTGCATGCCTCAGGTGTTCTTCTACGGCCTGTATACGGTATTGGGTCAGATCCTGGCCGCCAAAGACCATTTCCTCACGTATGCGTGGAGCTCAACCGGTGCCAACATTATTAGTTGCGCCGGTTTTACTGGCTTTATTCTGCTGTTCAGCAAGGCCAATGAACAGCCCCTCGAATTCTGGACCGCCGACAAAATCGCGCTTACCGCAGGCACCTGGACTTTGGGCGTGGCCTTCCAAGCGCTGATACTGTTCCTGCCGCTGGCCCGTATCGGATTCAAGTACAAACCCAGCTTCGGGCTTGGCGGCTTTGGACTCAGGTCTATGGGTCCCGTGGCGTTAGGCTCTTTGGGCGTGGTGATCACCAGTGAGATCTGCGGCATTATCCTTACCCGTATCGCCACATCCGCACCGCAGCGCGCCCACGAACTGACGGGTGCCAGCCTGTTCAGCGTGGCAGGCAACGCGACCTATCAGAATGCGTACACACTGTTCATCCTGCCCTATTCGCTCATCGCCGTATCGGTATCCACGGCTATGTTCCCCAAAATCTCCCGTTCCATCGCAGCTGCGAATCTGGATGAGGCACGGCACGACCTGGTCAGCGCACTGAATAATGTGGGCCTGCTCATCATGTTCTTCGCCGCCGCCATGGTCGTGTTCCCCGAACCGATCATCCGTGCATTGCTTCCGTCCGTCTCGATGGACGAGACTATGTTGATCTCCTATGCGCTTATCGCCTTGTCTATGGGCATTCCATTGGGGTCGGCGTTCCTGCTGATCCAGCGCACGTTCTACGCCTTTGAGGACGGCCTTCACCCCTTCCTGTCCGCGGTGATGCAGTATGGATTCACCTCAATATTCATGATCATCGGCATGATGGTACTTCCTCCTGAGCATTGGGTACTCGGCATCGCCTGCTCGGTGACCCTCGGTGGATTACTGGCGTTGCCGCTGACGTTGATGATGTTGCGCCGCAAGTTCGAAGGCAATCTTGGCGGTCGGGAGATCACGAGGACATATGCCAAGGCCATTGTGGCGGCACTGGCTTCCGGAGTTGTGGTCTGGCTGATCAAACGACCGGTAGTCGCACTGCTCGGCGCGGATATTCGACCAGTAGGCGGGCACATGAGCTGGTGGTCTGCGCTGGCCATCTGCGTGGTGCTCACCATTGTGCTGGCCGTAGTATATGTGGCTGTGTTGTGGGTGGTACACACCCCGGAACTCATCAGCGCCTATCACTCGATACTGGCCCGTCTACACAAGACTCCGGCCAGTGAGGACGTTGCTGTGACAGCCCAGCCGGAAAAAAGTCGACGCTACGTAAATCAATCCTGAGACGGAGCCCGTCAAGGATAGCCCCGCACGTAGAATATCTAAGACCAATCTCGAACACCAATCACACGGAGCCGAACGCACTATGAAACCGCAACTCGGAGACACGATTCTCAACCGATACACCTTGGTATCATCGTTGCGTGAGGAGCCTGGCATTCAGGCATGGAAAGCCAACGACCGTGTGCTGGCAAAGGATTGCCAGCTGTTCATCATTACCGATCGCAGCGCTTTCGCCGCAATCGATAAGCTCGCTGGTCGCATCGCCGCCACTCGCCCTGATCGTGTGATTCCCATACTGAAATACCGTATGGAATCCGACGTACTTCTCATTGTCATGCCGGTGGATAGCGGCCAATGTCTGACTGACTACATGGTAGATACCGCCAAGCCGCTCAGCTACAGCGCCATCCGGTCGATTATCGGAGAATGCGCCGACGTGCTGCGCGAGGTCATTGCGGATACTCCCAGCGGCATCGTCATCACAACCGACACCGTTCGAGTGACTACCTCCGGTGTGCAAATTGCCGATGCACCATGTGCCACGATGCTGGCCGATACGTCCGCTACCGATCTGCGTACGGACGGTCCTGAACGGTATGCGATTCGCCAGCTTGCGGCATTACTCTATACCCTGCTGACACGCACGCCAAGCCAAGCGACACCCACATTCAATCTGCGTGCCTTGCCGCAAGACACCCCTGGCGAATTCCGCGTGATTTGCAAGCGTGGATTGGCCTTGAGCGAGCCCGACGATCATACGTTGCCAATGGCTGCCCTTGTAGAACTCGACGCCTTGTTGGGTAATTGGAAGCCGCTCTCTGAACTGAGCGATGCTGATATTGCTTTGCCGAGCGTGGAAAGCGATTGCTCGATTACCAAGGCGATACTGAAGCCTGCCAACGAGACTGATATCGTGCCTATTCCCAGCACGTTGATTAACAGCAGCAGTCTTCCGGAATTGTCTATTACCCCTTCCCTGCCGGTTCAGACGGCCGCCGTCCCCGCTCCGCACGCGATGTCACCGGTTCCTCTGCCTGATGGGTCCAGTACTGCTGACGGTAACCAGTCTCAGTCTGATGCCCGCCGTCTGTTTGACTTCAACCTTTCTGACGCCTGGGAGCACGAAAATCTTTCCGGTGAAGGCACCGGTGACTGGTACAGCGAAATGAATCCGGCCCCCATCGGCGGTCCGGGTGATAATACTCGGTTGACAGTGCCTATTGTTACCGGCGGTATTCCCGATGCCACCGTGGGAGAGACAACCAGTCGTATTCCCGTGTTCGACGCCAGCGGCCGTGCTGTGGCTCCTGGTGAGGAATCGCTGCGTGCCTTGGAAGAGGAGCAGGCCCGCATTGCCGAAGTAAGCGCCATTCCTCCGAGCTTCACACCGAAGGATGTGCCGGATGACGAGGTTGACAGCAAGCTGCCCGATGAACATCTGTTCGGCAAACTGTCGACCAAGGTCGTTGCCATCATTGTGGCTCTGATATTGGTAGTGGCAGCGGCTGTTTGGGCAGTGCATGCGTTCCGATCCTCCGGAGACAATCCTGCCGATGCTTCCAGCAACTCCAGTGAAGGTGACTGGCCTGATATCAATGCTGACGCTGTGCCATTTGGTGGCAGCGAGAACGCGACGAACGGTGGCACCACTGACGATTCTTCAAAATCGAGTGATGCCACTCAGAGCGAATCCAAGGACTCGGCATCAGACAAGTCCAAGAAGTCCGAGACTGCTGATTCGTCGTCCAAGAAGACCAAGGCCAAGAAGTCCGGCGATAAGGATTCCAGCGCTGTTCCGCAACCGAGCCATGAGAACAACACGGCGTTTACGATTTCCAGCGCCAACTTCCTGTCGAATCCTGGCGGCCAATCCGGGTACGCATACTACATGCACCTTGACCAGCCGCAGGATGCGTACCGCATGGTTATCACCATCCGCACATCCGGTGGTAAGGGCTATATTCGCGCAAATACCACTGGGGACCCCACTCAAGGCAAGCAGGTGGCCGAATTCACCTTTGCTGAAGGTGGCACTACTGAGGTGAAGTTCACCAAAGCCGTCAAGACGCAGGATCTGCTGCTGTGGGTGCCATCGGATAGCCTGCCGCAGAACCAGCTGTACATCGAAAAGGTGGAGGTCTTCTAATCGGCATCTATGCCGATAACTGACCCAAGAAGGGGCGGTACCGTTCGCATACATTCGACGGTACCGCCCCTTCTTCGCATCTGGCTGAATGACACGGAATATCGTATGGGGGTGTGACAATGTTTCACGTGAAACATAACGTCATCATTATCGGTTCTGGTCCCGCTGGCTACACGGCCGCCATCTATCTTGGCCGCGCAGGTCTCAATCCTGTTATGGTCACTGGTGCGTTGTCGCCAGGTGGACAGTTGGTCAACACCACTGAGGTGGAGAACTTCCCCGGATTCCCGGAAGGTATTCTTGGCCCGGATCTTATGGATCGCATGAAGGAACAGGCCAAGCGCTTCGGTACAACCTATATCGCAGACGATGTCTCTTCCATCGAGGCGTGTGAGAGTGATTCGGTCAAGCCGACCTATCGTGTAACACTCTCCGATGACTCCCAATTGGAGGCATCGTCGCTTATCATCGCCACAGGGTCGTCATTCCGTAAGCTTGGGGTGCCCGGCGAACAGGAGCTGTCCGGACATGGCGTCTCGTACTGCGCCACCTGCGATGGCTTCTTCTTCAGGAACAAGCCTATCGTGGTCGTAGGCGGTGGCGATTCGGCTTTTGAAGAGGCATTATTCCTGACCCGGTTCGGTTCTTCGGTCACCTTGATTCACCGACGCGATAGCTTCCGCGCCTCGCAGATCATGGTGGACCGAGCCAAAGCCAATCCGACCATCACTCTGATGACCAACACAGTGGTGACCTCCATTACCGGCACCTCCTCCCCCACACAGAACACCGGTGCACCTATTGCCATTCCTGGCTTGACGCTCAAACGACCGGCTGTAGCACCGGCCAGTGTCAGCAGCATCGCCGTACGTAATGTGGTGACCGGAGAAGAAAGCACGCTGGACACCAACGCCGTATTCGTGGCTATCGGTCATACGCCAGCCACTGATTTTGCGGCCGGTGTTGTGGACCGTGACGATGATGGATATGTCGTGGTGCAGGGTGCCAGCACGGTGACCAGTGCGCCAGGCATCTTTGCTGCAGGCGATTGCGTGGATCGTACTTATCGTCAAGCGATCAGCGCAGCGGGCATGGGCTGCCGTGCAGCGCTGGATACGCAGGCCTATCTTACGGACTGATGGTGGCGGACTGATGGTGGCTTGCTGTTCTGGCTGCTGCCTGTGACATAGGAGCAACGCTAGGTCAGTGTTACAGCATGCCGCCCTTGGATAGTACGTATCGGTCAAAGGCATAGAAAGACCCCTCAGGCGACGGAGAATCACGATGTGTGATTGTCTCTCCAGCCTGAGGGGTTTTCTATTGCGACAGGGGCTACAGCGCGGGCATACGCCCCTACCAGGAATCACGCAGAGGCTATAACGTCTTGCGCATACAACGCACTGCACAGCAATAATGCCGGCGACAACACGAATGTTCTTATCGCGTTACACCCATTTGGAATCGGCATCGCCTTGGCTCGGCACCAGCAGCTGCAGGATACGATCCATATCCTCTGGTGACGAGAAGACGATTTCGATGCGACCATGCTTGGTGCTGCCCTTAATCGACACCTTGGTATCGAAATGATTTTCCAAACTCTGCTGGATGGCGGAACCAACCCAAGGATTGGTCTTAGACGTCTTAGGCTTCTTCGGCTGCTCCCCCGACGCAATCTTCATGGCGACGATTTCTTCGGTGCTGCGTACAGAAAGACCTTCCGCAATAATACGAGAAGCCAGCTTGTCCATTTCCTCCGGATCGCTCAGGCCCAATAGCGCACGCGCATGACCGGACGATAGCACACCGGCAGCCACTCTCTTTTGCACAGAGGCCGGCAGGTTCAGCAGTCGCAAGGTATTGGCGATTTGCGGGCGAGACTTGGACACCGACTTGGACAGTTGTACTTGTGTCAACCCGAACTCTTCAATCATCTGCTGGTAGGCAGCCGCCTCTTCCAGCGGATTCAAGGCCACACGGTGCAAGTTTTCCAGCAATGCATCGCGGAGCATATCATCATCCGCAGTGGTTTTGACGATGGCGGGAATCGTCTCCAACCCAGCCAACTGAGAAGCACGCCAACGGCGTTCACCCATAATGAGCTCATACGGGCTGTCCAAATGACCGGCAAACGGATTCGTGCTGGATTCCGTCTCGTCGTGCTTGGCGGCTTTGGCCGCAGCAATCTGGCTTGCCGGACGCTTGCGCACGACTATCGGTTGCAGCACACCAACTTCCTTAATGGAAGCAGACAGCTCATTCAACTCATCCTCGTCGAAGATGGTACGAGGCTGATGTGCATTGGGCCCGATATCAGACAGTTTGAGTTCAGCCAGATAACCACCGGCTACCGGCTTGAGCTCGTCCTTCTTATCTGTGTCAGCGGTCTTTGCCGCCGTCACTGTCAAAGATGTTTCACGTGAAACATCTTTGACAGTGACGGATGTACGATGTGCCGTCTGAGACGCAGACGACTTGCCGCCCTGCTGAGGTGCGGCGACCTTACCGGTTTGAGGTTTCTCCGTACCGAAAAACAGGTCGCTAGGATGAGTAATGGTGTCCAATGCGGGCATGGATGCGCGTTTACCGGCGGCTTTCTTGACTGCCTTGCTGGACGATATCGTCTGAGGCACGGCAGGCTTTGATTCCTGCTGGGCAGTAGCCTTCTTGGCGGGGGTTATGTCAGCAGTGGCCTCCGGAGTAGACGAATCCTCCGCAATCATTGCGGGCTGCTCCGCCACCGGCTCCTCCCCTGGCAATGTGGGGAACAAAGCGCCAAGGCCCTTACCAAGTCGTGATTTTGATGCCATTACTTGTTCCTCCTCGCATCAATGGTGTCAAGGACTTGTTGCGAACGCTGTGCGATTTCCAAAGCTGCTTCACCATACGATATGGCACCTATGCCACGAGGATCATAGGCAATCACCGATTGGGAGAAACTCGGCGCTTCGGAGATCTTGACTGAACGCGGGATGGTGGTATTCAGCACAATGCTGGGATAGTGTCCCTTAACCTCGTTATATACTTCACGGCTCAATAGCGTTCGGCGATCGAACATCGTGACGAGCATGGTGGACACCAGCAGTACGGGATTGAAATGCTCTTGCACCAAACCAATCGTGTTAATCAGCTGGCCAAGACCCTCCAATGCGTAATACTCAGCCTGGATAGGAATCAGCATCTCGGTCACTGCACACATGGCGTTGATGACCAAGAGGCCCAAGCTGGGCGGGCAATCAATGAACACGTAATCATAGTGTTTATCTGATTGACGTAGGTAGAGGTCTAGGGCCTCCTTCAGCAACGTGTTTCGGTTGGGCAGATCAGCCACTTCCAACTCAGCACCGCTGAGATCGATTGATGCAGGCACAACATCAAGTGTGGGAAAATCAGGACAGACCGTGATAACATCACCCAGATCGGAACGCCCCTCGATAACGTCATAGACCGAGGGCTCTCCCAATGCATGAGATACACCCAACGCCGTAGAGGCATTGCCCTGCGGGTCCATATCGATGACCAACACCTGCGCGCCCTTGTTCGCCAGCGCCGCAGCGGTGTTTACCGTGGATGTGGTTTTACCCACTCCCCCCTTCTGGTTGGCCACGGCAATACGACGGGTACGTTGAGGTTTGGGGAAATCGGTTTTCTTGAGTACATCGTAGCGTGAGCTTTCATCAGCCATCTGGCTGCCAAGCACTGAACCGTGACCATCGAATATTCGCTGAAGCGTTTCGGAAGCCGATTCTATAGGTTCCGACTGATGATCCTTGGTGGACATCGCTCCTCCTTGCACAGACGTAAGTTCCAGTGTTCTCATTCGTATGGACATGATGCTCGTTATCCACAATTGCGATATGCAATGTGGATAAGTGTGGATAAGTGTGAATGACGTTGAGTGTTAGATTATGTATTCGCAGACGAAAAACATTGAAAAATCAGTGTTTTCATCATTCTGCACATCGTCCCGTAAAAATGTGGATAACTTTTACGCACATATGGAAATGTGGATAACTCAATCAGTACTCCACTCATCGCTTATCCACAATCACCACGTGGGTAGGCTCAAGATCCGGTCCGACAGCCGCCTCAACGACGCGTGGACGACGACCACCGAATTTTGCAATCTCCTTGCCAGCCTTGTCGATTTCAGCCTGAGCAGACCGTCCCTTCAGTGCGATCAACTGTCCTGACGGTTTCAGCAACGGCAACGTCCAGCCAGAGAGTTTGGTCATAGGAGCAACCGCACGACACGTGACAACAGCGAACGGATGAATTTCCCGCTTCCGTACCTGCTGGATGACGGCATCGGAGCGTCCACGAATAATCTCAACGTTCTGCAGTTGCATCAGGCCAACACATTCATGCAACCATTCGATTCGCCGCTCCATCGGTTCAATCAGCGTGAAGTCATGATCCGGCAAACACGCGGCAGCCACCAATCCAGGAAAACCACCACCACTGCCGACGTCGGCAACTGTTTTGAAGCGAATACCATTCGTCGCATTCCGAACGTACGGCACAATCGCAGCGGAATTCAGAATATGCCGTTCCCAAATGATATCGACGTCACGGGGGCCGATCAATCCACGAGGTTCACCCTCTTCGGCAATCTTGGCATGGAAACGCTCCAACTTCGGCAACGCATCACCCAAGACCTCAGCAAGTACAGGTGACCCCTGCAGCTGATCCGTCATAGCCATCTCCCTCACCATGTTTCACGTGAAACAATCAACATGGAGAATGGCGCCGCTCATTACGACGCCATTCTCCATGCGGTCACTTTAGTTTGTTCAAAGACGACATCCGTCGAACGTCCCTGTCATCTCAAAAAAACTCGCCGAGCAATTACTCCTGATCAAGCTCGTCGTCTTCGGCGGTATCCTCGACTCTATTCTTGAGATACACCGTCACGTAACGATGAGGCTCCTCACCGTGCGAGCGAGACTTCAGCCCCTCTTCCCGAACCACATCGTGAACGACTTTACGTTCGAAGGAATTCATCGGCTTCAAGTCATACGGCTCGCCGGAATCCTTCACTGCGTCAATGGCATCCAAGGCGATATCACGGAGGTGCTGACGCTTGCGCTTCAGGAAACCGTCGACATCCACAATCAGATGAGAACGCTCGCCGGTCTTCTGCTGTACAGCCAGACGAGTCAATTGCTGCAGAGCATCAACGACTTCACCATTACGGCCAATAAGATGTTTGATGTCAGTATCGTCATCAGCAACGATTTGCACGGTGGGGCGGTCATTACGCACGCCCATCTCAATGTCGCCCTCATAGTCGGCGATATCCAGTAGGCCTTCAAGGTAATCCGCGGCGATGTCAGCCTCTTCGTTGAGCTGGTCGATCGACTTCACGTCATCCTGTGCCATACGCTACTCCTTCATGTCGTGTTTGAATTCCAAGTCTAAGCCCTGCTCCCCCGAACAGAGAAAGTAATGTCGGTGCGTGTTGAATGTTTCACGTGAAACATCGAACTCGCACCGACATAGTCGTCACTTCTTTTTGCGCTTACGCACGGGCTGTTGACGCTGATAGCCCTGAGTGGCCTTACGCTCGGCCTCTTCCTTGGCCTTGGCCAATGCTTCTTCTTCCAGAGAGGGCAGGCCGGCCTTTGCGCGGCGAGCATTCTCATTACGATGATCGCGCTTCTCCTTGTCCGCCGCAGCCGGAGAGCCAGGGGTCGGGAATGCGTACACCTGCCACAATGTGCGGCAGAGGTTGCACACGTTGTTGGTCAGCCAGTAGACCAGCACGGCGAACGGCATGGCGACACCGGAGAAGATGTACATCACCGGGAAGAGCCACAGCATAGCCTTCTGCATGGTCTCGGTCTGCTTGTTCATCGAAGCAGCTGCCATGTTGCGCTTCATGCTGAAGTACTGCATAAACCACAGGCAGAAACACATCAGGAACACGAAGATACCGATGACCGCCTTGCCACTAGCGGCAGCACTGGTGAAGTTATCGGTCACGCTGACAATGCCGAACACATCGGTTTGGGTGAATTGCTTGGCGGTTGCTACGTCGAACGCGCCCAACGCATCGCGTTTACCGTTGGCAATGTATGGAATGGCCGACAGCGTATAGAACATGGACATGAACACCGGGCCCTGAATGAGCATAGGCAAGCAGGAGCCAGCCGGATTGACGTCATTGTCTTGATACAGTTTCATGGTTTCACGGCTCATGGCCTCCCTGGAAGCCTGATCCGTCTTGCCTTTGTACTTGTTCTGAATACGCTGCATCTTCGGCGCCAATGCCTGCATCTTGCGCATCGACTTCATCTGCTTGTAGAACAGCGGGAAGATACAAGCCTGCACCACCAGCACCAGGATGATAATGGCAAGCACCCATGAGACACCAATCGGGCTCACGCCCAGCATCACGAAGAAGTCATGCACGATCTTCATGATCCAGGTCTGCAACCACTCAACGGGAGTCAGGATTTTATATAGAAATCCCCAAAACCCGCTATCAAGCAGAAATTCATTTGAGTTCATCGTTGGGCCTCTCTTTGGGTTGTGGCCAATGGTGTCAGTCGAGGCTCTTCATGAGCCTTCGACCACGAAAACCTGTAAAAAACGGAATACCGTTGTGGAACATCGTCGATTCCCCCACGACTCCACGGCCGGCAACGCAGTAATCTCAGCACGGCGAGCACTCCCCCTTTGAACGCGCCATACCGTTCCAATGCCTCAATGGCATAATTCGAGCACGTTGGATAATACTTGCAACAAGGCGGTGTGTTTGCCGAGATGTGCTGTTGATACCAGCGCACCCCACCAATCATCACCGCCTTGAAAGAAGCTGTCATGCCTCAGCCACCTTATGCGCCACCGTGGCAAAAGCCTTCGCGATCTGCTGATCTAGCGAAGCGAACGATGCGGTCGCTGCACTGGGCTTGGCGCGCAAAACGATATCGCAATGCGCGGGCAGCAGATCCTCATGGGCTCTGGCCAATACACGAAACCTACGCTTCACCGTATTACGGGTGACCGCATGTCCTACCGATTTGGAGACAGCTAATCCCAAACGGCGATGCACCGTCCGGTCGTCATCATCATGATGGTCGTCGGGCACCAAATAGTGCACGACGATATCCTTGCCACCTGCTTTGCGCCGGCGTTTCAGCACGGTGACGAAATCACGATGGCTTTGAAGCCTCTCCACCTCGACTATGCCTGTGGCACTGATCGGAATGATCAGGCGGAGAGGGTCTTGCGGCCCTTGGCACGGCGACGGTTGATCACCGCACGGCCAGAACGGGTGCGCATGCGCAGGCGGAAGCCGTGCTTCATGTGGCGACGACGGTTGTTCGGCTGGAACGTCCTCTTCATAATCCATTGCTCCTAGGTCTATTCGGCAACGCTTCGCGCTGCCCTCACGTGAGTCAAGCTATACCAAAGTACTCTCACCCCTACCCTCAAGTCAAAACGGACGGAGTATTTTCACATTTCGACACGTTGCGAGACACGCCCCAAATCTCTTATAATCGGCGGAATACCAACCATTCACGGCCAAAAGTTATCCACAAATTACATGTTTGTTATTCACAATCCAGTTATTTCAACACGCGACACGGTGGATAACTTGTCTAAACCAGAGTAAATATTATCTGTTGTACGTATTTCGCCACAGCGACAGAAGGGGCCACCATGGTTAACGCTTCCGGCGACCCCGTAATCGAGGCCGCCCACATCTGGTCAGACACGCTGACGGTGCTCAAACACAGCGCTTCGCTCAGCCCACGAGAAAAAGGCTGGTTGGAAGGCGTTGTTCCTGAAGGCGTCTTCGGTTCGACCATCGTGCTGTGTGTGGACAACAACGACACGCTTCAAGCCATTCAGGGTGATTTGAACGATTCCCTGCTTCAGGCATTGCGTACGGTAACCGGCGAAAATATGTTTCCCGCGTTCAAGGTCGTGCCGAAAACCGAGCCCGAACCGCTTTCGGAGGCAAAGCCGGCGCAGCCATATCCTTCGGAAATTTCTCCGACTGTCGCCGAATTCGGTAAAGAATCCTATGGTGCAAAGCCGGCAGCCGCACCGCGGGAACCGATGCCCGCCACCGAGCCGCAGTTCCCGGTCGGTCAGCAGAAGATGAATCGCGATCCCGAGACTCATCTCAATAAGAACTTCACGTTTGATTCCTTCGTGCCCGGCGATTCCAACCGTTTTGCCCGTACGGTCGCACTGGCCGTGGCCGAAGGTTCCGGGCAGGATTTCAACCCGTTGTGTATCTATGGCGGATCGGGCCTGGGCAAAACCCACTTGCTGAACGCCATCGGCAACTATGCACTGGTCAAGGATCCCGGGCTGAAGGTTCGATACGTCACGTCTGAGGAATTCACGAACGAATTCATTGACGCGCTGCAAAACCCGAACCAAAGCCAGGGGCAGATTGCTGAATTCAACCGTCGATACCGACAGGTTGATGTGTTGCTTATTGACGATATCCAGTTCCTCGGCGGCAAGGAAGCCACCTTGGATCAGTTCTTCCATACGTTCAATGCACTGCATCAGGCAAATAAGCGTATTGTCATTGCTTCCGATGTAGCGCCCAAGAATTTGAAGGGTTTCGAGGCTCGACTCATCTCGCGCTTCGAATCCGGCCTGACCGTAGACGTCAAGCCGCCGGATCTGGAGACCCGAATCGCCATTCTTCGCATGATCGCCTCGATGAACGGCTCGAAAATCCCCAGCGATGTGTTGGACCTCATCGCCGAACGCTTCACCGAGAACATTCGTGAACTCGAAGGCGCGCTAACCCGTGTTACGGCCGTGGCCTCGCTGAGTAATCAGCCGGTGACCCGCGCCTTGGCCGAGCAGACGTTGCAGGACTTCTTCACCACCGATGTGGAAATCAAGCCCACGGACATCATCAGTCAGGTGGCGAAGTACTTCCACCTGACGTTTGAGGATCTTGTCGGTAAATCACGAACCAAAAACGTGGCTGTTCCTCGTCAGATCGCCATGTATCTGGCTCGCGAAATGACCAGTATGAGCCTGATGGATATTGGCCAGGTCTTTGGCGGACGCGATCACACCACAGTAATGCATGCCTGCACTCGAATCAGTGACCGAATGCAGCAAAAACAGGAGATCTATAACTACGTTATGGAGCTCACGGTTCGCCTCAAGCAAAGCAACACCAACTGACACAACGCTTCTGAGAGACGAAAAACGGCACTTTTTGGACTGACTTTCCGAAAAGTGCCGTTTTTGGTTGCTCAGGCGGATTCTGGTGGATACGTCGAGGCAACGGATTCGAGACATTAGATTCCTCATGGCTCCCCTTTGTGAGGGGATCTGTCGGCGCAGACGACTGAGGGGAGTTTCGAAGGGGAACACGCAAAAAAACCATGAAACGAGAGAATCGATTCTGAGGACCGATTTTGCGGGTTTGGGCGAGCGAGACGGAAAAAGTGCCGAAAACGGTCTCCAGAATCGATTCTCCTCGACGAAAAACAGTCTTCAACACGCCGTGCGAAAGTGCGAAAACCAAAAAAGTTATCCACATAGTTGTGCACAGATGTGGGTAAACTCGGCGGATAACTCGTGGATTACCCACTATTTTGTTGTGGAAAACTCGTGCATAACCGCGACCTCGATGTGGAAAACTCAAATTCGACGAACTGGCTGTGGAAAACTCGCCCACTTATCCACAAGCCATGCAGAATTTGTCCACAATTTTCAGGGACTTATGAACCGTTGCAGTTGTAGGGCTCAGCCCTACTTATCCACACTATCCACCGGCCTTATTATGGCGATTACTTACTCAGTTACGTGAAAAGCATCATCGCCATAGTAACAGCCGGTCATCCAGCGTACGCAAGTTCGCCACCTAACGGCTAGAATATTCCTCAGCCAATCCGACGAAGGGAACAATCACACATGAAAGTCGAAATCGATACCGCAGCCCTAGCCGACGCCGTAGCCTGGACCTCCCGAGTCATCGACGCACGTCCCTCCAACCCGATTCTCGCTGGCGTCAAGCTGGAAGCCATTGACGGAACGCTGCAATTCTCCGCCTTCAACTACGAGATTTCCGCTCGCCACCACATCGAAGCCGGCGTTGACGAAGCCGGTTCCGTACTGGTTCAGGGCAAGCTGCTGGCCGATATCACCAAATCGCTGCGTTCGGAGAAAACGTACCTGGTCACCGACGGCTCCACGCTGACCATCACGTCCGGCAAGTCGAAGTTCACCTTGCAGCTCATGCCCGACACCGAGTACCCGGATCTGCCCGTGGTACCGGCCATGCTCGGCCAAGTCGATGCCCCGACTTTCGTTCAGGCCGTGAACCAGGCGTGCGTTGCCGTCTCCCGCGAAGAAAACCGCCCGGTACTGACCGGCGTTCGCATGCAATTCCAAGGCGACAAGGTCGTCATGACCTCCACCGATCGCTTCCGTTTGGCCCGCGCCACCTTCACTTGGACTCCGCAGAACCCGGACGTCGACACCACCACGCTGGTTCGCGGCTCCCTGCTCAAGGATGTGGCCCGTGCTCTTGACGAGCACCAGAACATCCGCCTTGATTTCGATGCCGATAGCCCGACGCTGCTCGGCTTCGAAAACGCCGGCCGCGTCTCCACCTCCCAGCTCATCGACGGTGAATTCCCGGCGGTCGACCGCCTGTTCGCCGACGAATATCCGATTCAGGCCGTAGTCAACAAGCAGGATTTGCTCGACGCCATCAGCCGTGTGGCTTTGGTCGCCGAACGCAATGCTCCGATTCGCATGACCTTCACCGGTCAGGAAGTGGCGCTGTCCGCCGGATCGGTCGACGAGGCTCAGGCCAACGAAACACTGGACATCGACATGGATGGCGACGACATCACCGTGGCATTCAACCCGTCCTACCTGAAGGAGGGTCTGTCCGCCGTAACCGAACCATTCGTGCGCATCAAAATGACGACCCCGGTCAAGCCGGTCGAGTTCAATGGCCAGCAGGAAGCTGATTCCGACGAGTCCATGGACTACCGATACCTGCTCGTGCCGATGCGCTTTAACAACTGAAATCCCTGAATTTCCAACGATTCGCTAATGCACATCTCCCGTCTCGCACTCGACCACTACCGCTCATGGAGTCAGGTAGTGGTCGATTTCGTACCAGGCGTGAATATCCTGTTCGGCAAGAACGGTCTGGGCAAAACCAATCTGGTGGAAGCCGTCGAAGTGCTGTCCACCGGATCGAGCCATCGCACGTCCAGCACGTTGCCGCTGATCGAACGCGGGCAGACCACGGCCACCATCCGCGCGAACGTCGCTGATGATGCCGGTCAAACCACTACGTATGAAGCGTCAATTCATGCGCGTGGTGCCAACCGAGCCCGCATCAACTCGGGGTCGTCGCTGTATCTGCGCGATATCATCGGCAAGATTCCCAGCGTTTCCTTCACTCCCGAAGATCAGCGGTTGGTGTCCGGCGATCCGGGAGCACGCCGCACCATGATGAATCAGGCTGCGGCTCTGCTCGAGCCCGGATACATGCAGACGTTGCAACAGTTCACGCGCATCGCCAAACAGCGTGCCACATTGTTGAAGCAATTGAATGCCAATGTCAACAATGGCCAGCCGATGGATGCGGTTCTGAGCGGTTTGGAAATCTGGACCGGCCAGTTCATCGAAGCCGGTGTGGCGTTGACCCGTATGCGCGCTCATGTGATCGGTCTGCTTGCCGAGCCATTTGCCGCGATTTACGCCGACTTGGCCGGTGCCGGCGAGCAGGTGACGCTCACTTATGCGCCTTCATTCGACGAAGTGCTGATGTTCGACGATCCGCATCCGCAGATTAGCGAGCATTTCCAACGCATCTACCCCGGTGAAGTGGCTCGCGGCGTGAACCTTATCGGTCCGCAGCGCGATGACATGAACCTTGAGTTGGGCGGTATTCCCGCCCGCGAGTTCGCTTCGAACGGCGAGATGTGGACGATGGCGTTGGCCTTGAAAATGGCATTGTTCGAAATAGTGCGTGACCGGTTGGGATTGCAGCCGATTGTGATTCTCGATGATGTGTTCGCCCAGCTTGACGACAGCCGGCGCACGCAGATTCTTGATTTCGCCAGAAAACAGGATCAGGTGCTGATTACCGTGGCCGCTGAAGGCGATGTGCCCGACTATGAATCGGCCCATCGCATCGACGTGGCCGCACTGGACGAACCAGCTTCCGTGATATTGCCAACTCTGGGCAATTTGTCCAATTCGCGGGAAAATGAGAGTTTGGGTGGGTATGACGAAAAAACCGCGGTGGACAGCGCGTCCGTAGAACGGAAAGTGTCATGAACCCGCCGATCGCCCGCCAACTCAACCTGGACGAGACCAAACTGCCGGCCGAAATATTCGAGCGGCTCTCCCGTCGCGGGGCGACCTTGAAGGACTACAGACGCCGCCGTGAAGAGGCCATCGAAAACTTCGGCAAACCGGGGCGCGATCCGGCTGAACTGGGCAGCGTGATGACCACCATCGCCGGCAACGGCGTCTGGACGGCGAATATGAAGCTTGCGCAATTGCGCAACCATTGGGACCAAGTGGTGGGTCAGGCCATCGCCAGCCATTCGGCAGTCGCCGATTTCACTGACGGCGTACTGACCATCCGCGCCGAATCCACGGTCTGGGCCACGCAGCTGACCTACCTTATCCCCCAACTCACCGATACCATCCGTCGCAATCTCAAAGGATTGACCATCACCGAGATTCGCGTGACCGGCCCGGCCGCCGGATACACACGCAAATGGGCTCGGCGGCGGTAGCCAAGATACCAAACAAATTCGCAGAAGCCTCGCTATGGCGCTCGTCGGGTTAGACGAGTAAAATCACATGCAGTATGGTCAAATGGCTAGAAGAGCCCTTTACGGGCCTCGTAAGCCATATCACCTCCGTGAATGACCTTCATGACGGAGGTTGACCCTGTAGTCACGGAAGGAAGCCTGTTGGCAGACGAAACCAGCAAAGAGGAGCAGCTGAAGGCGGCTGCGGAACGCATCAACAATGCGGAATTGACCGAAGGCGAACTTGACGAATCCATGGCCCCCGAGCATTATGAGGCCTCCGATCTGAGGGTGCTCGAAGGACTTGAGGCCGTGCGTATCCGCCCCGGTATGTACATCGGTTCCACCGGCCCGCGCGGTTTGCACCACCTGGTCTATGAGATCGTCGACAACTCGGTCGACGAGGCGCTGGCCGGATACGCCAGCCATATCGAGATCACCATTCTGCCGGACAACGGCATCCGTGTGGTGGACGATGGTCGAGGTATCCCGGTCGATGAGGTGCCCGGCGAGGGCGTCTCTGGTGTGGAGACCGTGATGACCAAGCTGCACGCCGGCGGCAAGTTCGGCGGCGGCGGTTATGCAGTGTCCGGAGGTCTGCACGGCGTGGGCATCTCCGTGGTCAACGCACTCTCCACCCGCGTGGACATCGAAGTGCGCCGTCAGGGCTTCCACTGGACCCAGACGTACATCGACCAGCACCCCACCGCGCCCTTGAAGCAGGGCGAGCCGATGACCGAAGGCGAGTCCACCGGTACGTCTGTGACTTTCTGGGCCGACCCGAAGATTTTCGAGACCACCATCTACGACTTCGAGACGCTGCGTTCCCGCTTCCAGCAGATGGCCTTCCTGAACAAGGGCCTCAAGATCAGCCTGACTGACGAGCGTGAGAACGACCAGGCCGGCGACGAGGTGGCCGGCGACGCCGCGGACGAGCCCGGCGCAAAGCACCAGACCGTCACCTACCAGTACCTCAACGGCATCAAGGACTACGTCGACTATCTGGTCAAGGTGCGCAAGGCCACGCCGGTGGAAGAGGACGTCATCAGCTTCGAGGCCGAAGACCTGAAGCTCGGCATCTCCGCCGAACTCGCCATGCAGTGGACCACTGCCTACTCCGAGGCCGTGCACACCTTCGCGAACACGATCTCCACCACCGAGGGCGGTACCCACGAGGAGGGCTTCCGCGCCGCGCTGACTTCGCTGGTCAACCGTTACGCGCGAGACAAGGGCATCCTCAAGGACAAGGACGAGAACCTCTCCGGCGACGACGTGCGTGAAGGCCTGACCGCCGTGATCTCCGTCAAGCTCACCAACCCGCAGTTCGAAGGCCAGACCAAGACCAAGCTCGGCAACTCCGAAGCCAAGACCTTCGTGCAGCGCGTGATGACCGACAAGCTCGGCGACTGGTTCGACGCCCACCCGGCCGAGGCCAAGAACATCATCCAGAAGGCCATCGAGGCCTCCCGTGCCCGTCTGGCCGCCAAGAAAGCCCGCGAGAACACCCGCCGCAAGTCCATCTTCGAGTCCGCCGGCATGCCCGACAAGCTCAAGGACTGCCAGTCCTCCAACCCGGAAGAGTGCGAGCTGTTCATCGTGGAGGGCGATTCCGCAGGCGGCTCCGCCATCCAGGGCCGCAACCCGATCACGCAGGCCATCCTGCCGCTGCGAGGCAAGATCCTCAACACCGAGCGCGCCAGCCTGGACCGCATGATGAAGTCCGACACCATCGAATCGCTGATCACCGCGGTCGGCGGCGGCTACGGCGAGGACTTCGACATCTCCAAGGTCCGCTACCACAAGGTCATCATCATGGCCGATGCCGATGTGGATGGTGCGCATATCGCCACCCTGAACCTGACGCTGTTCTTCCGCTACATGCGCCCGATGATCACCGCCGGCTACGTGTACGTGGCCATGCCGCCGCTGTACCGCCTGAAGTGGACCAAGGGCCCGCACGACTTCGTGTACACCGACGCCGAGCGCGACCGCGTGCTCGCCGAAGGCAAGGCCAACGGACGCCAGCTGCCCAAGGGCGAAGGCATCCAGCGCTACAAGGGTCTGGGCGAGATGAGCTACCAGGAGCTATGGGAGACCACCATGGACCCCGAGCACCGCATTCTGAAGCAGGTGCACATCGAGGACGCCGCCGCGGCCGACGAGACCTTCTCGATGCTGATGGGCGATGAGGTCGAACCCCGCCGCCTCTTCATCCAGCGCAACGCCAAGAACGTGCGTTGGATCGATGCGTAACGGAATCCTCCAACCTCCCTCGTCAGAGGGAGGTACACAACGGACTTAGACAACTAAAGGAACAACAGTGGCAGATGAAAACAACACCGGCGACGAGCAGTTCACGCCGGACGGCTCGATGGAGCCGTTGAGCCCGCAGGAGGCGGACACTACCGACTACGGCCTGATGGACACCGGCGAACGCATCCAGCGCAAGGACCTGCAGCAGGAGATGCGCGAGTCCTATCTGGCGTATGCCCTCTCCGTGATCGTCGAGCGCGCCCTGCCGGACGTGCGCGACGGTATGAAGCCCGTGCATCGCCGCGTGATCTACGCGATGTACGACGGCGGCTACCGCCCCGATCGCGGCTACAACAAGTGCTCCCGCGTGGTCGGCGACGTGATGGGTAAGTACCACCCGCACGGCGACTCCGCCATCTACGACACTTTGGTGCGTATGGCCCAGTCCTGGTCGATGCGCAACATGCTCGTCGACGGCCAGGGCAACTTCGGCTCCCCCGGCGACGACCCGGCCGCCGCCATGCGTTACACCGAATGCCGTATGGCCCCGCTGGCCATGGAAATGGTGCGCGACATCGACAAGGACACCGTCGACTTCGTGCCCAACTACGACGGCAAGACCCAGGAGCCGACCGTGCTGCCGGCCCGCTTCCCGAACCTGCTCGTCAACGGCTCCGCCGGCATCGCCGTCGGCATGGCCACCAACATCCCGCCGCACAACATGCGCGAGGTGGCGGACGGCGTCCACTGGGCGCTCGACCACCCGGACGCCAGCCGCGAGGAACTGCTGGAAAACCTGATCCGCATCATCAAGGGACCGGACTTCCCCACCGGCGCCACCATCCTCGGCCACAAGGGCATCGAACAGGCCTACCGCACCGGCCGTGGCCTGATCACCATGCGTGCCGTGGTCAACACTGAGGAGATCAACGGCCGTATGTGCCTGGTGGTCACCGAACTGCCCTACCAGGTCAACCCGGACCGCCTCGTCGTCTCCATTCGTGAGGCCGTGCGCGACGGCAAGATCCAGGGCATCGCCGACATGCGCGACGAGACCTCCGGCCGTACCGGCCAGCGCCTCGTGCTCGTGCTCAAGCGCGACGCCGTGCCGAAGGTGGTCCTGAACAACCTGTACAAGCACTCCCAGCTGCAGCAGACCTTCGGCGCCAACATGCTGGCGCTGGTCGACGGCGTGCCGCGCACGCTGAGCCTGGACGCCTTCATCCGCCATTGGGTGAACCACCAGCTCGACGTGATCGCCCGCCGCACCGCGTACCTGAAGCGCGAGGCCGAAGAGCGCGACCACATCCTGCAGGGCTATCTGAAGGCCCTCGACATGCTGGACGAGGTCATCGCCCTCATCCGTGCCTCCGAAGACACCGACACCGCACGTACGGGCCTTATGGGGCTGCTGGACATCGACCAGGTGCAGGCGGACGCCATCCTGGCCATGCAGCTGCGCACGCTGACCCGCATGAACCGCGACAAGATCGTGGCCGAGCATGAGGAATTGCAGCGTAAGATCGCCGACTACATCGACATCCTCGCCAAGCCGGAACGCCAGCGCAAGATCATCGGCGACGAGCTCGACGAGATCGTCGCCAAGTACGGCGACGACCGCCGCACCAAGATCCTGCCGTTCTCCGGCGAGATGAACGTCGAAGACCTGATCGCCGAAGAGAACGTGGTGGTCACCGTGACCCACTCCGGCTTCATTAAGCGCACCAAGGCCGACGAATACCGCTCCCAGCACCGCGGCGGCAAGGGCATCAAGGGCACCAAGCTGCGCGAGGACGACGTGGTGGATCACTTCTTCCTGACCTCCACGCACAACTGGCTGCTGTTCTTCACGAACAAGGGCCGCGTGTACCGCATCAAGGCCTACGAGCTGCCCGAGGGCTCGCGCGACTCCAAGGGCCAGCACGTGGCCAACCTGCTGCAGTTCGCGCCTGATGAGTCCATCCAGACCGTGCTGTCCATCCCGAACTACGAGGTGGCCAAGTATCTGGTGCTCGCCACCCGTTCCGGCAAGGTCAAGAAGACCCCGCTGGCCGAGTACGATTCCCCGCGCCAGGGCGGCCTGATCGCCGTGCGCCTCATGGCCGACGAGAACGGCGAGAACGCCGACGAGCTCATCGGCGCCGCGCTGTGCAACGCCGAGGACGACATCATCCTGGTCTCCAAACTCGGCATGAGCCTCAAGTTCCAGGCCGACGACGAGCAGCTGCGCCCGATGGGCCGCCAGACCGCCGGCGTGCAGGGCATGAAGTTCCGTAACGACGACAGCCTGCTGGCCATGGATGTGGTCCCTGGCGACTCCGACAAGGACCTGTTCGTGGTCACCAACGAGGGCTTCGCCAAGCGCACCGCCATCAGCGAATACCGTCTGCAGGGCCGCAATGGCCTGGGTATCAAGGCCGTGCAACTGGTCGAGGGCCGTGGTGCTCTGGTCGGCGCGCTCGTGGTGTCCGAAGACGATCAGGTTATGGCCATCATGAAGTCCGGCAAGGTGATTCGCTCCAACGTGGACGAAGTCAAGCGCACCGGGCGCAACACCCAGGGCGTGACCTTTGCCAAGCCCGACAAGGGCGACACGATTCTCTCCATCGCCCGTAACGAGGAGAAGGACGAGCCCGAGGATGGCGGCGATGCCGCGGCGAACGGCACCGCCGAGACCGCACAATCCGGCGAGAATGTGAACAACGCGGACGAGGCGTGAGCAGCGTCCTGAAAAGCTGGTAGCCTCGCATACAGCAGAGGCTACCGCCAAGCCTGTTAAGGAGAAACGATGAGCGAGAATCTCGAAGACAACGAGCCCCGGATCATACCGCCGGCAGTCGGCAATACGCAGAACGAGCATGTCGAGCCGCTGATCGGTACTGAGCACGCTCCCCGCGTGGCACGCTCCGTGTCCAGCGATCCGGAAGAATCCGCGTTGCCTTCTTCAGGTGCCGCCACTCCCGTGCGTCCGGCACCTCGCCGTAGCGCCCCCAGGGCTCGCCGCATGAGCTTGTCGCTGACCCGCGTGGATGCTTGGTCCGTGGCCAAGGTGACGTTCATGCTGTCCATCGCCGTGGCGATTATTCAGGTCGTTGCCTCCGCGATCGTATGGGTGCTGCTTGATGTGGTCGGTGTATTCAGCCAGATTACGCAGATTGTGTCTTCCACCGGTCTTGATGCAGGCGGTTTCGATCTCAAGAACGTGTTGTCCCTTACCACCGTGGTCTCCGGCGTCACCATCTTCTCGATTGTCGAAGTGGTGATCTTCACTCTGCTGGCCACCATTGCGGCACTGATCTACAACGTGGTCAGCTCTCTGGTCGGCGGTGTGCACGTTACGCTCGGCGACGACTGATATAGCTATACTGACGGAACTCCCCTCAGTGAACCGCACCCCGGTTGTTGGACTGAAGTAATTCAGATTCGATGATCGGAGGTGCGGTTTCTTATGTGTGGGGATCGCAGGCGTCGTTGCTGGGCCGAGACTTGGGACTCCGGCGACGCTGGGGGTGGCAGGCGTCGGTGTTGGGACAGATTTTGTATCTCTGACGACGCTGTGGAGGGCTTACCGTCGTCAGCGGTACAGATCTTGGAGTTCTGCCGACGCTGAGGGTGCGTTCTGTGTCGTATGCGTCCAATTCTTGGCCCTCTGCCGACGCTGGGCCCAGCAAGCGTCGTTGCTGGGCCAAGTTTTGGACTGCCGCCGACGCAGAGAATGCACACAGTGGTGTTGGTCTGCCAGCGTGTGGGGCAGATTCTAGTGGTGGTTGCAACACCTGAGGTTTGAGCGGCCTTCCATGGTCACGTTGTCGGTTGTTGAGGTTATCACGCGGCGTCGAGCAGTTCGATGATCTTCTCGCTTGGTTTCATGAACCCGAGGGTTTTGCGTGGCCGGTCGTTGAGTTCCTCGGCGACCGCGTCGAGGTAGTCCTCCGGGTAGACGGATAGGTCGGTGCCTTTGGGGAAGTACTGGCGCAGGAGCCCGTTGGTGTTCTCGTTGGTGCCGCGCTGCCACGGGGAGTGCGGGTCGCAGAAGTAGACGGCCATGTCCAGCGAGGCGCCGATCCGTTTGTGCAGGGCGAGTTCCGCTCCCTGGTCCCAGGTCAGGCTGTTGCGCAGGAGTTTGGGCAGGTGCTGCATCTTGTCGATGATGGCCTGCTGGACGTGTTCGGCGTCGTGCCCGTCGGGCAGGTGCAGCAGGATCGTGAACCTGGTGGTGCGCTCGACGAGCGTGCCGATGGCGCTTTTGTTGCGGCTGCCGGTGATGAGATCGCCCTCCCAGTGGCCCGGGACCGCCCGGTCCTCGATCTCCGGGGGTCGCTCCGAGATCATGGCCATGGGTTCGCGGAAACGGGGTTTGCGGCCTTGGCCGCCTTGGGGTCTGCGGGCGGTTCGCCCCTGCCTCATGGCGCGTTTCAGCTCCTGCTTGAGTTCGCCCCTGGCCTGCAGGTAGATGGCCTGGTAGATCGTCTCGACGCTCGCGTGCATATCCCCATTATCCGGGAAGTCCAGCCTCAGCCGGTTGGCTATCTGCTCCGGGCTCCAATGCCTGCGCAACCCGGCGGCGATCTCGTCCCACAGTCGCGTGCCCTCGGCCGCCTTGCGCGGTTTGGGGCGTTTGAGCCGGTCCGCGGCCTTCTGCTGGGCGCGGTAAGGCTCGTAACCGCCGGACTCGGGATTCCTGTTGCGCTCGACCTCGCGGCTGACCGTGCCGGGGTCGCGGCCCAGCAGGCGGGCGATGGCGCGGATCGAATCGCCCAGACGCAGACGGTCCGCGATCTGGATGCGCTCCTCCTGGCTCAGGTAGCGCGGATGGAGGGTCTTGGGTTTGTCCATGGTGGAACGATACCAGTCCACCAGGGGTTTCTCGTTCCTTCCCGTGGCGCGCGTCCTGCCGTTGCGCCACGCCTTGCCGGTGCGTTTCGAGACGCCGACCGCGTGCGCGGCCTGGGTGAAGTTCATGCCTTCCTCGTCCAGCAGGCGCACGTACTCGGCGCGTCTCGCCTCGCACATCAGCTTCCTCGTCGGATATTCGACGCCGTTGAACGTCCAACGGTGTTCCCCGCCACGGTCTTCGTTTCGGTGGCTTCTGGTCACCTGACCCTCCTTGCGGTAGGTCAGGTGTTGCAACGATCACTAGAACCCGCCCTCCTCATCAAGCCGATACGGGGGGGGGCACGTTCGGCGTGCATCATGGCATGAGACGTCACACTCTCATGGGACGGGAAAGAATTTCCGGCTGTCGGAGGACAATCGTGTTCGTATCGGCTTTCCACATGAGAAGGGGGGGAAACATGGAACACGGGGATGATGGTCGTTCGCGGGATGATGTCATGGACGGCCCCGCATCGCCGCCGGATGAGCCTGGGCGGATACTCGATCCGTTCAGGAAGGCCTTCGTTTGGACAAGAACGCGTCTGAACCTGTCGGGAGAGATTTTCGGCACACCGCAGTGTCCTGTCGCGCGGATCCTCGCACCCGTCCTGACCGTTCTGGGAGCTTCGATCCTCGTGTGCGATCTGTTCGAGAGCCCGTGGAGGGAGGTCCTGGCCTTCGCCGCCTTGGCGGCCGCCTTGTTTTCCGTGGGATACAGGCCGCATCCGCTCGACGCGTTGAGGAGGCCCGGCAAGCCCATGCGGTGGTTCCTCTGTCTCGGGTGCGTCCTCGTCCTGCCGGTTGTGACCTTCTATATATCGGCACTGCTGGTTTCCCTCATACCCGACACGTCGGAGAACGCGGGTATCGCCGCGACGGACACGTTCGGCGAGTATGTGGTCATGTTCATCCAGATCATGGGCGAGGCGTGCCTGTCGATTCTTCTGTTCGCGCTGCTGTATAAGGCCCTCAATCGGGCATGGGGCCGGTCGGATCCATGGGTCCGTCCCCTCGTCGCGTGGCTGGTTTCGGCCTTTCTGTTCGGCATGCCGCATCTGCCTACGTATAGATGGAATTTTCTGCAATGCTTGGTCATCTTCTTCTCGCTGTTCCTGGGATTCGCCGCGTTCGTCGCGACGCGCAGCTGGACGATTCTGTTCCTTTCCCATTTCCTGTACGACCTGCTCAGCAGGCCCCTGGTGCTGAATGCGTGCCGACACGCCGCCCTTCTGTGGCTCCTGGTTGCCGTGGCTTGCGTGTACTGAAGGGGAGCGCCGCCGGTCCGGCTTCCCCTCCCGCTCCCCCGATATCGGCGGATTGTCGGGTGGATGGCATGCCACGGCCGGCGGGATCGCCGGCCGTGGCATAGGATGTGTTCATGCGGACCGTTCCCCTCTCCCGGAAGGGGTGCCGGCGGTTGGTCCGATGATGGGAAAGGAACGAGGATGAGCGAAGAGGACAAGGTGCCGTCCCCGGACGGCGCGGGCGTGGTGCCCGAACCTGAGCCTGAGACGGTTCGCAGGCGTCCGAAGTGGCTGGCGCCCGCGGCCGTGGGTTGCGTGCTGGTGCTGCTTGCCGTGGGCGGCGTGGTCGGCTGCCGTGTGTGGTCGGCGCGCGAACTGGCCGAGGCGAGGGAGGCTTGCGCCGTGGCGGCCGACGGGGCGCGTGGCGCGGCGAACGACTACAATGCGGTCGTCAACGGGAAGGCCGCCGACGCCTCGGCGGTCACCGCCGACCAGGTGAAGGACGCGAGGACCGTGGACGCGCTGGCCAAGGCGTTGAAGACCACGGCTCCCGAGTATGAGGGGTGCTTGGCCGGTTCCAAGGCCGGTTTGGACGAGGCGACGTCGAAGCTCGACAGGCAGGCCGCCTGGTACAGGACCCATGCCGCATCGCTCGGGAAGGCCGTCAAGGCGGTGGAATCCTCGAGGCTCGACAGGACGGTCGAGGACGCGGAGAAGCTGCTCGCCGATTCGAAGGGCAGGGTCGCCGACGAGAAGACCCGTAGCATGTTGGAGCAGGCCATCAAGGACAGGGACGCGGACGCGATCGGCGAGGCCGTGAACGCGGTGGACGGGTCGGTCAAGGCCAAGGCGAAGGCCGACGCCGACGCGAAGGCCAGAAGGGAGGCCGAGGAGAAGGCCCAGGCCGAACAGGAGGCCCAGGCGGCCGCCCAGGCGGCCGCGGCCCAAACGCAGGCGCAGCAGCAGGCCCAGTCCTATGGCGGCGGCTACTCGTACGGCGGCGGCACCGGCTACACCGGTGGAGGCTACACCGGCGGCGGCTACACGGGAGGAGGCTACACCGGCGGAGGCACGTACACGCCGCCCGCGACCGGAGGCGGCAACGGTGGGGGTTCCGCCTCCAGCGGACCAATCAGCGGAGGACACGGATGTACTACTGATTGTCCTCCACCATCAAGCGACGGTCTGATTCATCATTAACGACTATCAATAAAGTCCATAAGGGTCTTGCTCGAATTTCGGGCAAGACCCTTTTTATTTCCAAGTTCTCTTTTCCCTGTGTTTTTCCTGTGATATCGGTGTGGTTTTCCGGGGTGTGCGGGTGGGGGTCGTGGAGTCCGGCCTGTGGGACGGGTTCCGTGAGGGGCGGGAGAGGCCCGTCCTGTTGATCAACACAGGGAGGAGACCCTTATGGGTTTTCGTCATGATAGGGCGTCGGCCGGGCGGAGTCATGAACCGCTCGCGCGTGGCGCGCATGGGGCGGGGCCGGCACGCACGGTGCTTGCCGGCCTGGTGGCCGTGGCCACGCTGGCCACGGGCGGCCTGGTGGCGTCGACCGCGTATGCGGGCGGCGCGGGAGACAACCGTCCGGGCGGCGCGACCGGCGGCCTTCCCGCGGGCATGTTCTGGCAGTACAAGGACGACGCGTCCGGCAGCTTCGGTCCGGCCGCGAACGCCGACGGCTCGCCGCGCATCGCGTCGGTGGAGGCCGCGTACAAGCGTGCCGGCGTGAGTGTGGTGAACGACGGCGTGTACGACGGGCCGGGGGCGATCCGCGATACGTTGCGGGGCGCGCTGTCGAAGTGCGTGGCCGGCTTCCGTCAGCGTCATCCGGGCGAGGGCGACGGCGACTGCCGTGTCGTGGGCGTGGGCTCGGTCGCCGGCCAGCAGGGCGGCAGATGGGTGTACAACGGATCCGGCGGCTATTCGGCGTCCGAGTGGTACTCGTCCTGGGACTCGCAGATCAAACCGTATACATATAACTATGCCGGCACACAAAGCTACCGTACCTCAGATGGCTTTGATGATGATCCGTCGAACAGCGTGGACAAGATCGCGTATGACAACATCGCGCGGGCCGGTGCGACGCCGAACCTGATCATCATCGTGCTGGACAAGTACCAGCCGAAGCCGCCGGAGACGCCTCCGGCCCCGCCGACGAAGAAGGTGGAGCAGGGCACGAGCGCTGATGGCATGTCGAACGAGACGGTGATCTCGACGGGCACTGGCGTGGGCGGCAAGAGGATGGTCGTCCAGGATGCGATCGATCCGAACGGCATGGCGTACAAGGTCACGGGCCAGAAGGTCACGGACACGACCACCGGCCAGGACGTGTCCGCGAAGTTCACGTTCAACACGGCGGACGGGCAGCCGGCCCCGAACGATGTGGCCACGGCCACGTGGAAGGGCGGCGACCTGCCGGAAAGGCACACATTCGAGTACCGTCTGACCATCACGGTCTCGCTGCCTTCCACGTCGAAGGTCACGGACACGCCGTCCGTCACGTGGAACGACAAGGGCACGGGCAAGGCCGACGGCCACGGGTTCCCGACCTGGCGGCCGAACCCGGACAAGAGCTGGATCCTGTACCGTGACGGCAAGTGGCAAGCCGTGGTCGATCCGGGCGAGACGAACAGGACCGGCGCGGACGACATGAAGTTCCTCGACGGGGACACGGTCGGCTCCGCGGTGAACGGCACCGTGGACCCCGGTCTGAAGGAGGCTCCCTCCAAGCTGGAGCTGACCGACGACTGGGCCGCCGCCGACTATCTGGTCGACCCGCAGGACGCGTCGAAGATCCGCGTGTTCGCGGCCGAGGCCGAGCCCGACCGCACCGACACGGTCGACGGCGCCACGGTGCAGCACTACACGCAGACCAGCGTCGCGGACATCGCGAACAAGGGCACCGACGTGACCGACATGTTCGACATCAAGGTCGAGGGCACCGTGGCGACCGCCACCGCGAAACCGGACTATTTGAAGACCCTGAAGGGCATGAGGAAGGGCCTGCAGCTGACCCTGCTCGTCCCGTTCACCGTGAACTTCGCGGACGGCAAGGGCGCGGCCCGGGTGCGCGAGGACTTCGGCAGGCAGCCGGGCGACGAGGTCACGTTCTGCACCTCGCCGGACGGCAAGGAGCTGACCAACAAGGGCAGCCAGACCGTGAACGGGCAGACCGAGCCGACCAACAAGCCGAAGATCTGCGGCTACGTGCCGCCGGTGAAGAAGGACGTGATCGCGGAATCCTCGCAGGGCGGCGGCCAGGAGAGCGTGGACGGCAAGGTCGTCCACCCGGGCCAGAAGGTCGAGTACCAGCTGACCACCGAGCCGAAGCTGCCCGCCGACCTGGCCACCATGGTCACGAGCGTGGCGTTCACTGACCAGTATGACGAGAACCTCGTGCCGGACAAGCAGACCGTCGAGATGATGGACCTGAACACCGGCAAGGTCGTGCCGAAGTCGAAGTACGCGACCAGGTGGGATGAAGGCAGGCACCTGTTCCAGCTGACCGTGAAGGACCAGTCGCTGATCGGCCAGTGGCGCGCCTCCTCCAGCCCGCGCGTCCAGATCCGCTTCGAGGGCACCGTCAGGGAGGATGCCCCCGCCGACCACAAGATCGGCAACAAGTGGGTGCTGACCCTGAACAACAGCCTGACCCCGTCGAACGAGGTGTTCAACCTGCCGCCCGTCTTCAACCCCTCGAAGAAGGACACCCAGTCCAAGGAGCAGGGCGACCCGACCGTCTCGATCGACGGCAAGACGATGCTGCTGGGCGACACCGGCCACTACACGATCGACCTCGACGCCACGCAGAAGGACCAGGCCTACAAGGTATGGCGATTGGGCCTGACGGATGATTTCGATGACGAGTACGTGAGCATCGACCCGTCGAGGATCGAGATCACGGGCGACGACGGCAAGGACTACACCAACGCATTCAACATCCAGGTGAGGGACGGCGTCGCCTACGCGTACGCGAAGACCGTGGACACCGAGATCCCCGCGACCGGCGAGACCGTGAAGGGCGACCCGCAGCCCGCGGACCTGAAGGCCTACAGCGAGAAGTCCGACAAGGACCACGACCCGTTGAAGGACCCGGCCATCGACCAGTCGCTGCTCGGCCAGCACTACGCGGTCACCCTGCCCTACACGGTGGTCAAGGTCACCGACGGCTACGTGGTGAAGAACACCGCGGTCCAGATCGTCAACAACGTGAGGAAGAAGACCAACACCGTCTCCAACCCGTTGAAGCCGATCAACCCGAAGAAGGACGTGACCGTGAAGGTCGGCGGCCACAGCGTCGACGGCAGGAGCGTCTACCTGGACTCCACGTTCCTCTACCAGCTCGACAGCTCGATCCTGCCCGCGGACCGCGCCTACCAGAAGATCGCGAACTGGGGCATCACCGACCAGCTCGACCCGGCGTACGACAAGGCGACCGGCCAGTGGTCCGTGTACGCGGCCCGCGACCTGTACCGGGGCGGCGAGGCCATCGCCAAGAAGGGCGAGAGGATCGCCGGCAGCGGCTTCGACAGCTCGAGGTTCGGCGGCGACATGTTCACCGCGAACATCGACCCCTCCACCGGCCTCGTGGACATCCAGGCCACCCAGGCGTACCTGGACCTCGTGTCCGCGGACGACGCGCACGAGCAGGGCTGGCGCGCCTACGTGCAGGCCACGCGAGTGAAGGTCACCGACCGCCACGAGAACGTGTTCACCGAGCACGTGAACGGCAAGGACCTGACCAGCAACATCGTGTGGACCCGCACCCCTGACCTGACCCCGGGCATCAAGCTCGAGAAGTGGGACAGGAGGAGCGGATGGCCGAAGGGCGACCGCGACGACTCCAAGGACGCGCTCGACGGCGCCAAGGACGGCACGACCATCGTGTTCACCATCAAGAACACCAGCAAGGACGAGGACGGGCACGGCGCATGGTTCAAGGCCAGCGACCTGAAGCTCGAGGACCACACCATCGTCGGCGACGGCGAGGTGAAGGACCTCAAGTACCCGGACAACTGGTCCACGCTGGTCCTCAAGCCCGGCGACTCCGTGGAGGTGACCGGCACGCTCACCGGATTCACCAAGGACAGGCACACCGACCGCGCCAAGGTCACCGGCACCCCGTTGGTCGAATGCCCCGTGGTGGACAAGGACCCGTTCGGCGACGCCTCCGGCAAGCCGTCCACAGGCGGCGAGGCCGGCGACGGTCCCAGGCAGGTGACCGTCGGCGATCGCACGCTGTGCGAGGACACGCCAGTCGAGTCCAACACCGACGACTGGAACGGCCGCCGGTCGCTGCTGGGCGAGACCGGTTCCGCGATCCTGCCGCTCGGCGTGGGCGCGCTGCTCATGGCCGGCCTCGGCGCCGCCGTCGTGATGGTCCGCCGCCGCAAGTCGGCGCATGACGACAAGGACGCGGCCCTCATGCCGCGCCGCGCCGCCTGACC
>ENA-ORUO01000096-ORUO01000096.1-human-gut-metagenome-genome-assembly--contig:-NODE-96-length-101121-cov-8.603536_pt1 | contig 101121 bp, 109 predicted proteins | sample MGYA00242082_ERZ509215 | MGnify/ENA primary metagenome ERZ509215 (study PRJEB26280, sample SAMEA2338829) | human gut metagenome | biome: human gut; feature: human-associated habitat; material: faeces... | reverse complement strand
TCTGCTTGCGGCAAGCGGCTTTTTCTTTTCCTGTGGTAACACCATGAACAAAAACGCCGGAGCGCTGGAGTTCGACAGCATACAAGTGAACGAAACCGCCCACCTCTTCGGTGATACCGCCAAGCCGGCATGCAACCTCATCATCAACCTTGCGTATGCTTCCCAATCTTCGGACGGGAAGATGAAGGACAGCCTGAACACCTATTTCCTCTCCGCCTGCTTCGGCGAGAAGTACATGGGCATGACTCCCGAAGAAGCCGTAAAGAAGTACACCGAAAAGTACGTGGGCGACTACCGCAAAGACCTGGAACCGATGTACCGCAAAGACGAGCAGGACAAGGAGAATGCCGGAGAGATAGGGGCATGGTACTCCTACTATAAAGGCATCGAAAGCCATGTGCAACTGTACACCGGGCATCTGCTCGTTTACCGCATCGACTACAACGAATACACCGGCGGCGCACACGGCATCTATATGTCCACCTTCCTCAACCTCGACCTGCGCACACTCGCTCCCATCCGCCTGGACGACCTGTTTGCCGGCGACTACAAGGAGCAGCTCACCGACCTCCTTTGGAACCAGCTTATGGCGGACAACAAAGTAGCCACCCGCCAGGAACTGGAAGATATGGGATACGTCACCACCGGCGACCTCACGCCGACCGAGAACTTCTACCTGGGCAAGGACGGCATCACATTCTATTACAATGTCTACGACATCGCCCCCTACGTAATGGGCCCCGTAAAGATAACACTACCGTACGAAATGATGCAGCACCTGCTGAGCGACGAAACAATGGCGCTGAACGACGTGCGCAACCCATAACCCATAACTTATAACTCATAACACAACAATGGAACTTATCCTGAAATACTTTCCCGACCTGACAGAGGAGCAGAAAAGGCAGTTCGCCGCCCTCTACGACCTCTATACGGACTGGAACTCCAAAATAAACGTCATCTCGCGTAAAGACATTGAAAACCTGTACGAGCACCACGTGCTCCACTCCCTGGGCATAGCCAAGGTAATCCGCTTCAAGCCGGGTACGAAAGTCATGGACTTAGGCACAGGAGGCGGCTTTCCGGGCATCCCGCTGGCGATACTCTTTCCCGAAGTGCAGTTTCACCTGGTGGACAGCATCGGCAAGAAAGTGCGCGTGGCCACCGAGATAGCCGGCAGCATCGGACTGAAAAACGTAACCACCCGCCATGCACGCGCCGAAGAGGAAAAGCAACTGTTCGACTTCGTGGTGAGCCGTGCCGTAATGCCCCTTACCGACTTGCTGAAAATAATCCGCAAGAACATCTCGCCCAAACAGCAGAACGCACTGCCCAACGGACTCATCTGCCTCAAAGGCGGAGAGCTGGAGAGAGAGACGATGCCCGTGAAGAACAAAACCACGATGTGGAACCTCAAGGAATTCTTCGGGGAAGAGTTCTTCGAGACCAAAAAGGTGGTGTACGTGGCAAACTGAACGAGCACTCCGGAAAGCTAATGTAGCACTTTAGAAAGCTGAAGTGGCACTCTGGAAAGCTAATGTAGCACTTTAGAAAATTAACGTAGCACTTTAGAAACCGTAACAAACAACCTATCGAATTAAACGCCTATATATACGCCATGAAGATAAAGAGATTTGAATTTAACATGTTCCCGGAAAACTGCTACGTGCTGTGGGACGAAACCCTGGAAGCCGTAGTTATCGATCCCGGCTGTTTCTACGAAGAAGAGAAACAGGCTTTAAAGAACTTTATCATCAGCAACGGGCTGCAAGTGAAGCACCTGCTGAACACGCACCTGCACCTGGACCACATCTTCGGCAACCCCTTCATGCTGAAAGAATTCGGACTGAAAGCGGAAGCCAACCAGGCGGATGAGTTCTGGATTGACGAAGCACCCAAGCAAAGCCGCATGTTCGGTTTCCAGTTGCCGGAACCGCCCGTACCGCTGGGCACTTACCTGCACGACGGCGACATCATCACCTTCGGCCATACGGAGCTGGAAGCCATCCACGTGCCGGGACACTCGCCGGGCAGCCTGGTGTACTACTGCGCGGCAGAGCACTGCATGTTCTCCGGCGACGTACTGTTCCAGGGCAGCATCGGCCGTGCCGACCTTGCCGGCGGCAATTTCGACGAACTGATAGAACATATATGCAGCCGCCTGTTCATACTGCCCAGCGAAACGGTTGTCTATCCGGGGCACGGAGCCCCCACAACCATCGGCACCGAAAAGGCGGAGAACCCGTTCTTCAGGTAAGCCTCCCCCCGTTCTCCGGATAAAAAAGCCCGCCGCAGAAAGCGCAGGACACCGGCCCTTCCGTAGCAGACGCAAGTACCGGTCCGCCCCCTGCGGCGAAAACAATAAACTTCTAAATCATTACCGTTATGAAAAACGACCTATTGGCTAACCGCCACATCGGCATCAGCAAAAAGGACGAAGAGCAGATGCTCCGCAAAATCGGAGTGAGCAGCCTGGACGAGCTGATTGATAAAACCATCCCCGCGAATATCCGTCTCAAAGAACCGCTGGCACTGCCCGAAGCCATGACCGAATACGAGTTCGGACAGCACATCGCGGCACTGGCAGCCAAAAACAAACTCTACACCACTTACATCGGCATGGGGTGGTACAACACCGTGACGCCTGCCGTAATCCAGCGCAACGTGTTCGAGAACCCCGTCTGGTACACCTCCTATACGCCCTACCAGACCGAAGTGTCGCAAGGACGCCTGGAAGCCCTGCTGAACTTCCAGACCGCCGTATGCGACCTCACCGGCATGCCCCTTGCCAACTGCTCCCTGCTGGACGAGGCAACCGCCGCCGCCGAAGCCGTGACGATGATGTACGCCCTGCGCCCGCGCGATATGCAGAAGTCGGGAGCCAACGTGGTGTTCGTGGACGAAAGCGTATTCCCGCAGACACTTGCCGTTGTCACCACCCGCGCCATCCCGCAGGGCATCCAAATACGCACGGGCAAGTACGGCGAAACGGAACTCACACCCGACACCTTTGCCTGCATAGTGCAGTATCCGAATGCCGGCGGAAACATAGAAGACTACCGCGCATTCGTGGAGAAAGCGCACGCCGCAGGCTGCAAAGTGGCGGTTGCCGCCGATATACTGAGCCTCGCCCTGCTCACCCCGCCGGGAGAATGGGGAGCGGACATCGTATTCGGAACCACCCAGCGGCTGGGTACGCCGATGTTCTACGGCGGCCCGTCGGCAGCTTATTTCGCCACACGCGACGAGTACAAGCGCAACATGCCGGGACGCATCATCGGCTGGTCCAAAGACAAATACGGAAAACTGTGCTACCGCATGGCGCTGCAAACCCGCGAACAGCACATCAAACGCGAGAAGGCCACTTCCAACATCTGTACCGCACAGGCATTGCTGGCCACGATGGCAGGCTTCTATGCCGTATACCACGGGCCGGAAGGCATCCGCACCATTGCCGGACGCATCCACAGCATCGCCGCATTCCTGGAACAGGAAATCAATAAATTAGGATACAGGCAGATGAACGCCCAATACTTCGACACGCTCCGCTTCGCCCTGCCCGACAATGTATCGGCACAGCAAGTGCGCACCGTTGCCCTGAGCAAGGAAGTGAACCTGCGCTACTTCAAGAACGGCGACGTGGGCATGAGCATTGACGAAACCACCGACCTCGCCGCAGTAAACGTACTGCTCTCCATTTTCGGCATCGCCGCCGGAAAGGACTATACCAAAGCCGCCGACATCCCCGAAAGCTGCACCATTGCGGAAGCGTTCCGCCGTCAGAGCGCGTACCTGACGCACGAGGTGTTCAACAAATACCACACGGAAACGGAGATGATGCGCTACATCAAGCGGCTAGACCGCAAGGACATCTCACTGGCGCACTCCATGATTTCGCTCGGCTCGTGCACCATGAAGCTGAACGCCGCCGCAGAGATGCTGCCCCTCAGCCGTCCGGAATTCATGGGCATGCACCCGCTCGTTCCCGAAGACCAGGCGGAAGGCTACCGCGAGCTTATACACAACCTCAGCGAGGAACTGAAAGTGATAACCGGATTTGCCGGTGTAAGCCTGCAACCCAATTCCGGCGCTGCCGGAGAGTATGCGGGGCTGCGCGTAATCCGCGCCTATCAGGAGAGCATCGGGCAGGGACACCGCAACAAGGTGCTGATACCCGCTTCGGCGCACGGCACCAATCCGGCTTCCGCCGTCCAGGCCGGTTTCACCACCGTTACCTGCGCCTGCGACGAACAGGGCAACGTTGACATGGCCGACCTCCGCGCCAAAGCCGAAGAGAACAAGGACAGCCTTGCCGCGCTGATGATTACCTACCCCTCCACCCACGGCATCTTTGAAACGGAAATCGTGGAAATCTGCCAGATTATCCATGCCTGCGGCGCGCAGGTGTATATGGACGGCGCCAACATGAATGCACAGGTGGGACTGACCAACCCCGGATTTATCGGCGCCGATGTATGCCACCTGAACCTGCACAAGACATTCGCGTCTCCTCACGGCGGCGGCGGACCGGGCGTAGGCCCTATCTGCGTGGCAGAGCATCTGGTTCCGTTCCTGCCGGGACACGGACTGTTCGGCAATGCCGCCAATGAAGTAGCGGCAGCACCCTTCGGCAGCGCGGGCATCCTGCCCATCACCTACGGCTACATCCGCATGATGGGTGCGGAAGGGCTGGCACGCGCCACCCAAACGGCCATCCTGAACGCCAACTACCTGGCTGCATGCTTCAAGGATACCTACGGCATCGTTTATCGCGGGGCAAACGGCTTTGTCGGCCACGAAATGATACTGGAGTGCCGCAAGGTGCACGAGGAAACGGGCATCAGCGAAAACGACATCGCCAAGCGACTGATGGACTACGGCTATCATGCGCCTACCCTCTCCTTCCCCGTTCACGGCACGCTGATGATAGAACCCACGGAGAGCGAAAGCCTTGCCGAACTGGATAACTTCGTACACGTAATGCTCGCCATCTGGCAGGAGATTCAGGAAGTGAAGAACGGCGAAGCGGACAAGAACGACAATGTGCTGGTAAATGCCCCGCATCCCGAATACGAAGTGGTGGCCGATACATGGGAGCACAGCTATACCCGGCAGAAAGCCGCCTATCCGATAGAAAGCGTACGCGACAACAAGTTCTGGGTGAACGTGGCACGGGTGGACAATACGTTGGGCGACCGCAAACTGCTGCCTACGTGCTACGGGTGCTTCGAATAGGGTAGTGAAATATACCCGATGATTTTTTAGGCACGGATTACACGGAATTCACGGATTTACTTGATTTTTTCTGTTTCTGCGAACTCTGTGTAATTCGTGAAATTCGTGAAATCCGTGTAATCCGTGTAATCCGTGCCTGAAAAAAATACATACCATTTGTTTCCTTGTTTATATATCCCCCCTGCTTTTATGCCACAAATAAATCTATGAGTACCACTCACAAAAGAAAAAGAAACGGTCTCTTCTACAGCAGAGGCGAAGAAACGGTCAACAGCCTGTCTCACGGCATAGGTATCTCGATGGCGGTCATTATCGGGGGATTCTTCCTGATGAAATGCTACCGGGCACAAGACCCGTGGGCGATACTCGGCATGTGGCTCTACCTGTTCGGTATGGGCGGCTCCTACCTGTCCTCCACCCTTTACCACTCCCTGAAGCACCATAACCCGTGGAAACGGCGGTTGCGCCATTGGGACCACGCGGCTATCTACTGGCACATTGCCGGAAGTTTCTCTCCCGTTACGCTGATTGCCTTGCGCGATGAGGGGCTATGGGGCTGGGGACTGTTCTGCTTTGTCTGGTTGTGCGCCGTTGCGGGCACTATCATCAGCTTCCGCAAAATGAAAGAACACAGCTATGTGGAAACGGTGTGCTACATCCTTATGGGGCTGTCCGTGCTGGTGGTGTTCAAGCAGCTTTTTGCCGTTGCGCCCGTATCCTGCTATTGGATTATCGCCGAAGGGGTATGCTATATAGGCGGTGCGGCGTTGTATTCCATACGCAGCGTGCGCTATATGCACTCGGCTTTTCATTTCTTCGTACTGGCGGGGTCGGGCTGCCACCTTGTTGCCGTATGGTACATTCTGGCGGGGATATAAACAGGCTCTCCGCCTATACATGACACATGCACCGTCAGCGGATTACGGTTACCGTGCCTGCTGCCAGCTTCTTCTCTTTCACGGGAGCGTCCGCAGGGGCATAGCCTAAGGCGGCACAGCCGTACACACGGTGATTTTCGGGGATGCCGAGGCGGGTGAGGAAAGCACGCACGTCGGGGTCGTCGCAGGTCTGCCCCAATTGGTTAATCCAGCAAGAGCCGATGCCCAAAGACTTGGCGGCAAGGAAAATATTCTGCAAGGCGCATGCGCAGTCCATAGGCGCCCACCAACGAGTAGGCTCGTTGGAGACGATGACCAGCGTCGGAGCATGGTAATAGCAACAATAGGTTTCGCTATGTCCGCGCTCCTGCAAATGAGGGTCGTCGCTCTTGGCAAAAGCGCCTTTTATCTTTTCATTCAGTTCGGTCAGCACGGCGGCATCCTGGATGGCGGTGAAATGCCACGTCTGGAAGTTCATGCCGCTGGGGGCATACGCTGCCGCTTCCAGTATAAGGTTCAAATCTCCGGCGGAAACCTGCCGTTCCGTATAAGTACGCACGCTGCGGCGCGACTTGATATTTTCCAATATTTCGTTGCTCATTGTCAGGATATATGTTTTTTTTATGTAAGGAGAGTAAATGCGTTAAGTTTCAGTCTGCCGTTCCGCCCATACGGCGCTAAACAGACGGTCAGCGCTTTACCAATCCTATCTTTACGTTCAGTTTAAAGTAATACACACCGTTCTCCCGCTCCAGGAAGCCGTATTTGTCCTTATCTACCGAACCCTTCTCGAAACGGGTGTTCCGGTAAAGAAAGTCGGCAAAGGTCTGCCGGTCGGACTTATGGTAGCAGAGCACCCCACCGTCTCCATTGGTCAGCAGCATGCCTTCCACGGCAGAGTCCGTACCGTTGTAAATCTTTGCCGGACGCATGCCCGTTGCAAGCGCCAGCAGGAACTGTTTCATCTTGAACTCGTAGAAGCGGTGCTTGTTTATCAGTTCGTCCTTGATTTTCAGTGGATTCATCTCCTTAATGCGTTCCGTCAGTTCGGCAACACGGGTAATGCCGTCCAGGTGCATGATACGCACCATCTCGGCCAGCATACGGGGGAAGTGGAGGTCTATCATCAGCAGGTTACAGCGGAACACACGGTCGGCAACGTCGGAATACTTCAACACGCCGCCCAGACGCTCAATCATCATCATGCGTTCGGCAACTTCCATAGGCGATTCGGGCAAGGCGTTCACCTTGTTTACCGTGGGCACGGCAAACTTCACGCCGCTCTGCTCCAGCTTCAGATTGGCTGTGCGCCCGCCGTCCAGCAAAGGATTCATGCGGCTGAGACGACAACGGACGGTGAAGCCCGTGAGCGGAGCGTCCGCACTCCAGAAAGCTACGGAGAAGTCGGTACGGTCATCGGTTCTGGACTCCAAGTCGTAGATGTTCACAGCATCCAGAAAGGCTTCCAGCCCTTCGGAAACTTCCACCTCCTCGCCTTGCTCATTTCTGAGCAGATGGAGTATGATTTCCGCCGCATCGCCAAAGTCCGCACGGGGAAACGAAAGCGGCTCTTTTCCTGCCGATGCGGTAAACGTACCGTCCTTCTCCACCGTACCGCTGACAATGCGCACATCCTCTTCCCCGATATAATAGCGGCGCGTGCCGTCATGTTCCTCTCTCTGTATCAGCGCCACAGGCCAACACTTCCTATCATCTCTCTGCGCGTCCGGCGTTCCCGGAAAGACCTTCCCGTCCGCCAGCAGACGAAAGAAGGTATACAGTTCGCCCAGCTCGCGCTTGGTTGCTTCAAATGCCATATCAACTCGATTTTGATTAAATAAGTGTGCAAAGATAAGTAAATCCGTACAAAAGATGTGGAAAACCCGGAGACTTTACGCTTCCTCAAAACGTAAAGTCTCCACTTTCTCCAGACGCGCCCTCAACTTGGGCATTGCCGACTTGCGGATGCGGAGCGTCATGCGGCAGTCCATGTCGTACGACTGCTCCAGCATCTCCGGCTCCTCTTCCTTGACAATGCGCATCACATCGTTCATGAAAGGATACTCGAAAAGGACGGTCACCGTTTCGTCCACCGTCTTTTCAATGACGGTGGCGGCAGCGATGGCCTCGGCAGCAGCAGCCTTATAAGCCACTATCAGTCCGCTGGTTCCCAGCTTTATGCCGCCGAAATAACGAACTACGACAATCAGGATGTCCGTCAGCCCGTTCGAGTTTATCTGCCCCAGGATGGGCTTTCCCGCCGTACCGGACGGTTCGCCGTTGTCATTGGCACGGAAATCCTTGCGCTCGTGCCCCAGCATATAGGCATAACACACGTGGCGGGCATCGTAGTATTTCTTCTGATAAGTTTCCAGATGCGCCTTTACTTCTTCAACCGTACGCACCGGCAAGGCAATAGCGATAAACTTGCTGCGCTTCTCGGTATAAATTCCCTCGGACGGGACGGCTATGGTTTTATACGTATCTTCGCTCATGCCGCAAAGATACTACACTTTTTGCTATCCGCCTTTTGATAGCCGGCAAAAAAACTTTATCGCGGCAGAAGAAAGAGCCGTTTTTCAGCCGATGCGCCTCCTCACCAGTTGCAACAACGGTTTCGCCGCAATTATCAGTGTTACGGCAGTAAGTATCATCAGTACGCCGAGCATGATGCGCGGAGTGAGCTGCTCGCCAAACACCACTACGCCGAAGAACAGCGCCGTCACCGGTTCCAGCGCCCCCAATATGGCAGCCGGCGTGGAGCCGATGAGGTGGATGGAGAGCGTCATCAGCACCAACGAAATGATAGTGGGAAACAAAGCCAGCGAAAGGACATTTGCCCACAGCACCGGCGAAGGGACGGGCTGCAAAGCCGTGCAAAAGTCCAGACGCACCACATAGATGCTGATGCCGAAGAGCAGAGCATAGAAAGTGAGTTTCGCCGTAGGCAGCTCCTTGAGTGAAGAGCGGTTCACGCCGACGATGTATATGGCGTAGGTCAGCGAGGAGAGAATAACGAACAGTACGCCCAGCATGCTCAACGTCTTCCCGTCCCCACCCTCGTACAGCAGGGAGATGCCCGTAAACGCCAGCGCTATGGAGAACATCGTGATGAAGGAGACCTTCTCGTGGAAAAACACCGCCATGATGATGGCAACCAGCACCGGATAGACAAACAGGATGGTGGACGCAATGCCCGCATCCATGTAGTTATAGCTCTCGAAGAGAAAGAACGAGGAAAAAGAGAACAGCAGCCCCATTACCGCCAGCGGAAGTATATCCGTCTTCTTCAGCGCAAAGGACTGTTTCTTCACTTTCATCAGGATGCCCAGCATCACAACAGCGAAAAAGTAACGGTAAAAGAGGACGGAGTCCACACTCATCCCCGCCCCGTACAAGGGCAGTGCAAACAACGGGTTCATGCCGTAACTGGCAGCGGCAACGGCTCCGTAAATAAATCCTTTAAGACGATTATTGGTCATGACAGTATCTCTTTCTGAAAAATCGGGCGCAAAGATACCGCTTTTATTGATACTTGGCTCCATGAAGAACTAAAAAGAATCCTGCACAACGCAAGCATGCCGCAAGGGAATTGTTCATGCCCCGTTCTTCATTTTATAATATAGCATACCCACCGCGTCCGCCAGCAGCCAACCGATGGGAATAGACCACCAGATGCCCGTTACCCCGACAGAAGGAATAGCCGCCAGTAGGTAGGATAGCGCCACGCGAGTGCCCAGCGAAATCACCGTGAGCACTACCGACATCCCCGGTTTCCGGACAGCCCGGTAATAACCGTAAAGCAGGAACAGAATGCCGATGCCGCAGTAAAACGCACCCTCTATGCGCAGGTACTCCACTCCGGTAGCAAGGATTTCCGTCTCGCCCGGATGAACGAAAATCAGCATCAGCGGTTCTGCAAAGACGAACACGAGCACGGAGACGATAATCGAAAAGATAACCGTAGTAAGCAAGGCGCTGCGGACACCCCGGCGGATACGCCCGTAACGTTTCGCCCCGAAGTTCTGCGCGATGAAAGTGGAAAAGGCGTTCCCGAACTCCTGCACGGGCATGTATGCAAAGGAGTCTATCTTGACGGCAGCGGCAAAGGCGGCCATGACTGCCGTGCCGAAGCTGTTGACCAGCCCCTGTATCATCAGGATGCCGAAATTCATGACCGACTGCTGCACACAGGTCAGTGTGGAGAAAGAGACTATCTCTTTCAGGCTGCCACGGTCGAAGCGCATGTCCCCGATATGCAGCCGCAGTTCCGGACGCTTCCTCCAGGTATAGAGCATTATTCCCGCAGAAGCGACTCCCTGTGCCATGACCGTGGCTATCGCAGCCCCCTCGATGCCCCAGTCCAGTTGCAGGATGAAAAACAGGTCGAGAACGATATTCAGTGCCACAGAGAGTGCCAGAAACCAGAGAGGAGTTACCGAATCTCCCACCGCACGCAGCATCGCCGCATAGAAATTATAGATAAACGTAAAAACAATGCCGCAAAAGATTATCCACAGGTAACCGCGCATCATGCCGTAAATGTCCTGCGGCACTTGCAGCAAACGGAGAATGGGGTCCAGCCATACGAATACCGCCATATTCAGCACGCACGTGACCGCCCCTATCAGTACGAACGACACGAAAATGCTGCGGCGCAGGGCGGAATGGTTTCCCGCACCGTAATGCAGCGAGAATACCGTGCCGCTGCCGATAGACAAACCGAGAAGGATGGAGATAAGGAAGACCATCAGCGTATATGCCGAGCCTACCGCCGCCAGTGCATCTGCACCGATGCACTGCCCTACAATCAGCGTATCGGCTATGTTATAGCACTGTTGCAGCAACGAACCCGCCATCATAGGCAGGGTGAAACGCAACAACGTACCCGTTATGCCACCCCGGGTAAGGTCTCCGTTCCGTAACATGATTGTTCACACCCTCTCTCAGGCAATGCCCAACAACTTCACTTCGAATATCAGTGTGGAGAAAGCCGGAATAGGCCCGCTGGTGCGTGTGCCGTATCCCACGGTGTACGGGATGTAGACCATCCAGTGGTCGCCCACGCGCATCTGCTGCAAGGCTATCTGCCAGCCGTCGATTACTTCGTTCAGCCGGAAAGCTTCCGGACAGTTGCGCTTCCAGGAATTGTCAAACTCCCTGCCGTTGATGAGCGTTCCCTTGTAATGCACCGACACAATACTGTTCGGGCGAGGAGTAGCGCTACTGCCCTGCCCGCTTTCCAGAATACGGTAAAGCACGCCGGCAGCCAACTCCTTTATGCCTTCTTCGGTACGCAGATTTTGCAGGAACTGTTCGTTCTTCAGTTTGTATTCTTCCTTTTTGCCCATATCGTTCTTTTGGTTTTAATAACTAATGCCGAATAACGGTATCTTATTTTGACGGCAAAGGTCGGCATTTTCCGTATACCGGAAAAGGGAATGGCAATATAAAATAGCGAAGGTGCATCAAAACCTGCCAAGTTTCCATGCACCTTCTTCGTATCCGTTCTTTGAAATGATATCTGAATCAGTCCAATTTATGAATTACCAGTCCCGAACGCAGCTTCGGTTCGAACCAAGTGGTCTTGGGCGGCATGATGTTGCCGGTATCGGCAATGTCCATCAACTGCTTCATGGACACAGGATAAAGCGCCAAAGCCACTTTCATCTCACCGCTGTCCACCCGCTTCTTCAATTCGCCCAGCCCGCGGATACCGCCGACAAAGTCGATACGCTTGTCGGAACGGAGGTCTTTGATACCGAGGATTTCATCCAGTATCAGGTTGGACGAAATGGTAACATCCAACACGCCGATAGGGTCGTTGTCGTTGTAAGTGCCCGGCTTTGCCGTAAGGCTGTACCACTTGCCGTCCAGGTAAAGGGAGAAGTTATGCAGGCCTGCCGGCTTGTAGATTTCCGTTCCTTTCTCTTCTACCGTGAAGTTCTTGCCTACGGCAGCCAGGAATTCTCCGGGAGTCAACCCGTTCAGGTCCTTCACCACGCGGTTGTAGTCGATGATAGTCAACTGGTTGGCGGGGAAACAGACTGCCATGAAGTAGTTGTACTCCTCGTCTCCGCGATGATTGGGATTCTGTCCGGCTTTCTCCGCACCCACCAGGGCTGCGGCTGCACTGCGGTGGTGTCCGTCGGCAATGTAAAGTGCCGGCATCTTGGCGAATTCTTTTGTTATGACCTCAATATCTTCCTGCCGGTCGATAATCCAGAATGTATGGCCGAAACCGTCGTCCGGAGCCACAAAGTCGTAAACAGGCTTCTGTGCCGTGTAACGGGCAATGACCGCATCCAGCACTGCATTGTCGGGGTAAGCGAAGAATACGGGCTCGATGTTGGCATTGTTCACACGGACATGCTTCATGCGGTCTTCTTCCTTGTCGCGGCGGGTAAGCTCATGCTTCTTGATAACGCCGTTCATGTAATCGGGCACGTATGCGCCCACCACCAAACCATATTGCGTCTTACCGTTCATGGTCTGGGCATATATGTAATAGTTCTCCTTATCGTCCTGCACCAGCCAGCCTTTGTCCTGGAACATTTGGAAGTTCTCGGCCGCTTTCCGGTACACACGTTCATCGTGCTCGTCCGTACCGACCGGAAAATCTATTTCGGGCTTGATAATGTGATACAGGGATTTTTCGTTTCCTGCCGCTTCTTCACGCGCTTCGGCGGAATTCAGGACGTCGTACGGACGGGATGCCACCTGCTCTACCAAATCCTGAGGGGGACGAATCCCTTTAAAAGGTTTTATTGTTGCCATGGTTGTCTGAGTATAAATCCATTACTTATTTACGCGGAACTTTTCGCAGCCGTCTTTCAGGAAGCCCACAATCTGTCTGGCAGCGGCAATGCCGGCATTGATATTGGCTTCGGCCGTCTGCGCACCCATCTTCTTCGGTGTGGAGAAGTAACGGCCGGCAAACTTGGCGGCAAATGTATCATTGGCTGCGGGCATTATGTCGGTCATGTACTTCAAGTCGGCACGTTCTTCCATCAGTTGTATCAGCTCGGCTTCATTGATAACTTCCTTGCGGGCGGTGTTCACCAGCAGACCGCCTTTCGGCATCCTGCCCACCAAAGCATAGTTGATGGAGTTCTTGGTTTCCGCCGTTGCGGGAATGTGCAGCGAAACGATGTCGCAGGCAGAATAAAGCTCCTCGGCCGAAGCCACAGCCTTTACACCGTCTTTCTCGATAACCTCTTTCGGGCAGAAAGCGTCGAATGCGTAAATGTCCATGCCGAAACCTTTGGCTATGCGGGCTACATTGCGGCCTACGTTACCGTAAGCATGAATGCCCAGCTTCTTGCCTTTCAGCTCCGTACCGGAAGTACCGTTGTACAGATTGCGGACAGCCATTACCATAAGCCCGAAAGCCAGTTCGGCCACAGCGTTGGAGTTCTGACCCGGAGTGTTCATCACACATACATTGTGGGCGGTTGCGGCATCCAAGTCCACATTGTCATATCCCGCACCGGCACGCACTACGATTTTCAGCTCTTTGGCGGCATCCAAAACCTCGGCATCAATAATGTCGCTGCGGATAATAATGGCATTGGCATCTTTCACGGCTTCCAGCAATTTTGCCTTATCGCCATATTTCTCCAGCAAGGCAAGTTCATAGCCTGCTGCTTCAATTTCTTTGCGAATACCGTCTACTGCAACTTTTGCAAACGGCTTGTCTGTTGCAACTAATACTTTCATGATTCAATGGTATTAAAAAAAGATTCACCACAGAACCGCACGAAGTTTCACAGAGTTTTCCTTTTCATTTCATCTCTGTGGGACTCTGTGCCCTCTGTGGTGAACAAATATTATTAATGAAGTTTCTCAAATTCCTGCATGCAGTCTATCAAAGCCTGTACGCTTTCCTTCGGCATGGCATTGTAGCAAGATGCACGGAAACCGCCTACGGAACGGTGTCCCTTGATACCTACCATACCCTTTTCGGTAGCGAATTTCAGGAAGTCGGCTTCCAGTTCCTTGTATTCGGGAGCCATTACGAAGCAGATGTTCATGCGTGAACGGTCTTCTTTGGCGGCAGTACCCACGAACATCTTGTTGCGGTCTATCTCGGCATACAGCATATTTGCCTTTTCGATGGCGCGACGTTCCATTTCCTTCACACCGCCCTGAGCCTTTATCCAGCGCAATGTCTGCAATGCCGCATAGATAGGAACAACGGGAGGAGTATTGAACATTGAACCGCCGTCGATGTGAGTCTGATAGTTCAGCATGGTCGGGATGTAACGGGACACCTTGCCTACCGCATCATTCTTCACGATGACGAATGTTACGCCCGCAGGAGCCAGATTCTTCTGTGCACCGCCATAGATACAGATGTATTTGGACACATCAATAGGACGGGAGAAAATATCGGACGACATGTCGGCAATCATAGGAACGTTTACGTTCAGGTCTTCCTTCAATTCCGTGCCATAGATAGTATTGTTGGTGGTGATATGGAAATAGTCCACATCGGCCGGTACCGTATAATCTTTCGGAATGTAAGTATAAGTGGCTTCAGCAGAAGAGGCAACCTCTACAACCTCGCCAAAACCTTTGGCTTCCTTCATGGCTTTCTTTGCCCATACACCCGTATTGAGGTAAGCGGCCTTCTTTTCGAGGAAGTTGAAAGGTATCATGCAGAATTCCAGACTTGCACCACCTCCCAGGAACAGCACCGAATAGCCTTCCGGAATGTTAAGTAGTTCTTTGAACAGTGCTACGGCTTCGTCCACTACGGGCTGGAAGTCTTTAGCGCGGTGGCTAATCTCCATAAGAGACAGACCGGATCCATTGAAATCTAAAATAGCCTTCGCCGTATCCTCTATCACCTCACGCGGAAGAATGGAAGGTCCTGCGTTGAAATTATGCTTTTTCATTTGAAGTTTGTTTTGGTTATACAATTTCGTTCGTTTATGTCTTTCGACATGGCGAAATTACGGAATTATTTCTGCATTGCAAATCTTTCCTTATAAATTTTCTTCTTTATCGCGTATTTGCCTTACTTTTTATTGGTATATACAAGAAATATACGCCAAACTGTTATGTATACTTAACAAGGAAAGTATTAAAAAGTAAACTGAAAGATAGAAGCTGAAAAAACTTTCTACCGGGAATAAAAACTGAAAAAAAAGTGCATGATTATCAAAAACAAGCTATTTACCCATGCTTAATAACATCACCGGATATGCTTCATAACATACTGTCAACGAGCTTCTTCTATCAAAGTCTTCATCCCCTTGATTTTTTCCCCGCGCAGCAGTGTAAGCAATTGCTTCACTTTGCTGCGACGGACTGCCACGAAAGCATAGTGCTCCTTCACATCCACCTGTCCTACATCTTCGCGCACCAGTCCGCCTTTCTTATACAGGAAGCCCACAATGTCCACCTTGTTCAGTTTGTCTTTCTTGCCTTTGCCTATATATAAGGTAGTCCAGCGGGGTTTGGCAGGTTTCGGCGTCTGCTCCGGCAATTCGAATACGGAGAGCTCCTCCGGAAGATAATCGGGCAGACGCTCTTCGGCATGCAGAAGCAGGAAAGACGAGCCGCGCGCTTCCCAGCGTGCCGTGCGTCCGTTACGGTGCGTAAAGGCTTCTTCGTTGACGGGCATGTGATAGTGCACCACGTTGTCGATGCCCGGAATATCCAATCCGCGTGCGGCAAGGTCGGTCGATACCAGGACGGGGCAACTGCCGTTGCGGAACTTGTAGAGCGCCCGCTCGCGGTCGTCCTGTTCCATACCGCCGTGAAAAGCATCGCAAGGGAATTTCTTCGACTTCAGATAGGCTACCGTACGCTCCACGCTCTCGCGATAGTTCACGAATACCAGTGTAGAACGGTCGCCCAGCGTACAAAGCAGCCGGTACAATGTCTCCAGCTTGTCTTTTTCGGGAGAGATTACCTTCTGCAAGTCCAATCGTCCGGATACGGTTTCGCCCGAAAGAAAATTCAGCTTGACAACCTGCGGTGACGACTCCCCCCCGCCCACTCCGGTGAACTGCGGGATTTCCTCTGCATCCGTTGCCGACAGCAATACCCGTTTCTTCAAGGCAGGCAACTGTCCGATAACTTCCGCCATCTCGTCGTGAAAGCCGAATTCAAGGCATTTGTCAAACTCATCTATCACCAATGTGGTTACAAAGCGGGTATCGAAGTTCTGCTTCCGCAAATGGTCGTTCATACGTCCGGGAGTGCCGATGATAACGGCAGGGTTAATGCCCCTCATCGTACGGTGCTCGTCCATTGCCGGACGTCCGCCGTAGCAGCTCATCGCCTTGAAAGGGACGTTCATCGACTTGAATACGTTTTCTATCTGCAAGGCAAGCTCGCGCGACGGTACGAGCACCACCGCCTGTACGCCCTGCACATCGGCTTTGAGCGATTGCACCAGCGGCAGCAGGAATGCCAGTGTCTTGCCCGACCCCGTGGGCGACAACAGGACGAGGTCTTTATCCGATTGATAGGCATCCCGCGCTGCTTCCTGCATCGGGGTGAGTTGCTCTATCCGTAAGTTACGAAGTATGTCAGATTGTTCCATAAAGTACTTTGGTTTAATGGAGCAAAGATACGAAAAGATTGGCGGAAAACGAGGTGATGGTGTATATATCACTTCGTTCTGCATGAAGTATATTACAATTTATCCCGGTTAAACTCCCGATTTATCCCGGTTAAACTTCAAGTTTATTGAGGATAAACTTTGAGTTTAACCGGGATAAACAAAGAGTACCCACTGGAAAAACAATCAGTATGTACTGAAGAAAAAAAACATATGTGTAGAAAAAGAGCCGGTACAGGCGGAGAAAAAACAATGGCAGCAATATGGCTGACTTAAAGTTCCTCTACCACCCAACGCTCGATATTACGCGTAGTATTACTGAAATTCACCCCTATCTTGAGTACCTTGCGGCTGTCCGCTGCAAAAGGCAGTGCGTACTGCTTGTCGTTAATCTGCTGCAAAGCCTCTTCCGCAGTGCCGTTCAGTTTGAATTCCATTACATAAACGTACTTAGTAGTAACTGCCGGTCTTGGCCAACTGATAAACCCAAGCGGTTTTATCAATATAGAAATATCCGTCTTTGCGAAGGCTCTCGAAATTCTGTATTCCGATAGGATATATTTTATTGCTCATACCGTCCACTTTTTTTAGATTACGATAAAGCAAAGATACTCATTTCTTTCGAACCGCCTCTATCCTATGCCCACAAAAAAACTCCGGCAAGAGCCGCAGCCCTGCCGGAGTTTCTTCACTATTTTACTATTATGTGTCTTTGACAACACCGTTTCCTTATCCGCCGAAGTTGTCGAACATCAGGTTCTGAGCCGGAACGCCGAGGTCGTCGAGCATCTTCTCAACGGCTTTGGACATCGGGCCGGGACCGCACATGTAGTATTCGATATCTTCGGGAGCTTCGTGGTCTTTCAGGTAAGTCTCGTAGATTACGTTGTGTACGAATCCCGGAGTATACTTCACGCCCGCTGCATCGGCTGCCGGGTCGGGACGGTCCAGTGCAAGATGGAACTTGAAGTTGGGGAAATCCTTTTCTATCTGCAGGAAATCTTCCAGGTAGAACACCTCGTTGAGGGCACGCGCGCCGTAGAAGTAGTTCATCACACGGTCGGTTGTGTGCAGCGTCTTCGTGAGGTGCATAATCTGCGCACGCAACGGAGCCATACCTGCACCACCGCCAATCCACATCATCTCCTTCTTGGAGTCGAAAATCGGATGGAAATCTCCGTAAGGGCCGCTCATCGTTACCTTATCACCCGGTTTCAAGGTGAAGATGTAAGAGGAAGCGATACCCGGCATCACATCCATGAAGCCCGGGCCCTGGTCTTTCGGCTTGAAAGGCGGAGTGGCGATACGTACTGTCAGCATGATGCGGTCGCCCTCTGCAGGATAGTTAGCCATGGAGTAGGCACGGATGGTTTCTTCATCGTTACGGCATTTCAGGCCGAGCAGACCGAATTTCTCCCATGCAGGCAGATACTCCTCGCCGATAAGGGACTTGTCGATGTCCTTGTCGTAATCCATGGAGAATTTAGGAATCTTAATCTGCGCATAAGAGCCGGGGATGAAGTCCATGTGCTCGCCCTTGGGCAATGCCACGATAAACTCTTTGATAAACGTAGCCACGTTCTTGTTGGAGATAACCTCGCACTCCCACTCTTTGACGCCGAGTACGGACTCGTCGATTTTGATGCCCATGTCGCCCTTCACCTTCACCTGGCAGCCCAGACGCCAGTGATCCTGAACCTGCTTACGGCTGAAGTGAGGTATTTCGGAAGGCAGAATCTCGCCGCCGCCCTCTACAACCTGGCATTTGCACTGTCCGCAAGAGCCCTTGCCACCGCAAGCAGAGGAAAGGAAGATGCCGTTGACAGACAGCGTATTCAGCAGCGTCGAACCGGAAGCGACTTCCAGTTCCTTTTCGCCGTTGATAGTCAATTTCACATTACCGGATGGAACCAAGAAATTCTTGGCTACCAACAGAATAACCACAAGCAGCAGAACAACCACGAGGAATACTCCAATGCTTGCTAATATCAAATTCATATCCATTGTCTTATTCCTTTCTTTTAGATGTTCAAACCAGAGAAACACATGAATGCCATTGCCATCAGACCTACTGTGATGAAGGTAATGCCCAGGCCTTTCAGCGGAGCAGGTACATCAGAGTAAGCCATCTTCTCGCGGATGGCAGCCAGACCCACGATGGCCAGCAACCAGCCGATACCCGAACCCAGTGCATAGGAAACGGCATCGGCAACGCCACCGATAAATTTAGGATCGCTCTCGCCCACGTTGATGCGCTGCTGCATGAAGAGTGACGCACCCATAATGGCACAGTTCACGGCAATCAGCGGCAGGAAGATACCCAGTGAAGCGTAGAGCGAAGGGCTGAAACGTTCCACAATCATCTCCACCAACTGCACGATAGCGGCAATCACGGCAATGAAAAGAATGAAGCTCAGGAAGCTGAGGTCGACGCCTTCAATGATGGCATCGGGACCCAGCACTTTCGTTTGCAACAAGTAGTTGACCGGCAGCGTCACCACCAACACGAAAGTTACGGCGATACCCAGTCCTACGGCAGTCTTTACATTCTTTGATACGGCCAGATAAGAGCACATACCGAGGAAGAATGCAAATATCATATTGTCCACAAAAATGGAGCGGACGAATAAACTTAATAAATGTTCCATAATTCTTTTAATTAAGAACTAAGAATTAAGAATCAAGAATCTCCATACAGTGACGGCACAATCTTCATTCCTCATTCCTCATTCTTCATTTATATTACTTTTCCTGCAATTCTTTATGGCGTGCGCGTTGATACCAGATAATGCAGGCACAGAGAATCAGTGCCATGGGCGGCATCAGCATCAAGCCGTTGTTTACATAACCGATCTTCTGCAAAGGCTCGTAGTTCAGGATGTTGAAACCGAGCAACGTACCCGAACCCAGCAACTCGCGGAAGAAAGCCACGATAACCAGAATCTTGGCATATCCCAAACCGTTGCCCACACCGTCGAGGAAAGACTCCCACGGACCGTTCTGCATGGCAAATGCTTCCAGACGTCCCATAAGGATACAGTTTGTGATAATCAGACCTACATATACGGAAAGCTGCACGCTTACATCGTAAGCAAAAGCTTTCAGAATCTCACTTACAATCGTTACCAATGCGGCAACTACCACCAACTGGACGATGATACGGATACGGTTGGGGATGGTCTTGCGCAACAATGAAATCACTACATTGGAGAATGCCGTAATCACCGTTACGGAAAGCCCCATCACGATAGCCGGTTCCAGCTTGGCGGTAACGGCCAAGGCAGAACAGATACCCAGCACCTGTACGGTAACGGGGTTGTTCAGTCCAAGCGGAGTAGAGAATACTTCTTTATTCTTTTTTGAAAACAATGCTCCCATATTCTTATTTCTCCTCATTATTATTGGTTAAAAAGTTCTTGTAGCTGTTCAGACAGGTTTTCAGCATGGCATCCACGCCCACAGAGGTGATAGTACCGCCTGAAATGCCGTCTACCTGATAGTCCGGTTTCTCTACTTTTCCGTTCTTCACAACGCCGAGGGCAATTTCACCGTTCTCCAGTGTCTTCTTGCCCGGAAATTCTCCCTGGAACTGAGGGGTTGCGATTTCCGCACCCAGACCCGGGGTTTCGCTGGCATGAGAGAAGTAAACGCCGTAAACGGTATCCTTGTCGCTGTTCAGGGCTACATACCCCCAGATAGCGCCCCAAAGACCTGCACCGTAAACGGGGAATACATATTTCGTCTCTCCGTCCACTTCGGCTACAAACACGTGCAGACGGTGATTTTCCTTGGCTTCTTTCTCGTAAGCGGTGGCAAATGCGCCGGTGTTCTCGGTCAGCGTACCGTCCTCGTTCATCAGCATATCGCCCTTGATGTACTTATTATATTCTGCATCTGCATCCTCTACATTCTTGATGTTGAGGGCGGCAAGAATCTGCTTCTTCGTATCCAGCTCCACGTTCTTGTTCTGAGTGGCACGCAGAGAAGAACTTACGAATGCCAGCAGGAATGCAACGATAACAACCATTACCGAAGCATAAATGATAGTATAACTATTACTATTGGTATTCATTTCTTTTTCCGGTATTTTAATTGTTAGACTTAGCGGTTGCACGTTTCTCGCGGCGGCTGATATTACCCTGTACCACACAGTAGTCAATCAGCGGAGCGAAGATATTCATCAGCAGGATGGCAAGCATCATGCCTTCGGGATAACCGGGGTTCAGCACGCGGATGATGATAGCCATTGCGCCGATAAGGAATCCGAAGATGTACTTACCTGTTTCCGTACGGGCAGAAGTTACGGGGTCGGTAGCCATGAATACGGCGCCGAAGCAGAAACCGCCCAGCACGAGATGTTCGTACCACGGCATGTTGGCCATTGCAGTGTCCGGACCGATGGTGTTGAACACCCAGCCCATGAATGCACCGCCCACGAACACGGAGAACATCGTTTTCCAGCTTGCGATGCCCGTCCACAGCAGCAGGATGGCGCCGAGGGCGATGGCAATGACGCTGGTTTCACCGATGGAGCCCGGAATAAGGCCGGTCACCATGTCCCACGAGAACTCCGGATAAGCGCCCGCAGTAGCGGCTGCTCCCAGCGGAGTGGCAACGGTGAGCCCGTCTACCGTCTGTCCCAAACCGAAGATGCTGTCGCCCGATACCCAAACGGCATCACCGGACATCTTCGTAGGATAGGCGAAGAACAGGAAGGCACGCGTAATCAGGGCAACGTTGAACACGTTCATACCCGTACCGCCGAATACTTCCTTGGCAAAGATTACGGAGAATGCAGTGGCCACCGCCAGAATCCACAACGGACAGTCTACCGGCACAATCATTGGAATCAAGATACCCGAAACCAGGAAACCTTCCTGAATTTCTTCCTTCTTCCACTGGGCCACAACAAACTCAATGCCCAGACCCACTACATAAGATACAATGATTTTAGGCAATACAGCCAGGAAACCGTAAGCGAACATTTCCCAGAAACCGCCGGCAGCACCGGTGGCGTGGAAATGCTGGTAACCTACGTTATACATACCGAACAGCAGCGCCGGCATCAACGCAATAACCACCATCGACATGATGCGTTTGCTGTCGATAGAGTCGTGAATATGCGTTCCCGATTTCGCAGTGGTGTTGGGCACGAACAGGAATGTCTCGAAGCCGTCGAACACCGAACGAAATGCGTGGAATTTGCCGCCCTCTTCAAAGTTCGGCTTTATCTTGTCGAGATAATTTCTTAACGCTTTCATTTATTAAATTGATAATTGAGAATTGAAAATTGAGAAATAGGCTGCGCCGTATACACTTGGCAGGTTATATCGCAATGTTTCAACCGTCATTTTTTAATTTTTAATTCTTAATTCTTAATTTCCTAAGCCATTTCGGCACGGAGCATGTCGAGACCGGCACGAACGATACGCTGGACTTCCACTTTGGAAGAGCATACGAATTCGCAGAGCGCAAAGTCTTCGGGAGCTACTTCGTAGATGCCCAGAGCTTCCATGCGGTCGATGTCTCCCGCGATGATGGCCTTCAGCAGATATTCGGGGTAGATGTCCATGGGGAACACGCGGTCGTATTCGTTGGACATAATCATATGGCGTTCGCCACCCTTGATACGGGCGTCGATTACATATTCTTTCTTACCCATCAGCCAACTGAAATAAGAGCGGTTGACACTGAACTGATTGAAACGCGGCATAATCCAACCCAGCATTTCGTGGATTTCATCTCCTTCGGGGATTACGGAGAGCTGGCTGTCGAAAGCGCCGAGGAAACCGTTGGGGGCAACTTTCTTACCCGTCAGCACATTACCGCTGATGTAGCGCAGGTCTTTGTCGGTGGTTACATTGCCTTTGAAAACATTGGTGAGCAATGCGCCTACACGCAACTTGCAGTATGCGGGTTTCAGCACTTCACTGCCTGTCACGGCTACGGTGCGGGTGAGGTCTACGCGACCGGTGTTCATCAAACGGCCGATAAAGATTACGGCTTCCGCGCCGATGGTCCATACCGTCTCGCCTTTCACTATGGGAGAGATGTGGTTGATTTGTACACCTACGTTACCTGCCGGATTAGGCCCGTCGAATGCGGTAAGGGTAACGTTCTTTGCCTGCACAAGTGCGGCTGCTTTTTGTTTTACACTGATACTCAGATAGGTTTTTGCCATGCGGGACAAAGCGTCAAGTCCTGTCTGGAAGTTTGCTTCCTCGCCCTTCAGGACGAACTCGAAGTCGGGAGCCAGCGGGTTGCTGTCGAAAGCGGAGATAAAGATTGCTTTCGGCGTCACCGTCGGGTCGGCGATTACGTCGTACGGACGTTGGCGGATAAAGGCGAACATACCGGCTTGCAGCAATGCGTCCTTCACTTCCTGTGCGCTCATCTTGGACGGGTCCATCTTGCCAAACTCCTCGTAGTCCTGCTCAGCGGCAGCCTCTACCACGATGTTCAGCACCTTACGACGTGCACCGCGTTCCACGCTCGTCACTACGCCGCTTACGGGCGAAACAAATTTCAATTCAGGATGATTCTTGTCGATAAACAAGGGTCCCCCGGCCATCACATACTCCTGTTCCTTCACCACCACTTTCGGAGTGATACCCGTAAAATCATCGGGAACCAACGAGTAGAATCCCGGCTCTTTCACAGACATAAACTCTTCGGCAGCTTTGCCTTTCAGGTTGATGTCAAGGCCTTTGCGTAACTTAATTACATTTGCCATGCGTTTATATAAAATAATGGTTTCATTAATTTGCCCGCAAAAGTAGCAAAAAAGAATGTGAATAAGTAGCAAAAAAGAAAGGAATTACGGAGAAATTTCCGTAATTCCTTTCGTTAACGAACACGAGGAGAGGGATTAGCGGTTAGTGATTAGCGATGAACGGTTGGGAATGGATATCCTGCAGAGTTATAGCGCAGCCTACTAATCACTAATCACTAATCACTAACCACTAATCGCTAACCACTAACCGCTAATCGTTTGCAAACATCGGGTCCCATGCCGGCAGGCGGACGGGCTTTTGTTTGAAGAGTTCCATTATCTTAGCAGGGACGTATTTGGTTTCCACTACCAGGCGGAACATGTATTCGTCGAACCATTCGTCTGTCATGATGAGGTGGCCTTTGTAGCCGCTGTCAGCGCCCCAACTGTTTTCGACCATCCATTTGACGGGTTTTCCGTCTTTGTCCAGGTCTACCGCCATCAGTGTCATGGCGTGGGAAGAGCCGCTGGAGAAGGTTTGGATACGTTGTTTCTTGTCCATTCCGAAGGTAGTGCCCATGAGCGATTCATAGTCATAGTTTTTCACATCGAGCAAACCGCGTTCCGAATTCAGGAATTTGCCCACGTCGCAGGAGAAATACATCATGGTACTGTCTTTCAATGAAGCGATAGCCATTTGCTTGATATCCTCTACGGGCAGGTTTACGTACGTCCAGTTCTTGCCGTCGTAGCGGTGGCGGTCGTAGTCAATCTCATAGCATTTGTAATACTCGCGGCTGGGGTCGTTCATCAGCATCACGTAGTTGGTGAGCAGTTGTTTGTCACCATATTTCTCAAGGAAAGACATCGGGGTATGGTGCTCCGTCTCCACCGGATTGCCTTGGGCATCGGTACGCACATAGTCGAATTCCGTAGGCGGAACACCCAGGTTCAGCACCAGCATGCGATAGACAGTGCCCAACATGGCGGTTTTCTCTTTCTCCAGAGCGGCAGGCTTGACGCCTTCGGCAGCAAGGTTGCGGAGCTGGAGGGCGTACTCTTTCAGTTTCAAAGAGATGAGATTAGCCATACGGGCGGTATTCTCGCTGCTGTTCGTCTCCGGCATGGCAGATTTGGGCACAAGGCCGTATTTGGAAACGATGTCCGCCACTCCGGTGAATGTGCCGCCGTCGCTCAACGGATGTTTCAGCAGCCATTCCACCGTCTTGTCGTCCAGCGGTTTATCGGCAGTGTCGATGATGCCTTGCAGGAAGAGGTTGGATTTCTCCAACTGGTCCCAGAAGAAGGGATATATCTCCGAGAACTCGAAAGCCGGGAAGCCATAACGTGCAAGGGCCTTGGCACGCATTACATTCAGTCCGGTAAACAGCCAGCAACGGCCGGAAGACTTCTGGTCGGTGATGCCTTTGGAATCCACCTTGATAGAAAAATGGGTATCCATATCCTGCATATTCTCCTGGTTGAGCGCCAGCTTGCGGATGTCGTTGTTGCCGATGGCATTACGCAACGCCTTGTCGGAAGGCGTACCTTGATAACTCTGTTGAATCTGGCCGAGCATGGCAGGGCTTATCCCGCCCTTGCCATCCTGCGCCTGCGCCGAAAGCAGTGCGGCGCCGAAAACAATTACAGATAAAATACGTTTGTTCATTTCATTATTTGTTATGTATGTTCGATATTAAATAAGATGATAAACAGATACTTTCACCACAAAGCAGACAAAGCATACAGAGTATTCTCTTATGTCTAAGAACTTTGCATTCCCCATCTAAAAGCCTTGACAAAGCAAATGTAATGTCTTTTTTGATAATTTTAGTGCCCTCTTTAGATTTATTATCTATTCTATTCAAAACCAATTCAAATAAAATAGTTTTCTTTGCAGCCATATTCGTACGATATGAGAAAATACATACTGAGTATATTTACTCTGATACTGATACTGACGACTGTTTCAGCACAAGAGCAGACCGTTACAGCTACCAACGACACCACTCCCGCACTGACCAAAAAGGAATTGCGCAAACAAAGGGTAGCCCGCAGAAATTTCCACTATAACATATTGGGCGGCCCCAGCTATACGCCCGATTTCGGCGCACTGATAGGCGGAAGCGCGCTGATGACTTTCCGTATGAATCCAAGCGACACCACACAGTTGCGTTCGGTGCTGCCCATGTCCATAGCCTATATGTTCAAAGGCGGCGTCAACCTGATGGTAAAGCCGCAGCTCTTCTTTAAAGGCGACCGCTTCCGCATCTTCGGAAAGTTTGTCTACAAGAATACGGAAGACAACTTCTACGGCATCGGTTACGGCACGAACAAAGATTACGTCCGAAGCGACAGTACCAGCAAATACCGTTACAGCGGCATACAAATCAACCCGTGGTTCCTGTTCCGCCTGGGAGAAAGCAACGTCTTTGCCGGCCCGCAGGTAGACATCAACTACGACAAGATAACCGACCCTGCCAAACATCTCATCGAAGAGCCCGACTACGTGGCAGCCGGCGGTACGGCCAACGGCTACAAGAACTTCAACGCCGGTCTCGGTTTCCTCCTCACTTACGACAGCCGCGACATTCCCGCCAACGCCTACAAGGGTATATACCTGGATTTCCGGGGCATGATGTACAGCAAGGCTTTCGGCAGTGACAACAACTTCTACCGTCTGGAACTGGACTACCGCCAGTACAAGTCCGTAGGCCACCGCAAGGTATTCGCCTGGACCGCGCAAAGCAAGAACGTATTCGGCAACGTCCCCCTCACCCAATACTCCCTGACCGGAACGCCTTTCGACCTGCGCGGCTACTACATGGGACAGTATCGCGACAAATCCTCGCACGTTGTCATGGCCGAATACCGCCAGATGATAAACACCGACCGCAGCAACTGGATAAAACGCCTGCTGCATCACATCGGCTTCGTGGCCTGGACCGGATGCGGTTTCATGGGCCCCACCATGGGCAAGATTGAAGGCGTATTGCCCAACTACGGTGTAGGTCTGCGCATCGAAGTCCAACCCCGTATGAACGTGCGTCTGGACTTAGGCAAAAATACCGTAAACGACCAGACGCTGTTCTATTTCAATATGACGGAAGCATTTTAAATAACTGACGGGCAGCCGTTAGCGCCATGCGGCATAATAAGACACTGTCTGCCCGTCAGCAATCATCTACCATTTACCTGCCAATCACTAATAAATTCTTCCTTTTTCTTGCACCGCCAAAAGATTATCCATATTTTTGGGCATTAATCCCCCTGCTCCCGAAATAGAAATATAAGAATCTGATACGGATGAAAATTTGCGAAACTGTCTTTTGGATAAGTTTACTCGTTATATTCTATACATATATAGGCTATGGAATGCTCCTTTATGTCCTGGTCAGACTAAAGGAATGTTTTCGTCAAACACCTCCCCCGCCCCTGCCGGCAGACTGCATGCTTCCCGAACTGACGCTATTCATTACTGCCTATAATGAAGAAGATGTCGTAGACGATAAGATGCGCAACAGCCTTTCCCTGGACTATCCGGCAGACAAGCTGCACATACTCTGGATAACGGACGGCAGCAACGACCGCACCAACGAACGTCTCTCGCACTGGCCGCAAGCCACCGTGCTTTATCAACCCCAAAGAGAGGGAAAGACCGCTGCACTGAACCGCGGCATCCGGTTCGTCACCACCCCGCTTGTGGTATTCACCGATGCCAATACACACCTCAACCGTGAAGCATTGCGCGAGATTGTACGCGCATTCGCCAATCTCAAAGTAGGCTGTGTGGCCGGAGAGAAGCGCATCGCCTTACAGGACAAAGACAACGCTGCATCCGGCGGCGAAGGCCTTTACTGGAAATACGAGTCCGCCCTCAAGCAACTGGACTCCCGCCTCTACTCTGCCGTAGGGGCAGCCGGAGAGTTGTTTGCCATCCGTCGCGAGCTGTACGAGGAGATGCCTGCCGACACACTGCTGGACGACTTCATCCTCTCCCTGCGCATTGTGATGCGCGGATATACCATCGCTTATTGCGCCGATGCCTATGCCGTAGAAAACGGTTCGGCAGACATGCACGAAGAAGAAAAACGCAAAGTGCGTATCGCTGCCGGCGGCTTACAGTCCGTCTGGCGTCTGCGTGCATTGCTCAATCCGCTGCGCTACGGTGTGTTTTGTTTTCAATACATATCCCACCGCGTACTGAGATGGTCGCTTACGCCCGTACTGTTGTTCCTGCTGTTCCCCCTCAATACTATTCTCATTTTTACGTCAAACACCCCTCTGCTCTATGCCGTCATTTGGTTGCTGCAAGCACTGTTCTACTTCATGGCGAGCTGGGGGCATTACCTGTCAGCAAAACGTATCAAGAATAAAATACTCTTTGTTCCTTATTATTTTCTTTTCATGAACATTAATGTTGTCCGCGGCTTCAACTACCTGCGCAAACGGCGGGGGCAGGCCGGCGGCGCATGGGAAAAAGCACAGAGGGCATAAAACAAGAGAACTATGAAAAACATCCTGAAAAACGCAGAGAATGCCGAAAAGCTGCTGGAGCTGACATCGGACACCATGATTTTATTGGACAGAAACGGCATCTGCGTGGATATCGCAGTACATAACGCAGACTTGTGGTTTTTGAAAGAAAATCAGTTACTGGGCAGGAACATACTCCAACTGCTACCGTCTGTTACCTACCGGCAGGTTTACCCCGAATTCAAGAAAGTACTTGCGTACCAGGAAGTTTCCGCCCGGAACTACGAACTGACTATCGGCAGCGAAACCTACTTCTTTAAGTGCATCATGCGCCCCTACGAAGATATGGTGCTCTGCCAATACCGCGACATCACCGAACGCAGCCAGCGCAAACGGGAACTGGAAAAGAAAAACCACGAACTTAATGAAATACAGAAAGCCGCCCTCATCGGAAGATGGAAATACAACTCCGGCAGGCAATGCTTCTACTACACCGGTCACTCCGGTGTAATGTGCACTGCAGAGGAACAGGAAATTCCGCTCCAGGACTACACTATGTACATCCTGCCCGAGGATAGGGAAATATTCGGCAAGTGGCTGGCACAGAACCTTCAGGGAAATACAGAAAACAGCATAGACTACCGCATCCTTTTCAAGAAACGGATATTCTATATCCGCCTGAAAACCTTCTCGCACGAAACACTCCCCGACGGAACCGGCATTCTGGAAGGCTACATACAGAACATCACCGACATCCAGCAACGGCGCAATGACATCACCCTGCTGACACACGCCATCAATAACTCCACCGAAGACATATTTGCCGCCCGTGAAGACGGTACGCTCGTCTTTGCCAACCGCCGTTTCCGGGAGCATCACAACATCAGCATAACGGACGACGTCAGCACACTGAACATCTACCGGATAAACGCAAATGCACAAGACGAGAATTCCTGGCAAAGATTAATCAAGTCACTCAGAAAGGGAGAAAAACGTAACGGCTTCATCCTTTACCATCCCCTGCCCGAACACCCCGAAGTGCTGGCTATGGAAGGAAGTGCCTATTGGGTGACAAGCGACAAAGGCGAGGCCATCCTATGGGGATTCAGCCGGGACATCACCCAACGCATCAGGAACGAGCAGCAAATCAAACGGTTCAGCCAGATTCTGGACAAAACCATTGAAAACCTTCCTGCCGGTATCGTTGTCAAGGACATCCAAAGCGACTTTAAATACCTGTACCGCAACCGCGAATCGTACAACCGCAACATCCCCCTTAAAGAGGCATTGGGCAAAGACGATTTCGACTTCTATCCTCCCGAACTGGCACAAGAGAAGAGAAAGCAGGATGTTGAAATAGCCCGGACCGGAATCGAGAAGCACTGGATTACCGAAGAGCACGACCAGAACGGTAAATCCATCTTTCTGGACAAACGGAAGATGCGTATTGAAAGCAACGACTTCCCACCCATCCTATTGAGTATCGAATGGGACATCACCGAAATGGAACGGATGAAACGGGAACTGCTCGTGGCCAAAGAGAAAGCGGAGACTTCCGACCAGTTGAAATCGGCTTTCCTTGCCAATATGAGCCACGAGATACGTACCCCGCTCAACGCCATCGTAGGCTTTTCCAGAATCATTGCCGAGAGCACCGATGCCGAAGAGCGGCAAAACTACTACGACATCGTGGAAGCCAACAACGAAAGACTTCTGCAACTGATAAACGAAATCCTGGACCTCTCCAAGATTGAAGCAGGCATCGTAGAATTCACCATCACCCCGGTGCGCCTGCACCCGCTCTGCAAGGAAATACACGATGCACTGAAATTCCGCTGTCCCGAAGGTGTGGAGCTTGTTTACGAAGCCTCGGACGAGGAGATTACCGTTGAAGGCGACAAGAACCGCATCTTCCAGGTAATATCGAACCTCATCGGAAATGCCTTCAAATTCACCACAAGAGGCAGCGTCGGCTACGGATACCGCCGCAAAGGAAACGGAATAGAATTTCACGTCAGCGACACCGGCATCGGCATCCAAACTGACAAACTGGCAAAGGTCTTTGAGCGCTTTGTAAAGGTGAATACCTTTGCGCAAGGCACGGGATTGGGACTGTCTATCTGCAAAACCATTATCGAACGATTGGGCGGAACCATCTCCGTCTGTTCGGAAGTGGGGAAAGGAACGACCTTTACCTTTACCCTGCCTCTGGCAAAAGACAAAAGGGAAACAGCGGAGGAACAGAACTCTGTATCCGAAACCAGCTTCAATGCCCCCGGCAATGCAGAAACAGGCAACAATACTTACGGCCCTGATAAAGAAACGCACGAACACCAAGCGACACAAACAACCGGAGCATCCCGGGACACCCGGCAGCCCACTATCCTGATAGCCGAAGATACGGACAGCAACTACATCCTTGTCAAAGCAATATTAGGAAAGTCGTACCACCTGGAACGCGCCAAGGACGGCATGGAAGCCGTAACCATGTTCGAGGAGCTGCATCCGGATTTAATTCTGATGGATATGAAAATGCCCAATCTCAACGGACTGGACGCAACGAAAATCATCCGCGAGCTTTCGCCCGGGATACCCATCATAGCTCTTACCGCCTATGCCTACGAACATGACAGACAAGCGGCTCTCGATGCAGGATGCAATGATTTCCTGATAAAGCCCTATACGCAGGAGATATTGAAAGAACTGATAAATAAATACCTGAAACAAACAGGTGTGTCAAGCCCCGGATAGGCCTTGACACACCTTTACCAATCATTATGCAAAGATATCGCTCCGCTGGATATATGCTATGACGTCTCCCTTATTGACGTTGGCGCCTTGCTGGGCACATACCTCCACAACACGGCCCGTAAAGCCGGTCATTACCTTTTCGTACTCGCCCCACGGTGTAGAGACATAGCAGAACACCTCATCGTGCTGATACTTACGCCCGATAAACGGCGCTGAGGACGGACCTTCCACGGAAACCTCCCAAAGCACCTGCCCTTTGGACGGGGCTATGATAGGATCGGCTTTGGCGCGTTTCAGCTTCTTTATCTCCTCTTCCGAATATCCGCTCTTTGCCATGGAAGCGTCCTTTACGCGCTCCAGTTCGTCGCGGAAACGCTTCTTGGCAACACCCGACTTATAGTCACGGTACTGCCGGTCGTGCATAGCCAGCTCGAAGAGCTCCTCATCGTCCTCGCCATACTCCCATCCGTTTTCGTCCATCTCCTTGCGGTATTCGTCCAAAGCATCCGGATAGTTGGACTGCGGGTCTGTGTCGACAAATTCGTAGCCTTTGGATTTGGCAAGCTCCACGATTTCGGGAGCCAGCTTACCCGGCAGGCGTCCGCTCTTGCCCAGAATCATATCCCACGTATGGTTGTCAATCATCGTCCAGCGTTCTTCGCCTTTCACCAGTTGCATCACGTTCATCAGCGCCACGTTCTTGACGTACTGGCTGAACGGGGTCACCAAAGGCGGATAACCCAGCTTGGGCCATACATATTCCACTTCATCGAAAAGCATTACCAGCAGGTCGTCTATGCTGAGTTCGGGCTGGTTCTTGCTTTTCAGTATCATGTTGATACCGGAGTGCACGCCTTTCAGGTCTGCCATCATGGAACCCATCATACCGCCCGGAAGCCCGCACTTCAGGAGCAGGGACGACATATGCTTGTTGGTGGGGTCCATAAAGTAACCGAGGAAGTCGTCTATGAATTCCTGCGTCATGGCACGTGCTTTCATATAGGCTTTCATGTTGATGTCGGGCACCTGGAAGCCTTTGTCGCGCAGCATGGCCTGTACGGAAATAACGTCCGGATGCACCTTTCCCCATGACATGGGCTCCATAGCCACATCTATTATATCGGCGCCGTTCTCGCATACTTCAAGGATGGATGCCATTGAAAGTCCCGGACCGCTATGTCCGTGATACTGTATCAATACATCGGGATGCTTCTCCTTGATAGCCTTTGTCAGCTCGCCCAGCATACCCGGACGGCCGATTCCTGCCATATCCTTCAAACAGATTTCGGGTGCTCCCGCCTCAATGAGCTGGTCGGCAATGTGTGCATAGTACTCTACCGTATGCACGGGCGAATGAGTGATGCAGAGCGTTGCCTGCGGTATCATGCCTGCCTCGAGCGCATAGCGGATAGAGGGGATGATGTTGCGCGTTTCGTTCAGTCCGCAGAAAATACGGGTGATGTCCACACCTTGTGCATGCTTTACCTTATACATCAGGCGGCGTACATCGGCGGGAACGGGGTACATACGCAGCGCATTCAGTCCGCGGTCGAGCATGTGGGTCTGTATGCCTGCATCATTAAAGGGTTTGGTAAAGGCGCGTACTGCCTTGTTGGGGTTCTCGCCATAGAGAAGGTTCACTTGTTCGAAAGCTCCGCCGTTGGTCTCGACCCGGGCAAAACACCCCATTTCGATTATCAACGGTGCGATGCGTACCAACTGGTCCACTCGCGGCTGGTATTTACCGGACGACTGCCACATATCTCGGTAAACAAGACTGAATTTGATTTCCTTTTTCATTGTAATAGGTAATTAGCTATTTGTTCACTCGGTTAACTTGATATATACAAATATAAAGGATTATTCTGACATATAGTCAAAATAACCCCATAAATATTCACTTGAAAGATATGTTTTATATCATTTGGTAAATTGGGAAATAAGAAATTGAGGAACAAGGGACGCAACGTTTGACTTGAGACATCCAAAGTGGCACTTTAGAAGTCTAAAGTACTACTTGGCGATTCTAAAGTTCTACTTTAGACTGCCCGTATCGCACCCTGTCTTTTGCGGACTCTTTCTCTTCACACATTTTCTTTCACCTCACCGCTGTTTTCCTATTTTTATCCGTCACACAATCCGCTATGCTCCTCAGAGAAACAGCCCCAAGAACTCCCGAAAGAATGCCGGGCAGAAACCGGACAGACTCTAAATGAAGTCCTTCAATTCTTCCTGCAGTTTCTGTCTTGTAAAGAAGATGCGGCTTTTTACCGTTCCGAGGGGGAGTCCGAGGCGTTCGGCAATTTCGCGGTATTTGAATCCGGAAACGTGCATGGAGAAGGGCACTTTATAATCGCGCGGCAATGAATTGACGATGCGGTGCATTTCTTTCAGGTCGTATGCGCCTTCGGTGCTGGCGAAACCGGAATCCTGCGGCATGCTCAGGTGATACAGGTTATCGGTCTGGTCTACGAAAGTTTGTTCACGGACTATCTTCCGGTAGTTATTTATAAAGATGTTACGCATAATGGTATACATCCAACCTTTAAAGTTGGTGTCGGGTTCATATTTATCCTCATTGTCCAAGGCTTTAAGAGAGGTCTCCTGCAACAAATCATTCGCTTCTTCCCGGTCGGCCGTTAATTTGTATGCAAAGCGAAGCAGTTCTTCTTGCACGGCAAGTAAATCTTTTCTAAAACTGTAAGTATTCATACTTTGCTAATTTTTTAAAATGGTTAATATTCGTTTCGGTTTAGTGGTTGCAAGTATACGGAAGTTTCCAAGTCCTGAGGGCTGGAATACGGGTATTCTTTGGGGTGAAAACTATCATTTGACAGATTTCACCCCCTATCTTGACAGTTTTCAGGTGAGATAAAGCAGCTGGTTTTCAGCAGGAAGTACAATTTTGACTATAATCGGCGTACGATTTTGGCTATAATTTATGCCAATATTACCATAAGATAAACAAAATACAGCTATATGAGGTATGAGAGAGAAGGTATAAAGTATAAAGTCCCCCTCACCTATCCGTGAATTCCGTGTAATCCGTGCCTAAAAAAAACCGGTAAGCATTTCCTTATCCGGTTCCTCAAAAAGCATCGGCAGAAGCAACCGCAAAGTCACCCCTCTTTCTCCTGCCCTTCCTCATCGTTGCCCGAGAGTATGGGTAGGCAAATCTTATATTTCACGGCCAGGATACGGGTGATGAACACAGATATCCCGCCTATCACCTGGCAGCCGTAAGACTGCATGCCGGCAAGCCCGCAAAGCCAATACATCGTACCGCCCACTACGCACGCCATCGCATAAATCTCCTTACGGAATATGAGCGGTATCTCATTGATAAACACATCGCGTATCACACCGCCCGCAGCTCCGGTGATGCTGCCCATGATAATGGCCACCCAGAAAGGATAGCCCAGCGCCAGGCTCTTGCCCACGCCCACTACCGTAAACAGTGCCAGACCGATGGTGTCGAATATAAAGAATGTATTGTGCAGATGGATAAGGTGCTTTCCGAAGAAGATAACCCACAGCAATGCCAGTCCGGTACATATCAGATAAATAGGGTCGGTCATCCAGCCGGGAGTCACATCCAGCAGCAGGTCGCGTATCGTACCGCCGCCGATGGCCGTTACAAAACCCACGACGTAAGCGCCGAACCAGTCGAAACGTTTCGCCGAAGCCAGCCGTATGCCGCTGATGGCGAAAGCAAATGTACCGATAAAGTCGAGTATCTGAACAAATGTTGGCATGAGAGCATTTCTTTTTTTTGCAAAGTAACAAATAATTTCCCTAAGAAAGTGTATTTTTGTACCGCCAATTTATATCAGCAATGAAAATAACCATCGTATCGGGCGCACGCCCCAATTTTATGAAAATCGCTCCCCTCTGCCGCGCCATAGACGCAGCCAGAGAGGCAGGTAAAAATATATCCTATCGCATAGTCTACACCGGACCGCAGGACGACACCACCCTGGACGCCTCGCTCTTCTCCGACCTTGCCATGCGCAAGCCCGACGCCTATCTGGGCATCAGCGGACGCGACCACTCCCAGGTGGCAGCCGCCATCATGCTGGCCTTCGAGCGGGAGCTCGACGAACACCCCGCCCAAGTGGTGCTCGTAGTGGACGACATGACCGCCACCATGAGCTGCGCCATCGTAGCCAAGAAGCGCGGACTGAAGGTGGCGCACGTCATAGCCGGCACGCGCTCGTTCGACATGAACATGCCGCGTGAGGTCAACCGCACGATTGTAGACGCCATCTCCGACTATCTCTTCACCGCCGGCATGGTGGCCAACCGCAACCTCAACCAGGAGGGTATGATACCGGAGTATATCCATTACGTAGGCAATATCCTCATCGACACCATCCGCTACAACCGCCACCGCCTTGTACAGCCGCTCTGGTTCTCCAGCCTCGGACTGCGCAAGGGCAACTATCTCCTGCTCACCCTGAACCGCCACGACCTGCTGGAAAAGAAAGCCGTACTCGGTTCGCTGATGCAGACAGTGGCCGAAAAAGCGGGCGATATGCCTATCGTAGCCCCCATACACCCGTACGTGGAGCGTGCCGTAAAATCATTGGGACTTGACATGCCCAGCCTGCACATCCTGCCGCCTCAAAGCTACCTGCACTTCGGCTTCCTCATCAACCAGGCCAAAGGTATCGTGACCGACTCCGGCAATATAGCCGAAGAAGCCACCTTCCTCGATGTGCCCTGCATCACGCTCAACACCTATGCCGAGCACCCCGAAACCTGGCGCATCGGAACCAACGAGCTTGTCGGGGAGAACTCCTTTGCCCTCTCCGCCGCCCTCGACCAACTGCTGCACGGCGAATGGAAGCACACCACCCTGCCCGACCGCTGGGACGGACGTACCGCCGAGCGTATCGTACAGACGTTGATAAACGGGGAGAAGCTATAAGACCCGCGTTCGGAAAACCGCATAAAAAAGGAGATGTGCCCATACAAAAAAATGCTGGTCCGGCACATCTCCCCACACTAAACACAGTATTGTAAAAAAGAAGAATAGTTTAAGCAAGTCTGTCCATATATTATCATTGGGAGTCATTCCGTATCGTACGTTACCGTACGGCAAGACAAAAGTATCCAATTATACCAAAGGCTCAAAGTTCCAATCCGCCCCATTCTTCCTATACGGCACAAATCCCGACCTATCCTGCCGATATTGATAAATAAAAGGAAGAAAAAGGCAACGTTCTCCTGCCGGTCCATCACCTTGCCCATTCCTCCGCCTCTTAAACATCACTCTCATTCTTTAAAATATATTTGCTTCTTGATTAACAGTAAATTGTTAACTTTGCAGCTTGATTATGAAACGTATGAAACGACTATATAACATTACCCTCATCCTCTTGCTTTTACTATTCGCCTCTGTCGGCGCATCAGCACAGATAAGAGGCGTTATAACGGACTCACTCACCCACGAACCGTTGATGTACATCACCGTGCAATACGAAGGAAAAGGCGTAGGAGGCATCTCCAATGCCGACGGAGAATACCAGGTGGAGACGCGTAAAGGGTGGAATGAACTGACATTCTCCGCCATCGGCTACATCACCAAGAAGGTGAAGTTCGCCCCCGGTACGAAAGTGCTCAACGTGGCGCTGGCGCCTGCCGATGTAATGCTTTCCGAAGTCGTCGTCAAGCCCAAGAAAGAGAAGTATTCGCGCAAGAACAATCCTGCCGTGGAGTTTATGAAGAAGGTCATCGAGCACAAAAAAGCCCTGAAGCTCGAGGAGAACGACTTCTACCAGTATCAGAAGTACGAAAAGATGAAGATGTCCATCAACGACGTCACACCGGAGAAAATGGAGAAAGGCATCTACAAGAAATTCTCTTTCTTCAAGGACCAGGTGGAAGTGTCGCCCAAGACCAACAAGATGATTCTGCCCATCTCCATTAAGGAGACGGCTTCCAGAACCATCTACCGCAAAAGTCCCAAAAGTGAGAAGACCATCATCGAGGGTATGAACTCCAACGGCATCGAGGAGTTCTTCAACACGGGCGATATGTTAGGTACTATCCTTACCGATGTCTTTTCCGATGTCAATATCTATGACGATGACATCCGCCTGCTGCAACGCCGCTTCGTAAGCCCTATCGGACGCGGAGCCATCAGCTTCTATAAGTTCTACCTGATGGACACCCTCATGGTGGACAAGCAGGAGTGCGTGCACCTCACCTTCGTGCCGCAGAACCCGCAGGACTTCGGTTTCACGGGACATCTGTACGTAGTAAAGGACTCCACCTATGCCGTAAAGAAAGCCGTAATGAACCTGCCCAAGAAGACGGGTGTCAATTTCGTGGAGAACCTCGACATCGTGCAGCAGTTCGAGCAACTGCCCGACAGCAACTGGGTGCTCACCGATGACGACATGACCGTGGAACTCGCCCTGATGAAAGGCATACAAGGCCTGGAAGTGCAGCGCACCACCAAGTACAGCGACTATAAATTCGACGAGATAGAACCCCGTCTTTTCCGCCTGAAAGGGAACGTCATCAAGGAAGCCAACATGCTTGCCAAGAGCGACGAATACTGGGCCAAAGTGCGCCAGGTGCCGCTCACCAAAAAGGAAAGTTCCATGGACGTGTTCATGAACCGCATCGAGCAGATACCGGGCTTCAAGTACGTCATCTTCGGTGCAAAGGCGCTTATCGAGAACTTCGTGGAGACGGGCAGCAAGAAGCACCCCAGCAAGTTCGACTTCGGCCCTATCAACACCATGATTACCAGCAACTACGTGAACGGAACCCGTTTCCGTCTCAGCGGCATGACCACCGGTAACCTGCATCCGCACTGGAGCTTCAGCGGTTACGGCGCCTACGGCACGCGCGACAAGAAGTGGTTCTACTCCGGACAGGCTGCCTACTCTTTCAACAAGCGCGAGTACGTCCTTTGGGAATTTCCCAAGCACTACCTCGCCTTCCAGTACACCTACGATGTGATGTCTCCTATGGACAAGTATCTGGCTACGGACAAGGACAATATGTTCGTAGGCTGGAAATGGACTACCGTAGACCAGATGTCGTACATGCGCGACGCCACCCTGACCTACGAGCTGGAAACCAATACCGGCTTCTCCGTCAAGGCCATGGCGCGCCACCGCAACGACCAGCCCGCCGGCATGCTGCAATACTGGAAGAACAACGGCACTACCCCCGGCGAATGGGACGAGAAGAATACCCTGGTGCACGACATCACCACCACCGAACTCGGAGTGACCCTGCGCTACTCTCCCGGCGAAACGTTTGTCAACACCAAGCAACGCCGTGTTCCCGTGTCGCTGGACGCCCCCACATTCACCCTCTCGCACACCGTCGGTCTGAAAGGCGTGCTGGGCGGCGAATATAACTTCAACCTCACGGAAGCCAGCATCCGTAAACGTTTCTGGTTCGGCTCGTGGGGCAAGCTGGACGTTACCGCCCGTGCCGGCGCGCAGTGGAACACCGTTCCTTTCCCGCTGCTGAACCTGCCCATGGCGAACCTCTCATACATCACTCAGAACAATGAATCGTTCAACCTCATCGACAACATGGAGTTCCTGAACGACCGCTATGCCTCGCTCGCTCTCAGCTACGACATGAACGGGAAGCTCTTCAACCGCATCCCCCTCATCAAGAAACTGAAATGGAGAGAGATGTTCCGCATCCGCGGCATGTGGGGCACGCTCACGGACAAGAACAACCCCTACAAAAGCAGCAACCCCGACCTCTTCCTCTTCCCGATGCGCGACGGCGTGCCCACCAGCCATGTCATGGGCAAGACCCCTTACATCGAAGCCAGCGTAGGCATCTACAACATCTTCAAGCTGCTGCATATAGAATATGTGCGCCGCCTCACCTATACCGACATCCCGGGGGTGAAGAAAGGCGGAGTGCGCTTTATGATATTGATGATATTTTAGTTAGTGATTAGCGATTAGTGATTAGTGATTAGTGATGAGCGAGGAGCGGTTATATGGGAGAGGGAATATTAAAAAACAAATCAATGAACTTTGCTATACGCATTGTGAATTTATATAATTTCTTGAATGAAACCAAACAGGAAAGAATTATGTCTAAACAAATCTTAAGAAGCGGTACGTCGGTGGGAGCCAATATCAGGGAAGGGCAATTTGCCGAGTCCCCAGCCGACTTTATACACAAATATTCCGTTGCTCAAAAGGAATGTTCAGAAACCCTATACTGGCTCGAATTGCTAAATAAAACAAACTACATCACCACAGAGCAATATGTGTCCTTGGATACCGATTGTACGGAACTGATGAAGATGATAACCTCTTCCATCATCACCCGTAAAAAAAGCCTATCGCTAACCCCTAATCACTAATCACTAACCCCTAATCGCTAACCCCATGCAACCTTTAGCAGAAAGACTCAGACCCAAGACATTAGACGAATATATCGGGCAGAAGCACCTGGTGGGACCGGGGGCTGTGCTTCGTAAGATGATTGATGCGGGACGTATCTCCTCGTTCATTCTGTGGGGCCCGCCGGGAGTGGGTAAGACGACGCTTGCGCAGATTATAGCCAATAAGCTGGAGACGCCGTTCTACACACTCAGTGCCGTGACCAGCGGGGTGAAGGATGTGCGCGATGTGATAGACCGCGCCAAAAGCAACCGCTTCTTCTCGCAGGCAAGCCCGATACTGTTCATTGACGAAATCCACCGTTTCAGCAAGTCGCAGCAGGACTCGCTGCTGGGCGCTGTGGAGCAGGGAACGGTGACGCTGATAGGCGCCACCACCGAGAATCCCTCGTTCGAAGTGATCCGCCCGCTGCTCTCCCGCTGCCAGCTCTACGTACTGAAATCACTGGAGAAGGACGACTTGCTGGAACTGCTCCAGCGCGCCATAACCACGGATGTGCAACTGAAAGAACGGCAGATAGAGCTCAAGGAGACTACCGCCATGCTCCGCTACAGCGGCGGCGATGCCCGCAAACTGCTTAATATCCTCGACCTCGTGGTGCAGTCCGAAACCGCAGACCCCGTTGTCATCACCGACGAGATGGTGACCGAACGTCTCCAGCAGAATCCCCTCGCCTACGACAAAGACGGGGAGATGCACTACGACATCATCTCCGCCTTTATCAAGTCCATCCGCGGCAGCGACCCGGACGGAGCCATCTACTGGCTGGCACGCATGGTAGAGGGCGGTGAAGACCCTGCTTTCATAGCCCGCCGTCTCGTTATCTCCGCCTCCGAGGACATCGGGCTGGCAAACCCCAACGCATTGCTGCTGGCCAACGCCTGCTTCGATACCATCATGAAAGTGGGTTGGCCCGAAGGACGCATCCCGCTGGCGGAGACGACCATCTACCTCGCCACCAGTCCCAAGAGCAACTCGGCCTATATGGCCATCAACGATGCCCTCGAACTGGTGCGGCAAACCGGCAACCTGCCTGTTCCCCTGCACCTGCGCAACGCCCCCACCAAACTGATGAAACAGCTTGGCTATGGCGACAACTATAAATACGCCCACGACTACCCCGGCAACTTCGTCCGCCAGCAGTTCCTGCCCGACGAACTGAAAGACCGCCGCATCTGGGAGCCGCAAGCAAATGCCGCCGAACAAAAGCATAAAGAAAGGATGCAGGCCCTGTGGGGAAAGGAAAGATTTTAGAAATGGAAATTCTGCAGAACAACATTAGAAACAACTTATAATAACACTTATGAAAATAGTAGTCCTCGACGGCTATGCCGCCAACCCCGGAGACCTCTCCTGGGACGAACTGAAGAGCCTGGGCGAATGTACCGTTTACGACCGTACCGCCCCTGCCGAAGTGCTTGAACGTGCTGCCGGAGCAGACATCCTGCTGACGAACAAAGTAGTGCTCGATGCAACAACCATCGCAGCCCTGCCCCAGTTGAAATACATCGGCGTACTTGCCACCGGATATAACATCATTGATACCGCCGCTGCCAAAGAACGGGGTATCACGGTCACCAACATCCCGGCATACAGTACCCCGTCCGTTGCGCAGATGGTTTTTGCCCACATCCTCAACATCACCCAACGGGTGCAGCACTACACCGACGAGATACACAAAGGCCGTTGGACCAACAGCCCCGATTTCTGCTTCTGGGACACTCCGCTCATCGAACTGAGTGGCAAGAAAATCGGTATCATCGGTCTTGGGCAAACCGGCTACAACACCGCCCGCATCGCCATCGGCTTCGGCATGGAAGTACATGCATACACATCCAAATCGCCTTTCCAGCTTCCTCCCGAAATCAAGAAAACGGAGCTCGACGAACTTTTTGCCAACTGCGACATCATCAGCCTGCACTGCCCCCTCACCGACTCCACTCGTGAACTGGTCAATGCCGCCCGCTTGAAACAGATGAAGCCCAACGCCATCCTCATCAACACCGGACGCGGTTCGCTGGTCAACGAACAAGACCTTGCCGATGCACTGAACAACGGCACCATCTTTGCCGCCGGACTGGATGTACTCTCACAGGAACCGCCCCGTGCCGACAACCCGCTGCTCACCGCCCGAAACTGCTACATCACCCCGCACATAGCCTGGGCAAGCGCCGCCGCACGCGAACGCCTCATGCAAATCATGCTGGATAATATAAAAGCTTTCTTGGATGGAAAGCCGATTAATTCAGTAATAAAATAACCAGCAAAAGGGTGTGACGAAAGCTCTGGCAAGCTTGTAGCCGGGGCTTTCGCCACACTTTTATAAAACACACCCGCGTTAATCATGGGAAAAACCGCCGTCAAAGGTCTGTTTCATCTGATACTGATAGCTACCACATTTGTACTGGCTGTTGTCACCATCATCGCATCCCGTTCCGGGCATTACCATCCGGAACATTCCACCATCATGCCCTTGCTGGGACTTGCCGTACCGGTACTGCTGGTATCCTGCCTGATTGTTGCCCTCTGCTGGGCATTGGCACGCAGGAAATGGGCGTTCGTCACGCTGGCAGCTTTCTTCTTCAACTGGGAATACCTCACAGCTGTTATCCGTTTCGGTTCTCCTCAGGAAGTACCCGCCACCGCACCGGCACCGAACCGGCAAGGCGAAAACAGCGGTTACCTCACCGTAGCCACCTACAACGTTCATAACTTCGGAAACGAAATTACCGGCTACTCCTGCAAGCAGATTGCCAAGTACATGCAGCAACAACACGTCGATGTACTCTGCTTTCAGGAATTCGGCGAAAACAAACACTTCACGGCAGACAGTCTGCGTCGTGCCCTTTCTCACTGGCAATATGCCATTATCCCCGCAGACGACTCCATCCGCGGCATCCTCCCCATCGCCGTATTCAGCCGCTACCCGCTTATCGGCAGACGTTTCATCACCTACCCTCACAGCGCCAATTGCAGCATGCTGTGCGACATCATTCTGAATACAGATACCATCCGCTTGCTGAACAATCACCTGCAAACTACCAGCGTCAGCCAGAACCGTAAAAAATGGGAACGCGAACTTGCCGCCGACAATACACGCCGTGAAGCGCAAGCCGTACAGGATGCAGCGGAAACCCTGCATGAAAACTCCGTGAAACGTGCTTTCCAGACCGACAGCATCTGTCAGCTCGCCACTGCCAGCCCTCACCCCGTACTGGTGTGCGGAGACTTCAACTCCCTACCCTCATCCTACACCTATCACCGGCTCTCCGAGAGCCTCAAGGACGGCTTCAAGACAGGTGGACACGGCTACATGTACACCTACCGTTACGGCAAGCGCATGCTACGCATCGATTATGCCTTCCACTCACCGGAGCTGGAATGCACCGACTACTACTCTCCCAATCTGGATTTATGCAGTGACCACAACCCGGTGATATTTACGGTGAAGTATTAAAAGACGATTCCAAACACCCTCCCACTCTGCCATACCGTATTTCCTCTTACGCTCAAGGTACACTTAAAAAAATAGAGCTGCCCCGGTTTCCCGGAACAGCTCTACCGTAAAAATAAACATGAACAAAAATATCCTTAGAACGTCAAGCGGATACCCACCTGAGCATGCCAGCGTGAGGAAACATCGCTCTTGGTGATTTCGGACTTGTTGTAAATATAGTTAGGAGTGGTCTGACCGTCCACCGTTGTCAGTTTTGTAACGGAAATCGGTGAAAGGTTATAGAGTGAACCATAGGTTGCTCCCCACTTCTTGTTCAACATATTGGCAAAGTTGATAATGTCGAAAGTAAATTCCAGTTTGCCCAACCCCTTAGGATTATAGATGGTCTGAGCCAGATGGAGATTGATTTCATGTTCCCACTTGGTGAGGTTGGAATTACGCTCGGCATACTGTCCGCGATGATCCTTGGCATAAGCATCACCTTCAATCCACTGTTTGAAAGCTTGGCGGCTTTCTTCGGCAGTCATGGTTACTTCTCCCTTTTTGTTTGTAGCGTCCACGAACTTCATCTTATCCAACTCTTCGTCAGTCGGAATATACAGCAGGGAGTTACCCTTCTGTCCGTCACCATTAAAGTCGGAAGTTTCATTCATGGTCAGGCTGTAACGGTTTCCGGAGAATCCGTTATAGATAACAGAGATAGAAGTGCTCATCCAGTTGTTCCAGTATTTCGGAGTAGTATAAGCCACCTGAGCCATTACGCGGTGAGGAATATCGAACTTGGAGAAACCCAGTTCATTACCGCTGTTGGTGTCGCGGGAGTAGTTGTACTTCCAGTTAGAGTAGGCAACAGAAGAAGTTCCGTCGTTTACAGACTTGGAGTGTCCGAAGGTATAAGATGCAGACATGTCAAGACCGAACCCGAAGTGTTTCTCCAACAAGGCCGAAAGAGCATAGCTATAACCCTTGTTTGTATTCTTCAGGTTGATAATAGAGTAATAGTCACCCGCCTGTACCTTATAAGAAGGAGAAGCGGAAGCCTCTACACCCGGAACGGCATACACCTGTCCGTTTTCTACAAGAGCAAGATTCTCGAAGAATACATTATTCATGGTCTTGGAGTAAACACCCTCGAGAGTCATCTTCACATCACCCGGCAAGAACTGTTCCCAAGCCAGATTGGCACGCAACACCTGCGGATACTTGAACTTCTTGTCGGTAGTCACGATATCCTGCTTCATGCTTCCTGTAGCGGCAGCCAGCGGATTATCCTTGTATTCTCCCAATGAAGGAGCTTCATTGGTATCGTTCTTGCCCGATTCATCCTTGGGCTGGAGAGTAGTACCTTTCTGTTCCATACCCGTATTGTTGAACGAGTTACTGAGCCACACAAACGGTACACGACCGGTAAAGATACCTACACCACCACGGATAAGCGTGCGATGTTCTTCGTCGGTATACCAGCTAAAGCCCACACGCGGTGAAACCATCAGCTTGGCACTCGGAGTTTCGCCTACGCGCACACCCATATTACGTCCGGCTGCAAAGTCGTTGAAAGTAGGATTCACAGTAGGTTTGTTGAACAGCAGAGGAATATCGAAGCGGATACCGTAAGTGAAGTTGAAGTCTCTTGACACTACCCATTTGTCCTGAGCATAGAAACCGAACTGGCCAGCTTTCATAACAGGAGCATATTTCAGGTTACCACCCGTCATGTCGGGGTCGCTGTACTTGTAAGTAAACTTGTAGGGCTTGTCTTGCAGGAAGTAATCCAAAGAGTTATAGTACCATGCACCTTCCGAAGCCTGGATAAACAAGTTGCTGATTTTGTAGATTTCGTTGTGAGTACCGAAAGTCAGTGTATGGTTGCCAAGATACCAAGAGAGGTTATCCTCAAAGCTATACACATCCTGATTCAGCTTGTTGGCACCGGAAGAGAACTCCGTACCGATATTGGCTGTAATCTTAGTTTCACCGTCACCGCCTGTGACATTGCTGATTTGTACGCAAGGACCTGAATATTCCGTATCGCGGAAGTCGCGGACAAACGTACCCGACGCACGCAACTCGTTGTAGAGGTTATCTCCCAGACGAGAGTTCAACTCGGCTACTACCGAATTCATCTTGTTGTTCATGCGATAACCGCTGTTGCCGAAATAGTAAGTGGTGGAATTTGCTCCGTACACATCTTTATAAGAGTTGTTGTGCTGGTAGCGTACGGCAAGTTTATGCTTTTCGCTGATATTCCAGTCCACACGTGCCAGAAGACCGAAAGATTTCTGTTCGATATCACGTTCACCGTAAGTTTCTTCTATACCGGTGAGCTTCTTGTATTGGTCAGCAATCTGCTTGGCAGTGGCGCTGGTGATGTAATTAGTGGTATATCCCGGATAAGTGCTTGAGGGATAGCTGTTCTTCTTACCTTCTGCACTGACAAAGTAGAACAGTTTGTTCTTGATGATAGCACCACCCAACGTACCACCGTAGGTACGGTCGAACTGCTGGGACATCGGCGACTTTTCGTAACCGCGTACGGCACTATACTTGCCATACATATTCTGGTTGTTGAAATAAGTGTAAGCGGAACCGTGGGTTTCGTTCGTACCCTGCTTGGTGATGGCGTTGATACCGCCGCCCGTAAATCCGCTTTGGCGAACGTCGTAGGGAGCCACCACTACCTGAATTTCCTGAATGGCATCCATAGAAATAGGATTGGCGCCTGTCTGAGCACCGTTCGTACCACCGGCAGAAAGACCGAACACGTCGTTGGCCACCGTACCGTCAATCTGGAAACTGTTGTAACGGTTGTTGGAGCCTACGAAAGTGATACCGCCGTTTTTGGAAGTCATAGCCAACGGACTGTTCTTCACGATGTCGTAGATGTTACGGTCTACAGTCGGAGTATTTTCAATAGAGTTGGCAGAGAAGTTGGTAGCAGCACCGCTTTGTGTTTTGGCATCGGCTACGACAACCACTTCATCCAGCAATTCCGAACTGGGGTGCAGTTTTACGTTTTGTGTATAAGTGTTACCTAATTCCAACATGATACCGGTGAACACTGCGCTCTGATAACCTACATAAGACACTGTAAGCTTGTACGGACCACCCGTACGCATACCCTGAATCGTATAACGTCCATCCACATTGGTAATAGCACCGTACTGTGTACCGGAAGGCTCATGAACGGCAACAATCGTCGCTCCGATTACCGTCTCATTCTGTTCGTCGGTCACCTTACCGCTGATAGCGGAAGTCGTAACCTGCGCATTTACGCCCGCAGCCGTCAGAACCAGCATAAACGTAAAAATAAGTCTTAATACTTTTAACATAATAGCTTTTAATTAGTTTCTTAAAATGTTATATTTTTGAAAACATTGGCAAAGATAAGCAAAATAATATATAAATACATTACAATCATGCTACATTTTTTAAGAATTAAGCCTGATTTTATTTGTCGCATAACCGACCCGCCATGCTTCTTATAAAGACAAACAATACTATGCCATCCTCTACCACCGCCTTTTCTTCTTGCAGGCTTTCTGCAATGCCACACCGAACAGGCAGCAAGCACATTTCAATTCTCTTGGGGAGAGTTTATCCAAATTGTCGAGAATACCGGAAATCGAGTAGTTTTTATCAAGAAACTCATAAGGATCGGCGGCTTCTTCCAAATCCTGCTTTATCAGGCAGGTGCATAGAGGACTTTTATCCATTAGTTTATTTTTTGGGGTTATGTAAGGGGGTATCTTATCTGCTTTACAAAAACATGTTTGGGAAACACCCGCATCGAAAAAATGCACCTCACTCCCCTTACGGAAAGAAAGATGCTCAAAGATAACACTTTTTGCTATTATTTGCATGATTATGGATAAATAATACAATAAAAAGAAGAAATGACCCGCATGACAGAAACATTACCTGATCTTACTTATCGTTATCAAATTTTGAAGCCTGTAACCACCGCAGCAACAGCTTGTACCGAATTTGCTAAGAGTGAGCAAGAACACCTCACTGTATAACAATATCATCCACTCCGAGTACTCGTAAAAAGTTTACTACTGAACTATCTCAATGCTCAAGTAGTGATATATCACAATCCAAATCCTAACCCGAAAGGTAACGGCAACAAACATATCCTCAAAAAGAGACGCGGACTACACCGACTCCACGAATAAAAACATCTCGTGAAATCCGCGTAATCCGCGCCTTTTCAAATCTCTGTCTGACAGCTTATATCAGCAATATGCTATACAGCCGCTTTCTGCAAAGAGTCTTCAACGTATTCGAACTTTCCTTTGCCAATCACTTTATACTGTATGGTATAGGTAGTGGTAGAGCTACCATCGTATATACCGAAGTTTATCGTATAAATTACGTCTACACCATTATCGGCTGGTGCAGCATCAGCATAAAGGACTTCCAGTGCATGCGGGAAGGCTTCGGGCAGACGCTCCCACATCAGTGCAGTGATTTCATCGGAAGACATGCCATCGTACGTGCCCTGTCCTTGCCATGCGCTTACGCGGAAGTCGAAGTTGTTCTGATAAGCCGAACCGCCGTAATAGTAATCATTATTGCCATAAGAGGTTACGTATTCAGAATGATTCTCTTTTACCCAATCCGTAATGGCCTGATAGAATGCAGATACTTCAGCATTATTTTTCTCTACGGGCAGATTGATGAGGATGCTCGGAGAATACAACCATTCCGTACCGTTGTAAGCGTAAGGTCTTGTTTCAATAACGATGTTGTCACAGTATTGCCATACGTTAACGGTGTCGTTGTAGATGTACTGGTCGGCATTGGCCTGGTATTTACCACTACCTGCATAATAACGGTAGATTACGGTGCAAGTGTCGCCGCCTATCGGGTAAAGCAGTTCATCGGCATTAGTCAAATAACGCGGAATGTAGTTTTCTGCCTTGACGGTAGAACTGAAAGAATAGTCCTTACCCGGTTGTCCGTCATCAGTACCCATGCTCGTATAATCATCCAATGCAATAAATTGTGCCTCAGCAGAGTTTTTAAAGAGTTCCCACTTGTTCTTTTTACGTTCATACAAAGCAAAACGCAGTTCAGTATTGACTACAGTAGGAATGTCCTTACCCACTACGATATTGTCAATCTGATAACTGGTAGTTTTACCTTCTTCCGGATCTCCTGTATAGTGGAAAGCAATATGAATAGTCTTATCCGCATAATCATCCAAATTCATGATGCCTGCTTGACCAAAGTCTCCCCAGTTTTTTGCAGGTTCTTGAGGAATTGTAAACTTACTTGTCACATCATCCCAAGTCGCCTTAGTTACATCCTTACCGTCAAAATCGGTTGAAATGAGTACTTGCAAGCCGTCATGTTTCCAATATCCTACTTTAACATCCCATGCAAACTTCTTGTCGGCTCCTTCTACTTTAATGGCAGGAGTTACCAACCAAGCTTCCGCAGGACCGTCAGCCTTGTTGGCTGTAAATTGCAGATACTTATTCTTACTGTATTCGCCTACAGTCCATTTATTACCTTTAGCACTGATGTACCAACCGGATATTTTCTCCAAATCACCCTTGGTCAAATCTTCAAAATCGTATTTGGCAATAGGGGTTTCCACTTTTTCCGGTTTAGCATCCTTATTGTACTGATACTCTATGAAAGAGAATGCACCGTCCTCGGCATCAGCATACTTTTCATTCAGTATCTTATACATTTTACTTTCTGTATCCTCATTCAGATAGGCTCCATAATACCCTTCTCCATGAATAATAGTATAATCTTCTTCTGTGAGTTGCAGATACGGAATATCGTTATACTTGGGGTATACCGTCTTGAAACGATACGTAATCTTTGCCGAAGAGTTCAAATCCGCTCCCAGGTAAGTTTTGGCCAACCAGTCCGGTATGTAATCATCAGGCATGGCATCAGCAGAGAAGTATTTGTTCTTCTTCACATCCTTGCCCATCGCATCGTAGTCGGCATCGGTAAGCGTGTAAACAATCTTGGCAACATCAGTAGGACGCCCACCTTCATCGTAACCAGGGAAGTTGTCCTCGTTGTAATCGCAGCCCGTCATCAGAAAAGCGGCCGCACACAAACTGTATATAAACTTTTTATTCATAATCGTAGTTCTTAAAGGTTTAGAAATTGAACTTCAGTCTTACGGAGTAAGTACGTCCAAAGCCGTAGAGTACACGTGTAGCCGTCTCCCAGTTGTGGCTGCCGCCATCACGGGCATCAGCGATGTATTCCTGGTCGAAGAGGTTGTTGACGTTACCGCTCAGTGTAGCGCGTACCTTACCAAAGTCGAAAGAGTATCCCGCACTCAGGTCGAACGTGCTGTACGAGGGAATCTCCCATGGGCTAACCACTACGATTTCATCGCCGAAACCGGCATTGCCTGCATCGATGTCATAGTCGGCAAAGTTACGCGCAAAGAAGTTCCAGTCTGCCGAAATACGCAATCCCTTCATAGGACGGATGTTCACGCCCAGAGCGGCCGTAGTCTGCGCTGAACCGCCTACGTATACATTATCCATTTTAATATTGGCCTTGTAGTTGGAAGCTTGTGACATATCAGCCAATGTACCACCCTTGAAGTCTGTCATCAACTGACCGGCAGCATTGTAATAATATCCGCTGGCATTACCGTTCCAACGCCAGTCACCCCAAGAGAACATACCGTTGATGTCCAACCATCTCAACGGGCGGATTGCAAAGTCAAGCTCAACACCCAAGTGGTTGGCATTGGCTCCAGTCATATTCAAGGTATAACGATCCTTGATGTTCTGTCCGTCCACGTTATAATCAAAATCGCCGGAATCATACAAAGCCTTATCCATCCAACGGGTGTAATAAGCATTAAGATTGGCTGTGAATATGCCGCTACGATAGCCGTAACCAACTTCGAAAGACATGATTTTTTCGTTCTTGGCATCTTCGTTGCGGGCATGAGAGTTTTGGGAATTAACGAAAGAGGTATCAAACATCGGAGCACGGGTAATGAAACCAGCATTGATGAACACGTTATTCTTTTCATTAAGATTGTAGTTAACACCACCCTTTATGTTTCCACCCAAATAGTTCTTGGTATCGGATTTAGCCTTGTCCTTGCTATAGTACATACGATCATAACGCCAATAACCGGTGTTGGAAAGACCACCGGAAACGAATGCGCTGAGCTTGTCGCGATTGTACTCAAGCTGTGCGAATGCGCCCTCGGACATTACAAAACCATCGTAGTCGCGGTAATATACATCACCCACACCCAGTTTTTGGTTCTTGAAATTGGGGTCGGCAGCTGCCGGATTATTCTCGGCCAAAATTTTACCACGATTTTCAGCATCGATAAAATAGTCGCCGCCGAAAAGGTCTACAATGACATTCTGATGCAAACCTTTATAATAGCGTAAATCGATACCGCCATAGAAGTCGAAGTTTTCACCAAACTTGGTGGTATAAGTAGAAAGCAATCCGTACCACATGTGGTTGTTCATAGACTTACCCATAATCATCTTGGAACCAGTGGTGCTGGTTTCATTCAGAGCTTCTACCTCGTCGTAAGCGAAAGTTCCGTCTGCTTCGCGGAAATCATTGTTCACCAATCCGTTACTTGCACCATACCAACGGCTACGGTTGGCAGCGTCACCCGAACCGCTGTAACCGTTACCACGACCGATGGATACGTACAATGCCGTACTCAAACTTGATTTGCGGTCTATCTGCCACAAGTGGTTCAGTGAAATCTGCGGTTTATGATAGGAGTTTCTGGACGAGTTGTATGCCTGCCCATTTCTGTAACCGAAAGTCGGGTTGTATCTATAAGGGCTTTTCTCACCCATATATTTCTGCACGCGCTGCCATTCCTTGATGGTGAGTCCGTTCTGGTTGTTGCGCTGATTGTGCCACTGCGGAGCACCGAACGCAGTAAGAGACAACTGGTGATTGTCGTTGAAACGCTTAGCGATGCTGGCAAACCAGTTGTAACCTTCGAAATCCGTACCCTGGATGTATCCGTCGCCCCAGGTCTTACCACCCAGCAACGTGAATGCCCAGCCATCTTTGGACAGACCGGACGATACGCTGAAAAGGATTTTATTGTAACCGTCGTTACCCATGCCGTAAGATACGAATCCACCTCTCTTGGCTTCCGTACTCTTTGTTACGATGTTAATAGAACCGCCCACTGCCGGAACAGATACTTTGGCAGCACCCAAACCGCGCTGTACCTGCATGCTACGGGTTACATCGGACAGTCCGGCCCAGTTGGACCAGTACACCTTCTGATTCTCCATACCGTTCATAGGCACACCGTTAATCATCATAGCCACGTTCTCACTCTTGAAACCGCGGATACGTGTTTGGGCATCACCATAACCACCACCGTCTTTAGTGGTATAGATACCCGGAGTGGATTTCAGAATTTCGGGAAACTCCTGCGAACCGAGTTTTTCTTCAATGAACACCGGGTCTACGGTAGATACCGCTACCGGAGTTTTACGAGCCACTGCAACGGACGATGTAATCGTCACATCCGACAGCATCACTGCATCAGGTTGCATCTTGATGGTCCCCAACTCTACGGAAGCGCCTTTCTGTGTAATCTTTTTCTTCTGGTCTTTATAACCGATGTATTTGAAAAGTAATGTGGCATTCGAAGCAACGCTTTGCTTGAAATAGCCGTCAATGTCGGTCACGGAACCTTGAGTGGTTCCCTCTACCATAACGGCAGCACCTACCAAAGGTTCGCCGGTTTCAGCGTCGACAAGCTGACCATGCACTGTGGTCTGAGCCCATGCTGCGGAAGTAAATACCAACAACACGGCAACCAACAGAAATTGAATTAGATGTTTTCTCATAATTCTGCTTTTTGTTAATAGATAGTGTTAATTAAAGTTTAAAATGATATTGAGTTGCAAATATACTATTTATATATCAAATAATTATTACGATTGCACTACATTTTTTCAGCCTAATAAAGCATTCTAAAAACTTTAAAAAAAAAGAAACTCCACAAATATCTTGCAGAGTTTCTTTTTATTACAGATAAAGCAGGTATGCTTTCAGTTTAAAACCCGGACTAATCATTCATTAACTTTCTATAACGAACGCGAGTAGGTTCTTCCTTACCCAAACGTTTCAGTTTATTTTCTTCGTACTCCGAATAGGAGCCTTCAAAGAAAAATACATTAGAATCGCCTTCAAATGCAAGAATATGCGTACAGATACGGTCGAGGAACCAACGGTCGTGACTGATGACAACAGCACATCCGGCAAAATCCTCAAGACCTTCTTCGAGAGCACGCAGTGTATTGACGTCAATGTCATTGGTGGGTTCGTCAAGAAGCAACACATTGCCTTCTTCCTTGAGACAGAGAGCCAGGTGAAGACGGTTGCGCTCACCGCCGGAAAGTACACCGCAAAGCTTTTCCTGATCTGCGCCGGAAAAATTGAAACGCGACAAGTAGGCACGGGCATTGATATCGCGCCCACCCATGCGGATGAGGTCGTTGCCGCCGGAAATTACCTGATAAACGCTCTTATTGGGATCGATATCCTTGTGCTGCTGGTCCACATAGGCTACTTTTACGGTCTCTCCTACCTCGAACTCGCCACTATCGGGCGTATCCAGCCCCATAATAAGGCGGAAAAGGGTGGTTTTACCCGCTCCGTTAGGACCAATGATGCCTACAATACCGTTAGGCGGCAACATGAAGTTAAGGTCGTCAAACAAAAGTTTGTCGCCAAAAGCTTTTGCTACATGCTTAGCCTCAATAACCTTGTTGCCCAGACGGGGACCGTTGGGGATGAAGATTTCGAGCTTCTCTTCTTTCTCCTTCACGTCTTCGTTCAGCAGTTTGTCGTAAGAGTTCAGACGGGCTTTTCCCTTTGCCTGACGGGCTTTGGGAGCCATACGCACCCACTCCAGCTCGCGTTCCAGCGTCTTACGGCGTTTGCTGGCAGTCTTTTCTTCCTGCTCCATGCGCTTGGTCTTTTGTTCGAGCCAGCTGGAGTAGTTGCCTTTCCAGGGAATACCTTCGCCACGATCGAGTTCGAGTATCCAGCCTGCCACATGGTCGAGGAAGTACCGGTCGTGAGTTACAGCAATTACCGTACCTTCATACTGCTGCAAGTGCTGCTCCAGCCAGTCGATGGATTCGGCATCAAGGTGGTTGGTAGGCTCATCGAGGAGCAGTATGTCGGGCTTTTGAAGCAACAGACGACAGAGCGCCACACGACGACGTTCACCACCGGAGAGATGTTCTACCGACTGGTCTTCGGGTGGACAACGAAGCGCATCCATCGCACGCTCCAGCTTACTGTCGAGATTCCAGGCATCGGTAGCGTCGATGATGTCCTGCAGCTCCGCCTGACGGGTGAAGAGCTTGTCCATCTTGTCCTGATCTTCGTAGTATTCGGGCAGTCCGAACTTCTGATTGATTTCCTCGTACTCTGCCAGCGCATCTACAATGGGCTGTACGCCTTCCATCACCACTTCTTTCACTGTCTTCGCGGGATCGAGGTAAGGCTCCTGAGCCAAATATCCTACCGAATATCCGGGCGAGAACACCACTTCGCCCTGATAGGATTTGTCCAAGCCGGCGATAATCTTCAGCAAGGTCGATTTACCCGAACCGTTCAAACCGATGATACCGATTTTCGCTCCGTAGAAGAACGAGAGGTAGATGTTCTTCAACACCTGCTTATTGTTCTGCTGAATGGTCTTGTTCAGCCCTACCATAGAAAAGATAATTTTCTTATCGTCTACTGTTGCCATGTGAGTTAAGTATAAAATATAAAGTATAAAATATAATGTTCGAGATGAAGTGTGAGACTCCTGCACACGAAATTTCGGTACAAAGATAAGAAAAAAAGCGAAAATCTTTTGCAACTTTCAAAAAAGTATCTATCTTTGCACTCGCTTAACAGCAATAAGGATTGATTCGCTAGCTCAGCAGGTAGAGCACAACACTTTTAATGTTGGGGTCTTGGGTTCGAGCCCCAAGCGAATCACAGCAAGGGATTACAGAAATGTAACCCCTTTTTTCTTATTATCAGCATATTATGTAATTATCAATGACTTATACGAACAAACGCGGTTCTATATTTGTTTCATTTTAGTTCACTATATTTCATTGTATTTCATGAAATGTGCAACAAATGTGATACCCTTGTGTGATACCAAATCTTTTAAATTATGAAGTACCCAACAGCAAGATTTGTGTTTGACCGGAAACACACAGCAAGCAAGACAACAAAAGGAACCGTTCAGATAGAAATATTATTTGAACGGAAAAGAAAATGGATTAGTACAGGCGTTAGGCTATATTCCGACCAATGGAGCGAAAAAAACAAAGTCAAGAATACAGTTCAGTCCATAGACCTGAACGAAAGACTCGATGCGCAGATACAGAATATAAACGAATTTATCAACTCCCTTATAAAGAATAAGGAACCTTTCAACTTTGAAAAGCTGGAGCATTTCCTAAAGTATTCACAGCAAAAAGAAAGTTTTCTTGACTTCATAAAGCGCCGGGTAAGCGAAAGAACAGATTTAAGAAAGGGAACTTTAAACACCCATGCCACATTAATTAACTCTCTGGAAGAATTTGGTAGAATCGTTTATTTTTCCGACATAACAACGGCCAACATAATGTATTATGACGATTTCCTACATAAGAAATATAATAAACAGACCACCGTTCATGGCTATCATAAACGCTTGAAAAGATATATAAACGAAGCTATTAAATATGAGCTATTAAAAGACAACCCATATAATAGGCTCAAATTTGACCGTGGAAAAAGCGAAGGGATAAAATACCTTACCATAGACCAAATAAAGCAAATACAGAACTTAGAAATAACATCAGAAAGCATTAGTAAGGTTAGGGACTTATTCGTCTTCCAATGCTTCACCGGTCTGTCTTATGCAGATTTGTCCAAATTCGATTTCTGCGGAGTAATCAAGAAAGGAAGCAAATTTTTTATTAGAGATATTAGAATAAAAACAGAAGAAGAATACTTTCTTATGCTCCTAAAACCCGCAATGGAAATATTGAGAAAATACGACTTCAAGCTACCGATAATAAGCAATTACCAATATAATGTAAAGCACAAACCACTATCATACAACAAAATACAGCGCAATAGCCTTACAAAAAGCCACCCCCGCCCCTTTATTTTTGTAAGGAAATCGGCGTAGTCACCTCTCCTAAAAATTTTTTATTTTCTTCATTTTCCACTAATTTGTAATGATATTTTACAACAAATCAACCATTGCATTTTTACATTTTTGCACTATATAGACGATTATTGGGTAATTTTCTATGCTTTAACGCATATTAATTAGAAAATTTACTTGTTTTATAATCAGATAGTTGTATATTTGCATAATGAAGATAAAGAACATAGATATATGTATTTAGCCTTTACAGATAAAAGAAAAAAGGTTATTTTCATAAAATGCGCCTATAGGAGCATGCGTTATGTTCTTTTAAACACAAAATGAGCGACTTACAATGAATAGAAGGGAATTAAAAGATTATGTGCTCGGTCTGCTGTCGCAACATTGCGACGAATACGCCTCTACATTCAGGGATATATCTTTGGTTACAAGCAATCCCGAACGTACAGACAGATACGGCAGGCGTCTTGAGGAGTTGTTCCGGGAGGGGTATGGTGTTGTAACGAAAGATACTGCTGATTACCGTGTTCCGTTGTATGTATTTACGGGAAAGATATACGAGTACATGGACTACAATGTGCTCTATGATGCCGTAGACAGGTGGCTTGAGAAAATGGGTGTTGCCGCCCGTGACCGCACTAATAAGATTATGTATTCTTACATGAACCGGATAATCAATGTCATCAGAGACCATGAGCTGCAACCCGACCTTAGCATTATGTGCTTCACTAATTGCGTGGTTGACATGAATACTTTAAAGACTTACCCGCACTCTCCTAAGTTTGACTGCGTAAAGATGTATCCTTTCAAATATGACAGAAAGGAAATATTCAACTGTCCTACCTGGAGAAGCTTTCTTGGAGAGAGCTGGATACCTACGGAAGAGCTGGATGGCGTATTGCCGGAAAAGCACAAGCGCAGGATATTGCAGATGTTCCTCGGCGCTTGCCTTGTCAACAGGAAGAATATCAGCTTCGAGTATTTCCTTATATTGCAGGGTACGGGGGCAAATGGGAAAAGCGTTATTTACAGGGTTCTGAAAGACATGTTCGGGGAGGATGAAATACTCAACATCAAGATGAGCCAGTTTGCAAGAGGTGGGGATGAGCAGCTGCGTGCCGCCTACTCTATGTCAAGGAAAAGGCTTATGTACTGCACGGAAAGCAACCGGGGTGATTTCAAGGACATGAGCATCATCAAGGCAATATCCAGCGGAGAGCCGATTGCCTGCCGGGGAATAGGCGGGAATATCACGATGATGCAGAGACCTCCTATAATGCTGTGCAACTCCAACTACCGCTGGCAGCCGAAAGATTTCCTGAACCGCGACGACCCTGACGACGAGAGTATGCAGCGCCGCGCCCTGGTGCTGAACTTTGACAAGACAATACCGGTGGAAAAGAGAGACACCATGCTTGCAGAAAGAATGAAAGCGGAACATGCCGGTATAATGGCTTGGATTGTGAAAGGGCTGTGCGAACTTAAAAAGAACAATTGGCGGATGCCTGAGAACTTGGGCGGGAAGATTGATTTGAAACTGGAACGGATACGGTCGAGTGTTACGGGAAAGGATGGGAAACTCGTGGACGGGAGCATTTCGGAATATTTCAAATACAAAGAGTGCCAGCCGGAAGAATTTGAAGGGAGCGGTTCCATAGAGCTGACATCCTCGGATATATACAAGAACTATGAACGGTTTTGTAAAAAGAACGGGGTCATCCCGGTTTCGCAAAGGAAGTTGGGCATTGACATGCTTTCACTCGGATACGCACGGGAAAAACGTGCAGATAAGGGATACAGCAATGTCTATACGCTGTGGTGTGGCAACGAGGATATTGTGAACAACTTTATGAGACACGTGCCCAATATTGCGGAAGAGGCGAAGACCAATCTGTTTGAAGGTTGGGAATATTCGGACGAAGATTTCTTGAATGAAGATTAAAAGATTTAATTAATTAAATATTATAAACTATGGATTTCGGAAAGACACAAATCGGGAACATGACTTTTGTCAAGTACAAGAAGGGAGATTTGCCCTTCATTAAGGTATCAACCGTAAGCGGAGATTTCTCCGTTGAATATGGGGCAGGGAGCGTGATGTTTATGATGCTGGATAATACTCGATTGGAAGACAAAGTAGATAACCTGCCAATGCTTATAGTGCGCAACGTCCAGTATGTGGCTAACTGCATTGATGTAGAGCTGCAAGTGGATGTATTAAAGGCAATCGGGAGCGCCCTTGACCGTGCGGATGCCAATCCCATATCCGACGAAGAGGACGCCCAAATTATTGAGGAGGAAAGGAAGATGTATGAGATGAAGAAGGAAATGGAGGATAATCATGAATGAGCCAATACTAATAACTCTTAAAAATGGGGGAAAATTGAAAGCGATAGAAGATGCGTTATGTGACAAGAACGGATACAATGTTAGATATTTAGGAGAAAACGGAAAATATTACTATCCCTCCGATATAGCTTCAGTACTACCGTTAGATAAAGGTAAGCAGATAAATGAAAGAGACTTTTGCTATCAGATAAGAAAAGACAAAGAGGAGTTGGAAAGGAAAATAGAATCAATGCTTTTATCCTTCTCATATCAGTATGGCGGAATTCATATAGATGCTTCCATTAAGGAATATGAAACAGCCGATGCGGAGACAGGAAAAAAATCCCCAATGTTTGCAGTTTCTTTAGGAATAAGAATTTAGCTATGGAAAATGAGTTCGGGAAGAACATATTTTATCGCAAAATGCGGCAGTAAATACTTACACGAATTGATATAGCAGAAATACACTTCTTAAGCCGGGTATCACTTCCCGGCTTTCTTTTTAGCGGCAAGATACAAGGAGCAATTATTGCATGAAAGTGGCAGATAGAAATGCACAGTGGTGTCCTCTTCCTTTATTTCGTCCTTTTTGATTTGCGTAATGTCTGCTATCATTTTAGTAAGGTCTATCCACTCCTTGCATCCCTCTTTCCCGTCATATTTCTTACGGGCAGCGATAAGTTTACGAAGTTGATTTTCTTTTGATAGCTCGGAAGCAATATCTTCCTCACTAATACCATCTACCAATATATCATCCTCTTTCTCGCTCTCTTTTTGCCTGCGTTTAATCTTTCTGCTTGCAGAGGTCAAATAGTCCATGAAGTCTTTATCGGCGGACAAAAGGGTATTCATGTTCTTCTTGTTTATCTCCAGGTTATATACCGGATTGTAAAGACCGGAAATAAGATAGGCGTCCTTGTCTTTCCATCCTAACGCTAAAAGGTCGGCAAAAGCCTTCTCTTTTATACTGATTCCCGCTTTTCTGCATTCAGAACCCAATCCTTTGCTGAATGTTATTTTTTCTTCCTTCCCTCTCAACATATTATTATGATTTTTAATTATACAAACACAAAATAGCAGCAGCATCTTATATGCCACTGGTTCTGATAGTCGGATATGGGATGATAGCCAACCATGCTGTCGCAATAAGAGCATGGGTAACTGCTCCCACGGTACGAATAAAAGCCCGTATATCCTTTATCCTTATGTTCAAGCCCCCAAAACAACATCCATGCAGAACCTACGGCGAAGCGGGTAAGGGCATTTAACGAGTTGTAAGCGGAATTAGTCTTCCCTACCCCATAACTCACACCATCTGTTTTAATACGTGTGGCAGCAGCCCCGCCATTATAGACCGCCCGTTTAAAATAAGGATTGGTATAAGGTGAATTAAGATAAGACTTTACACTACCCTTTATTTTATCTTTCCCGATTCCGGCTATCAGACCGGCTGCAATGGCAGCTTCCACTTCATACTGAAATCGGTTGCAATAAATGCTGATACGCTCTGATAATGTCTTCCCGTGGTCTTCCCTGTTTATAAAATCTACAATTGCATCTCTTTCCTCCTTTCTGTCATATACAGAAAGAGTTTCCGTGTAATCGTAAATTAACTCACGCAACTTACGGAGTACTCCGCTTACGTCCCGCTTTAAGCTCTCATTTGCAGAGAACCGGAACATTGCAGGCTGAATATCATACTTGAATGATATATCTATAATCTCTTTTGCCGCTTGTACAAGAAGCTCCTCCAAATGACTTTGCATAGATATTTCAGCCTGCAAACGTAATTTTATGAAATCCTTGGCATCCTGTATCTGTTTTTTTGTAGGTTGCTTCATAACTTGTCGTCTCCTGCCGGATTATGTTCAACTTCATTATCTGTGGCGGATACCTGCCGGGATTTCAATTCATAAAGAATATCAGCCTGCTGTTCTTCTTTCTTTTCTTTCATAATCCTATCCCAGTCACGAGGATTGCTGTACATCTGAATTTGCTCATTTGCGGTCTGTCGGGACAAGAATCCGTTTTGAACAGCAACTGCAAGATTTTGTACAAGTTCAGATTCATTTAGATGTATATACGGCTTTATCCAAGCATATACGTTCAAATTTTGCAAGTCGATAAGATTTTCGGTTTCCACCCCATAGCCATAAGTAAATATCTTCACCATATCATCAATGAGATGGTTGTACTCCTGCGCATCTTTCATGGCATTCTCAAAAGCAGGAGAATAAAGCAGCTTTATGGCTACACCTGGAAGGTCCCCGCTTCTTACTTCCGGTGGAATAACCGCAAAAGACTGTTCATAGATTAATTTGTATAAAGTGTCAAGCTGCTTGGTAAAAGCGGTGGAAACATCTTGCTTGTTAAGATAACCGGCTTCATCATCCGGTCCCATTGATATACACTTTATAGTGCCATCAATCCCGCCCTCTATATTAATACTATCTCCCTCTCCTTTGAAATACATAATCGGGAAGGCGTAAGCTGTATTGTTTTGTGACAATTGCGAAAAAGCAAGTTCATATTGCTCTATGCTGTCTTGTGAAGGGGACCAACAAGCGCCGGCTTCATTTCTGTGATAAGCCACTGGAATAAATGTAAAGCCATGCTCCTGAGAAGATACAAGTTCGTATCCGCTTAATCCAAACAAGTTCTTTATCACTTGCTTTATTTTGCTATACGCACCTCTCCCTTTTCTAAAACGGCGAAGATATTTCTCATCCCAAACTTCAAGCCAGTCTGTAACTGTATTTCCATCATTGTCAAAATCGGAATAAGAACGGGCAAACAATGTAAGTTTTCCTGTAACATTATCGAAATGGGGATATAACGTATCTCCTTTCTCAAAAGAAAGGACTTTCCAATAGAAAATTCCTTTTCGGAGATAACCTACAAATGCTGTGTCCCCCGTTATCTTTACGGATTTTGCCGCTTCATACCATGCTATCTCCATGTCCTTTACAGCCCATCCGGTTCGAAACTTAAAAAATGTATCCTTTACTTTTTCATTTTCGGTATCCCCTTCCAACTCAAATTGAATGTCGTTTCCACAAAGATGGACCAGGTGTTTGATTGTTATAATCCTCTGAAACGCAAAAGCACATCTGATAACGGACTCTCTAAACCACTCTTTTGTTTCAGGGTCTTGTCTTAATCTGTCCGGATATACCAATGGGTCATTTATAGCATGTCCGGACGGCTCAAATTCCCTCAAAAAATCCATTTGAGTTATTATCTGATATGTCGGATTGTCTAAAGGCTCATTAACGGACAAGCTGCCAGATATAACCCCTACTGCTTGTTTGTATCCATTTGGCAATATTCTCCGAAACGGGCGGCGTACCATAATCTGTCGTGTACTTATATTCTCCATAATCCTTTTGGTTTAGTGTGTTGTTTTCTTATATCAAAAATCTGTCTGTAAATCATAGCCTCTATAAAGTCGGGAGAATGACCGACGTACTTTTTCATCACTTCCTTTTTAATTAAAGAGAAGCCTTTATCTGTGTCTGCATCCCGGATGGCCTTGCGTTCTTTCATCAGGATATTATAAAGTGTCATATCTGAATATCCGTTTCCTGAAAACTTACGCGACAACAAATCGGGATTAATCGAAATTTCATCATTCTTAATCTTCTTAACGAGAATATCAGCGCATTGTGATTTCAAGGAAGAATAAATATATTTGATTGACTTTTCATCGGCCTTTGCCATCGGAATTGGAGCTGCCATATTATTAAACTTTACAGCATCGGGGAATTTCCCTTTAAAATCCTGTCCGGGGCCGTTCAAGTCAAAAACAAAGTCTTTCTCCAGGACTCCCCATTCTCTTAGCTTGTAAGCAACGCATTCTTCCGTGCGTTTAGAGTTGTCCCGGCTCACATATACGTCCTCGATATGGTTCCCAATCCAAAACCATAGAACAAGATTGTCTCCGCCTTCATACGCAATATCACATGATACCCTTCGCTTATTATCTCCATATTGGGCGGAGTTGTTGAAGAAACGCTCCATGTGTTCGATTTTAAGAATATCGTCTCCAGCCGCTTTAAAATTCCAATTTCCTTCGAGGTCGCGAGCGCGGGATTCTTCATCCTGCTGGGCAAGATTAGCCGCATAATTTGAGTCAGCCTCAATCAATTTGATATTATCCTCCAAACGTGCCCGTATAAAGACGACTGACTTGACAAACATTGTTTTCTTATTAAATCCCAATTTTTTGTAAGCATCATTCCAAAGAGGGTCTATGATGGATTTACATTGTTCATATACCTCTTCTGGCGTGTCTCCCCAAAATATATTATTGGGAGAATCTCCATCCATAAAACAATATCTTTTCTTTCCATCGCGTTCTGGTATAGGATTCCCATCCTCTCCTATCCACCAATCTATAAAAACGCGCACCCAGCTATCCGGATCCGGATTACAAGTACCCCAAAAACGGTTTTTAATACCATAAGCGTTACGGTTGCAAGTGATAAGGTATTTAAACTTGTCATAAGAACAATGGGTTATTTCGTCTATACCGATATAACAGAACTGTTTACCTTGAAAGCGCTTCTTGAAATCCTCAAAATTATCAGCAAAATAAGAAAACCACAGTTTTCCCGCGTTTTCTCCAAAATTCCAAGTCATATCCGATATAGAACGGTTATAAGTTCCAAATTGGGAGTAAATAAGATACGACGTGTTAATCATATCTCTAAGGTCATCTTTCTCGTTACGCAGAAGAACGGCATTAAAACGTGGATTTTTAATGTCTGGCAAGGATTCCATTAATAAAGTAAATGTTTTTGAACCGCCACGATTTCCTCCCATAATAACAATGTCGGCATCGGAAGCTAATGAGTTCTCCTGCCCGCCGGATTGAGCTATAACATTGAAATCATTTTTCAAATTGCGCAACCTGTCTATGTATTCATAACTGAATACACCCTCTCCCTTTTTCGTATATACAATCTTGTCGTGTTCCATAAAAAAAATAAGCCGGCGTATGCAGTATAAATCCGCACACTCCGGCTTGAATCACAGCTCTATGAGTTATATATAATGCAAATATACGATTTATTATAAATTTTCTAATATTTCTCATATAAAAATACACATAAAGCATTGTATTTTAGAAAATATACTATATATTTGCAATACTAAATCATGTGATATGATAAAGATAGACGCTAAGCTGGATGAAAAACAGACCAGCGAAAAAGGAAATTTTGTAACATGTCCGGTGTGCGGGCAAAAGTTGACCGATGTGAAAATAATACACGGTAGCGTATTGTTTAGGACTGTATGCCGAAGATGTCGTAATTTTATCAGCGTCAGAATAGAAGAATAGCAATTTTACATATGCAAGCCTAAGAGCTTATTAGTGCACAAAGCACTGATAGGCTCTTTTTTTTATAACACAAACTAAATAAACACGATGGAGAAAGAACAAATCTTATCCGAACTGACGACCAGATTAGGACAAACCAGTCTTTCGTCACAGACATTAATGAAGTACATAGAATTGAATCCGGTAGCGGAAGGAATGGAGCCTGATGACGTTTATTATAGCAAGGCAACATCCTTTCTTCAAGGGATGCAGGGACAGTACAACCACGATGTCGCAACACAAGTTGAGAGTTTTAAGAAAAACTACAAACCTCAACAGAGTTCTCCTGACTCAGGAGAAGGAGCAGGAGACAACGTCCTTGCCGACAAGCTAAAGGAAATGGAAAATGAGATTTTGCTTTTGAAGGAAGAGAGGGAGGCGGAGAAAAACGCCGCGTCAATCCATGACTTAAAAGTCCAGTCTATGGACTTGTTGAAATCTCAAATTGAAAACGGGGGCAAAAATATCTGTAACGATGAAATCCTGAATATCGCCATATCAGACGTGAAAATCACCAAAGATATGGAAGTGGAAGAAATTGTCAGTTGCGCCAAACGCAATTATGAAAAAAGATACAAGGCTATTTTCGGAAATGGCGCTTCCCCGAGTATCAACCAGTATGCAGAAACCGGAGAAGAACAGGCAAAAAGCCGCCGTGAAGCATTCAAAGACCGGCTAAGAGCGCAAGGAAAACTTCCTCGAAAACAATAAACACATTAAAACAGACAAAGAATGAGACAATTAGGAACTTTCAACACTATCAGTCAATCCCGGTCGGGATTTGGCGGAAATTTTCCTGTTTGGTCAAGAGTAAGAGAATTATATCAGGGTGGTGGTATGATTGATGTCGCCGGAATGGGATTAAAGCCTGGTGATATTATACATGCCGGCACAATGGTAAAATTCAATGGAGCAGGCAAACAGGTAGAGGTAATTACAGCAGATGGAGTGACTGGTGCAAAGGCAGTAGTGACGCTTACTATCACTAAAAAGGCATCCGGAAACGGGGATTTGTCTATTGTGTTAGGCGGGAAAAGCTATTCGGTTGCCGTAACAAGCGCATCAGAAAGTACCCCAGAACTGGTAGCTACCAAAATCGAAGGAGCAAAATCTTCTTTTGCAGAATGGGATGTAAAACGTAGTGGGGCTACTGTGACTTTCACACAAAAAACCGCTGCCCAACTTTACGCATACATGTTTATTCCAGGAAATACCGGAGTAACGGGAGATATTGAGGAAACTGTCAAAGGAGTTCCCGCCGGCGGAGAGCTAACCGATGTCAACGGCCTTGTATTTGAAGACGTATGTATCCCTGAAGGCTGCATCCTTGCAACATGCGCAGTTGTACGCGCAGGCAGAATTTATGCAGACAGGGTGTTCGGTGGTGGCATTCCCAAATCGGTAGAAGCACAGCTGCCTATGATTGAATTTGTGCGAGAATCTGACGAATAAAGAAAGGAGAATAATATGTACACAAGAAACAAAGAATTTTACGACATTGTAGGGAAAGGCCTTGCAGCATTGGGATATACTGGGAATAAACCGCTGGAAGCATGGATTAATGACATGTTTGCCGAAAAATACAATGCGGAACAAACGTTCTCCCAAATGGGTTTCCCGTTAAATCCTAATATTCCTCTGAATCCCACATATGAGCAGATAGAAGCAACAGTCCGTGCATACACGCTGGCTACCTATGTGGATATTGACAGTGATGGTGCAACCAAATCTACAGACGGAATGTCCCTGCAAATGGGTGGATTGCCAACCTTCAAGCATGAGATTGTATTGAGCCGCAAAATCCTAAGAGAAAAAATGATGCTGATGGATGCCATTGGCGGTACCACTCCGGAAATTGAGTCTACAATAATGGAGCTTCTGTTTAATGGAGTGGACAGCTTACTTGGTGGTAACTACAATACATTCCTATACCAGCGAAATCAGGTTGTATCCAACAAAGGTAAGCTAATCATTGACGCAGCTAACAACCCGCTTGGTATTGCATTGACTATAGATTTCGGCGTGCCTAAAAAGAATATCAAGGATTCTATCTGGTATAAGAAGCCGGAAAGCGAAGCGGTGCAGGAAGAAGCTTTGGGTACTACAATAGACCCGATAAAAGTCATGAGGCAAGTCAGACGCGATTCCCAAGAAAAGGATTTTGCCCCTGCTGGTCACTGGGAATGCTCCAAGACGACCTTTGAGGATTTGATTAACCTTCCGTATTTCCGCCAAATGTACACAGTTGCGACACGCCCGGATATTTCCGATAAAGGCATGCAGTTGGCATTTGCTAATCTTGTCCCCGATGAAACAATCAAAACTTTCATTGAAACGCGTATCGGTGCTGAAATCAGAATTGTCGATTCAATATCCGTAGTGGAGAAATATGACAAATCTTCCAAAGCTATACAATACAAGAATTTGCAAAGCTTTGAAGAGGGAGTATTGGCATATGTTCCAAATGAAGACCTGGGTGATGTACAATGCGGACGTCCTATTTTCATGGAAACTCCGGGCGCCCGTACGGCATTGTATGACGGCGGCCGCACTCTGATACGTCAGGTATTCAATGATGAAACCATGACGCAGGTAATCAAATCAGAAGTGACCGGATTGGTTGTTCCTAATAAGGTTCGCTGGTTCTACTACTTGAACATTAAAGGTAAATAACCATGAAGGATTCTCAAAATACAATTATCGACACCACCATAGAGGAATACCTCCGTGGTTGTGTCGGTTTTGAAGTTACGGATAGTGCTATTTCCACCATACTGATTGACAGGGGAATTGCACCGGGGACGGATGTCATCACGTTGGAAAAACGCCAGAAAGACTTGTGTCGGGCAGACCTTTATATGTGGTGCGCAAGTACACCGAGCGTAACTGGAGGCGTAGAGGATGCCAATGGTGTATGGAAGCACAAGGAGGGTGGTACACAAAGCTCTGCCTATGACAAACGTAACCTTCGGCAAATGGCAAATGACATATACGCATTGTATGGAGAGAACGTCCGTAAATCATCTGTCAGAATTGTCAATCTGGGTATGAACATGAATAAAAGGTATCCGCTATGAAAGTAAACAATCCACGCTTCCCGCATACATGCAAGGTATATCGTATTTCCGGAGAAACATCTTTTGATGAGGGAAGCGAAACAGTGCTGTATGAAGGAGAATGTAACAAGTACGGAAGTTCCAGCTTAAGGACATTCACAAAAAGCAATGTGATAAAAAGTGATTATGCGATAGACATTCCCGGCCTTGTGAAAGGTATTCTTGCGGGAGACCTTGTGGACGTAACTGATTACGGTAGCTCTTTTGAAGCATGTACTGTTACGGATTGTTACCCTACGGAAATGGGAACAACGCTGTATTTCAATCTGGCTAAGAATTAAGGAAATGGGAGATAATGCAAAAGTCTTGGAAGAAGGCAAAAAAAAGATGAGAAATATCATTGATGAATATTTGCTGGATAGAATAACAGAAATCGGAATCAGACTTCTGCAAGACGGAGTAGTATCAGCCAAGTACCATAATGTAACCGGAAATACTCTAACTTCATTAGCTGTTGGAATTTATTACAGAGGTGGATTATCTCGTATAATTACCGCCGTCGTGACACAAGGATTAAAAAATCCCACCCGCCCCAAGCTTAGCAGAGGAGACGGCATTGGCGTGATAATGGTCCAAAGTTACGAAAGTGGTAAGTTTATTCCCATAAAAAAATACAACTTGGTTGACACCAACGGGGAGTACGGTTTAACCACTTCTGTAAATTTCCTCAAAGCATATAAAACTCCAAGTGACGGCATAGGATTAGTGATGTGTACAGGTACGGAATATTCTAACTACTTGGAGTCAAAGAAGGGGTTAAATGTATTGTCAGATACATTTGATTACGCGGAAAGCATTGCTAAAATGACCTTTAAACCAATGAAATGATATGGGGTACGAACAGGATTTTAAATACAAAGACGCGCTTAAATCATTGTTTGACGCAGCAAAGACGGTAAGTGAGAATTTGTTCACAAATGACCGTCCCGCTGCTGTGCCTAAGCAAATGGATAATTTCATTGTGGTGTCATTGCCCGGCTTGTTGTCTTCCATGACCTATGGCAGCGGATTTGGGAATATTCGTACCTATTGCACTATTGAAGTATATGTCAGACAGAAAAAGGGAGGTGCGGAAGATTTGGAACAAATGGACACTATTGTAGGAGATATTCTTTCCCTATTCCCTATTAGCGACAATTTCATAAGTGCCTCAAACCCCAAATTGACCTTGAAAGGAAATGACGGATTAGGGTTCAGCGCAACATTGATAAGGACTGACCTTGTGATAAAATAAACATAAAATAAAACGATTAAAACTATTTATTATGGCAATGAAAACAAAGCAGGAATTGAAAGATGTATTTAGCGGTCTTTCATCCATTATGTTGGTAAAGGGTGGCATTACAAATTTTGCCACGGTAACTCCGGATTTTGATTTGCCCGTTACCGTAGATACCCTTTCCTTGTCTCAAGCAGAACCGACATTAAACCGTACAAAGGTGCACGGTCTGCAAGCGGATTGGGCTGTCACCAGTACGGCAGGAGATATTACTTTCGCTGCTACCGTTCCAAGTGTAAGCAAGGAATTGGTAGAATATTTTCTTGGGAAAACCACTGAAATTGCGCAAGCGACTATCAACAACCAGCAATTCAAGGGATTCTCTGCTGTGCTAAACAGCAAGAAGCTGAACGTAGGATTTGCGCTTATAAGTGACGACGGAGAAAAATGTCTGCTTGTAAAAAGAATGGCCGTCTACGCACGCCCTTTGTTTGAGAATGCGTCCACTACCCCATTCGGTTTTGCGCTTAGCGGAACTATTGAACTTGAAGATAGTGCTTCGTCCGGCTCTTCTTCCGAAGATAATATTGCTTTCTTGACAAAAAAAGCCGACTGACCGTAGCTCCAGCTTCCCTGTCTTTTACCAGCGCGGCAGATAATACAGGGAAAACCATTATCGCAACAACCAAGGAAAGCTCTGTCTCTGCTTCATCAACGGAAACATGGTGCAAAACCTCGGTTGGCGGGAAAGTGGTGACGGTCAAAGTCGACGAGAATAGCGGAGCAAAAAGGACTGCTACGGTCAGCGTATTCACCGCCAATGAGTTCAGTGCGGTGGAAGTTACCCAGGACGGTTCTTTGATTTAAAAATATGGCGGTGTGCGTTATTGCCGCCGCCTTCTCCTTTTTCACACATCACAATAACACAATATGAACGATAAAACAATAACCCAACCTACCACAGCAGAGCAGAAAACGCTTGACGACGTGCTGGAGAACAGCATAGATTATATTACGATAAGAGGAAAAAAGTTCGGTATAAAATGGCTGCACCGTGGAACAATACGAAAATTAACCCATGTCTTGCATTCCTGCAAAAGTGAGGATGAAGTTACTGCCAAATGTGCCTCTCTCATTATTCTGAATAATTGGTGGAAGATAAGACTTTTCCATTGGATATACTGGCGTATGCTATGGAAAAAATACACAGACACAGAGTTAACCGATATTGTTGTTATCGGTAAAAAAAAAGTGGAATTGCAGAAACTGGAATACTTGAATGCTACCATGTTCTTGACCGGAATGAGAGACACGATAATGACGATGACGAGAAAGGAAGCAGAACGTATCCTTCAAGAACTTCGGCAGGAGCAGCATTTGCAAACGGAGAAAAACATCCGGAGCTGACACGTCCGTTAATTCTTCTTTGGGGAATGATTAATATCCCTAATTGGTATATGGATTGGGTATTGACCTGCGCTCAATACGAACTTCTGATGTGCGATGCTCCGATTGTAGTGTATGACAAAGCAGACACAGAACAAAAAACGCACACGGCCAAAGAGATGGAAGATTTAAAAAGGAAGTGGGAAGAAAAGAGAAAAGAGCGGGAAATGAAAGGGCAAAGAATTTCCCTCAATGATTTTATAGTAAACGGTATTAACGCTATCCCCAAAGATACAAAACAAGAATAGCTATGGCAGACCTCGGAAATTTGAATTTTGGCGTTCACTTGAAAAATTATACAGAACAAGAGTATGAAGCTATCAAGAAAAAACTTGTGAACATGCACATTGCGACCAGCGCAAGGGTTGGACTGAAGGTAGATGTAAAGGAAATTGAAGACAAGGTGGAAGCCTTGTTGAAAAACAAGACCTACAAGGTAAAGCTTGGCGTAGATAATGAAAGTATTAAGAGTTTCATGGAATCATTCAAGAGGAAAGGGATGACTTCTGATGAATTAAGGGGAATTAAAGGATTTGCAACAACAGTACGTATGGATGCTGATGCGACATACAAGAGGGTTCTTCAGGACATTAGGAAGGAACGAGAACAATTAGATGCCAGTATCAAAAAGGAACGTGAGCAGCTGAATGCAAGTCTTAAAAGGGGGCGTGAACAATCCGAAGCATTACTAAGAGCTGCCCAGGCAGCGTCTTCAACAATCCGTGCGGATGCTTATGCAAATACCCAAATGAAACGTGCAGATGCTTACGCCAGCTCTCAAAAAGCCCTTGAACAGCTTAGGATTGCCCGAATGCAGGCTGCAAAGGCTTCCGATACGCACAATGCGGCAATGAAGAGGACAAACACTACAATGTCTTCTCAATCACGGATAGCCGGAGAACTGAAAAATCAAATCGCCAATGTGTATTCCATATACACTTTAGATCGTTTTGTAAGGGGATTATATACCATTGGCGGAGAGTTCCAGAAGCAGCGCATTGCCCTTACCTCCATTCTTGGAGATAGTATGAAGGCGGAAACCATATTCAACCGCATTAAGGATTTAGCGGTTGTCTCTCCGTTTCAGTTTAAAGAACTGGCTTCATACGCCAAACAATTGTCCGCATACAGCATCCCGTATGAAGAGCTTTATGATACAACCAAACGACTTGCCGACATTTCCGCAGGTGTTGGTGTCGATATGGGACGTATCATATTGGCGTACGGGCAGGTGCGCAGTGCAGCTTTTCTCCGTGGGCAGGAATTGAGGCAGTTTACCGAGGCTGGTATTCCGTTGGTGGACGAGTTGGCAAAACGCTTTACCGTCCTTGAAAATAAAGTTGTCAGTGCCGGGGAAGTGTTTGACAAAATCAGCCGGAAAGAAGTAAGCTTCGGAATGGTAAAAGATGTTCTTTGGGAGCTGACCGATGAAGGTGGGAAATTCTACAACATGCAGGAAGCTCTTGCAGAAAGCCTTGCAGGTAAATGGAGTAACTTGCAGGATGCCTGGGACGTGATGATGGCTGACATTGCGGAAGGCAATAGCGGTGTGCTTTCGGATAGTTTGGAGATACTTACTAAACTGATGAAGCATTGGGAAGACTTCGCCAAAGTATTCATTCCAATAATCACCTCATATGGTACTTATAAAACAGTGGCTCTATTAGCATCTTCGGTAAACCTCAAACTAATAAAAACCTTCATATCATTAACTGCAAGTGTTAGAAGCCTAAAAGACGCTATTGCACTACTTGGATTAGTGACAAAGGCTAACCCATTAGGTTTATTATTAGGAGCTTTATCCGGAATTATAGCACTGTTTTATGCGTTCAGAGAAGAAACAAAGACAACAACAGAGGTTATTACAGATTTAAATAAGGCTATTTCCGATACGAACGACAAAATGCAAGGGAATAAAGCCGTTGACAGCCTTATTGACCGATACGAAACCCTTAGCAAAAAAGCCAATAAAAGTGCAGAAGAAAGCCGAGAATTAGGGCGAATTACCAAAAATCTTGCCAATACATTTACAGATGCAGTTACTCAAACGGATAAATATGGAGTAGCAATATCTCTTTCTGTTGAGAAGATGCGAAAGTTATCGCAAGAACAGAAAGATTTATACAAGAAGCAGTTTATTGGAACGATGGCAAATGCTCAAATACAAAAGCAAAGCATTGATTCCGAAAGGGAGAGACTTGCCGGTATTATTAGAGAAGGAGGATATAGAAGGTTTGATGAGAACGGAAGAGAATTGTCCTTCGCAAAATACAAACCGGAAGACATCACCAAAGCAAGAAATAGACTATTGGAACTTGAAAAACAAAGTCTGGACTTGGCTAACATTATAGACACAGCAAGGCAATCTTATCATTCCATGAATAAAATAGACATAAGCAAGCCTTTGGCTGATTGGGAAAAAGAGGCAAATAAACTTGCAGGAGATATGGATGCCATAAAGCCGAAAGAAGGAACCTCTTATGAAGAATACATGGAAATGCTTTCCGGTAATATCAGTGACCTGGAGAAAAAAACAAAAGCGTTTGCATCTGGAAATAAATATTCAGAAAAGCAACTGGCATCCTACAATAAGGAACTTGAAGTTACAAGGAAAATTTATAAGGCTTTAGGAGGATTGGAAAAATCATCCGGAAGCGAAAAAGACCCTATCGCTGAACAATGGAAAGCCCGTACCGACCTCATAGACAAAGCCGTTTCCAGCTATGAGAAATGGAGAAAGATAGAAGGAGATGAAGCGGCTACCCAAAGAGTAAAAGGCATATCCGAGTTTTCATCTGTTTTTGATGAGAAGGGTGTTAATTTAGATTTGAACAACCCAAGCAAAGCTTACAAATACATTCAAGGACAGTTAGACCGCAGTAAAGAGAAGCAAGAAGATTTATACATTTCTCTTGGCGTCAAGATTGACAAGGCGGGAATTGACAATGCGAAGAAGGAAGTTGATAATGCCTTAAAGGAGATAGAAAAGTACGTTTCCCAAACCGGAGAAAAGTGGGATTTATATAAGAAGCTATTCAATGCTTCCGGCAACAAATCTCTTTCCATGAACATCGCTTTCGGCGGAGAGGTCTCATTCAAAAGTGTAGTAGATGATTTGCGCAACCAACTTTCCAAAGCGCTTGAAAATACAGGAAGTAAATTCTCCGTTACAGATGTCCTTGCCATGAAAGAGGATGATGTAAAGAAGCAGTTTGGAGAAGGAGTAATTCTGAAACTATACCAATCAATCAACGAGGAAAGTAAGAAAATGCGTTCAGAAAGCCTTGAAAACCTTTTAGGCATGATTGAGGATTATAAAGATTATGCCCAAAAAATAAAGGATATTGAGCGCAATCTTCAAAAGGACTTGGCAGATATTGAAAGCCAAAGAGGTCAATTAGGCGAAGAAGCGACCGACAGACTTATAGCACAAAGGAAAAAGAAAGCGAGCGAAGATGCTGCATCTACCAAATTTGAACAATTCAAGAGTTCGGAAGACTGGGCTAAGACCTTTGACGACCTTGACAGACTTTCTTCTGCAACTCTTAGCAGGCTAATCAAGAACCTGGAAGAGTTTAAAAATACGACCGGGCAAAGTCTAAAAGTCAACGAGTTTAAAGAGCTTGTCAATGTATTAAAAAAGCTACGTGACGAAAGTGAAAGCAGAAACCCTTTCAAGACATTATCAGACGGAATAAAAGAGTATGCGGAAGCCACTGAAAAACTGAAAAAGGCTCAAAAAGAACTTGGGTTTATCCAGGATGGCGGTGAAGTTACTACTGGTGTTTCTGAAACGAGCCATACGGAAACCAAGAAAACGGATGGCGGCTTATCTTATCAGGCTAAAGTCGTCGATAAATTAACTCCAAAATTAAAAACGTTGGCAGATGCGGAAAAAGAAGTAACAGATGCGCAGGATGAACAAAATGAGGCTTCCGATAAAGTTCAAGTAGGCTTTGGAGATATTGTCGACATGGCTAATCTTCTTATCGGCACTTTGGGAGATTTAGGGTCAGCATTTGATGCCTTAGGGAATGATAGTATGGGAGACACTCTAAGCGCTGTACAAGAAGTTGCGGGTGGATTATTGAATACAGCTCAAAGCGGAGCTACCCTTTTCGCTGGTATATCTTCCGGCAATCCGATGGCTATCATGCAAGGGGCTACAGGTGTAGTCAGCGGTATTACCGGAATAATAGGAAGCATAGCCAAAGCCCATGACAAGAAGCTGGATAAAGCAATCCAACGTTCGCAACTGGAAGTGAAAAAGCTTTCCAACGACTATAAGAACCTTCAATCTGTCATAGAACGGCAATTGGGTGCTGTTACCCAAAGTCAATCCAAAGAGATGATTGCAAATCTTCAAAAGCAACAAGAAGAGGTGCAAAAGCAAATGAAGGCGGAACAAGACAAGAAAGATTCGGATGCTTCTAAAATAGAGGACTACAAGCAGCAGTATATCGAGTTAGGCGAGCAAATCAAGTATTTCTATGAAGATTTGGCAAGCGAACAATTCGGTATAGACTTAAAGGGATGGTCAGACCAAATATCAGAAGCGTTAGTCAATGCGTTCGCCAACGGAGAAGATGCAGCAAAGGCTTTTGATGATACGGTGGCTGATATAATGCGCAATGTCATAAAGGAGATGATTTCTCTGAATGTCATAAAACCTGCCATGAATAAGCTAAGAGATTATCTGTTTGGAGATAAAGGTATATTTACAGACAGTTCCGCTGGGGGTACAAATCTGACGGAACAAGAGGCTACCGGACTAATGCAGCAACTTGGAAGCCTTCGAGGGACAATATCAGACTCAAAGAAAATATGGGATTATCTAAATGCTGCTGCAAAAAAAATGGGAATAAGCCTTGAAGAGACAAGCGCTTCAAACACTCTTTCCAAAGGGATACAAGAAAACATTACAGAAGAAACCGCCAATATTTTAGCTTCTTACATAAACGGTATTCGTGCAGATGTAAGTGTAAAACGCGCTTTGCTTGAAAAGTGGGGAAACGAGATTCTTCCGAAATATAATGTTATAGCCGAACAACAACTTACTCAATTGAGGGCGATAGCCAATAATACGTTAAGAAGTGCCCAAAATACCGAAGCAAACGTTGCTTTAGTACAAGAAGTTAGAGATATGCTAAGTATAGTAATAGACAGAAGTGGTAGAAAAATCAAAATATAATATGTTATGAACGAAAAGGATTTAAGCAAAACATTACTGAACCAAGCTATTACGTTTGGTTTATGCCAACCGTGGCAACACGCATGGGGGAATCCTACCCAACAAGGATTAATTGACAAGTATCTGCATGGGATTGATTTTGCCATTAAGCACAATTACCCTACCAACACTTTCATAAAAGAACACTTCGACAAAGACCTTCTCCACAAGAATAATATTTTTGTGGATGAAGATGTGCAGAAACGCAACATGTCACAAATTTCTGTTTTGAACGGAAATTGTAAAGGTACTCTCCTATTTGATGGCTTTTCCGTATGTGATATTTACGTGCGCCATGACAGCGAAGTAACCATTGACTGTTCACAGTATTGCAAGGTATTCATTAACGTGTACGACCGGGCAAAAGTAAATGTTATCCAAAAGGATATAGCATCGGTATATGTTTACATTCATGGAGAAGATTGTATTGTGGAAACCGATGGGGATGTCATGCAAAGAAAAAGCCAGGCTTAATGTCTGGCTTTATTGTTTTACCTAAATAATAGTCAATTTATAAGCTTGCAAGCCACTTCTTGCCTTTTCGAGTATTCAGCCAAAGAGCAAATAAAAGGGCTAAAGCCCCAGAACCTCCTAAAACGATTAATAGACCTTCCATAATTACCTCCTTATCACTTTATAACCAATATAAGCAAATACTATTGTTGAAAAAGCTCCAATCAAAAGCAAAAGCCAATATAACTCATTGTTTGAACTTGTGAAAAATGACACAGCCCCACCTGCTACCATTGCAGCAAATGATGTTTTTGCCAAATCATAAAAGAACTTTCCAAGCGTCTCTCGGCTTATTTTCTCTTTTTCCTTGCCCTCTTTCTTAACTTCTTGCCTTTCACTCCAATTACCCATTTGTATTATATTAATGCACAAATATAGAAAGAACGAACGAAAGAACAAACAAATAAACAAATAAATATCCGATAAATCAGCTTTTTAACAAATCCGATTAATTATAATTCATATGCCGAAGAACAGCATCTTGATTATTTTTAGTTATATTTGCATTATTATATATAAAGCACAAACATCATATTCGTTATGAATAAGATAATAAGCATAGACATTTATGACCGGGATGTAATGGTTCATTTTGGAGAAAAAAAAGCATTTGAAGGCAAGACTATCAAAGATATTCGGGTGCGAGAAGTCTTCTGAAATCGTTTCTATGATTAGTAGAGAAGAAAAGGGAAAAAGTTTTTTATTGCCTGGCGGACAAATGATTTTGTATATGCCAAATTTGCCGAAAGACATAAAAGGATTGTCAATATTAGCGCACGAGATATTTCACATCGCCAACTTTACATTGGAAAAAGCAGGAATAAACTTAACCAGTGATAGTGACGAAGCTTATTCCTACTTAATTGAGTTTCTTACGAAAAAGATTTTAGCGATGCTGCCTATTTCTTTCTCTGACGATGTTCGGTCTGCGTAGTGCTTGGATGTCTTTTGACTTTTTCCCATGCTTTCTCATATTTATAATATTGTGGCAATATTACCATAATCGGTAGAACAAGCGATATGCCACAAAACAAGAAAAGCGGAGAAACTCCGCTTAACTTAATGATTACTTAACATTAAAAATTACTGTTTATAACTTCCATAAGCAGAAAAATAATGACCATCACATTTAAACTCCCACTTAAATCCTGGCTCATAAACATGTGATAATCTAAACTGTAAAATTCTTGTTTCTCCAGAAGATAAATATCCTAATTTCGCCTCATCAGTAATCTCAATAGGAGCACTACCGCTTCCAGTAGAAAAAACTTTAAACTTAGTAAGTTTTATAGTCTTTGAGCTATTGTTCTTTATAGCACATGACATAACGCCCGTATAATATCCCGAATTAATAATCAAAGAAGATGTAGGGAAATAAACATCCATCATACCTCCTAATGACACAATATAAACAGTACAGTTTGCCACATGTCCGCCATCTTCTGACGTTGCCGTAACTTGTACTCTTCCTGATGTATTCCCTAAAACCACTCCATTTTCATCAACCGGAGCAATCACAGGGTCGGATGAAGTCCATATCACATTCTTATTAGTTGCGTTTTCTGGTGTAAACACAACATTTAGCTGTTTTTGTCCTCCAACTTCAATTTTATATGTAAGGTTATCAAAACTTATAGATTCCAATAAAATGGGTTCTACTGTCAGCTCACAAGTAGCCTCTAACCCTGTATTTCCCAAAATAGCCTTAACTATACATTTTCCAGGAGACATGGCAGATATACTGTTGTCTTCATTAATCTTTGCAATATTTACGTCAGAAATCTCCCATGCTATGTTTTCTTTTGTTGCATATGCAGGAGTGATTATTGATTCTATAGTAAAAACATCTCCCACCCTTACATTTTTTTCATTTTCTTTCAAGGAAAAACCTTGTGCTACAACAGGATTAACCTTCACTTTGCATGTTGAAGTTATAGAAGATTCAAACCCTGCACGTGCTGTAATTGTAGCTTCTCCTGCCTTTAGTGCTGTTACAATAACCGAATTGTCTTTACCCGATTCTAAACTTGCAATTTCCGAATTATCTATTTCCCAAAAGACCAGTTTCTTCGTAGCATCCTGAGGTTCAATAGAAGCATCCAAAATCAAACTTTGTTCTCCATTAAACACAATCTCTTTCTTATCTATAGATATGCCAGTAGCTTCTATAGGCTCAACCGTCACATTACACACAGCCTTTATTACTGCATTATCAATATATAACAAATCCGTTATATCATCATCTCCAATCCAGGCATTTACTGTAAAGTTCCCTGGCTTCAAAGCTGTTAGTTTCCCGTGTGAATCTATTTTTGCCAAATGATTGTTTGCATTTACAGGATATATCCCCCAATTAATTTTAGGCAACTTCGCTTTAGAAGGAGAGCCTTTTACCGTAAATTGATAAGTTTCTCCGGGCTTCAAAGTCATATCCGACTTGTCTAAAAGTATAGATGTTACCATATCATCTTCATTCTCACAGGAGGATATAAGAACACAAAATAGAGAAAGTAGAAAAAATATTTTATTACTCATAAAGCATGTATTTAGTTAATTAATGTGTGGCAAAGTTAACAACTTTGTATTGGAGAACAATATATTATATACAGTTTTTTCACCTTTTTTGTTATATGTTATAAAGCATGTTTGGATATTACTATGCTCCCCTTTTGGATGTATGGTTTATTTTCTATATATTCGCATAATAACTTAGAAAATAAACGAAATTAATTGATTTTCTTATAAGGAGTTTGCTACTTCAAGGATTATGTATATCTTTGTGGTGCCAAACAATAGTAAAGTATTCTTTCTCCGTAGAGCACGGTTATCGCTCACTATATTTAGTTGGGCTTTTTTTATGCCCAACTGCCTGTATAAAAAATACACGGCTGTCTTTCCTGCGTAATATTTCCTCTTCGGAGAAAATCTTACTATTGTTTGGCGACACGGGAAATGACAGCCGTTTGTCTGTCTATAATTACAACGCCAAACAATAGTAAGTATGGAAAACTTAATTCCAAATCAGAAAGGTATGACCTCTCTTGAAATTGCAGAGGTTACGAGTAAACAACATGCCCATGTAATGCGCGACATTCGCAGCCTATTATCGCAAGGTGTATCCGCATCCAATTTTGGATTGGGGTCATACACAGACGCTAACGGTCAAAAAAGACCTCTTTTTAATCTCACTCCTAAAGGCTGTCTTATTCTTGCATCAGGTTATGATGCGGTTCTGCGTGAAAGAATAATCAACCGTTTAGAATACCTCGAAAATGAGAAAAAAGTTATCAAGACTCCACAAACTTATCTTGAGGCATTGGAAGCGTTAGTAGCTTCTGAAAAGGAAAAGGAACAACTCCGTATTGAAACAGAGCAGCAACAAAAGCAAATCGAGCAGAAAGATGCAAAGATTACCAAACTCCAGCCTAAAGCCGACTTCGCCGAAGCTGACTTCAAAGCAGAGGGCAAAGTAGACATAGGTCAAGCCGCAAAGATACTCAATCTCGGTTTTGGGAGAAACACCCTTTTCGGGAAGCTAAGGGATGCGGGCATATTCTTCAAAGACAGGAACGAGCCGAAACAAAAGTATATTGACGCAGGCTACTTTGAAATGACGCTGTTGCCGCCAATACGCAGAGACAACCACCCAGACATATTATGCCAAAAGGTGTTTTGCAAGCCCAAAGGTCTTGCTTATATCAACCATCTATTTGGCGGAAAGCCTTCTGACAGAAAGATTTCGCCTATAAAATAGTATAGCACAACAACACATATTTGCGTAGTATTTAGTAAATTTGCAGAAAACGAGTAGGTTATGGAACGGATTAAATTAACAAAGGAAGAGAAACAAGCATTTCGGATTGTTGCGGAGTTTGGCGGGAAATGCCCGGCAACATATCCACAGCATGTATTTACTGCTTCCATCCGTTCCATTGAAAGAAAAGGATTGGTGAAGGCTAATTATGTAGTTGGCGGTCATGTATGGAATGTCAAACTCACCGAAGAGGGTAAGCACTATCTTGCCGTTAACCCCAACTTACACAATCCTATCAATTGGAATTTGATATTTGCCATTACAGGTGTACTTATATCTATCATAGCCTTATTCGTTAGCTGCATGAAGAAATACTAATCACGCTATTTTAATCATCCGGCAGTCGGTTCCAATGCCCGACAGCCACAACTATATCAAAAAACATATTGCCACGTAAACAAGCATAGATGCACGTTGAGGTTTCGACCAACGTTCACGTTATGATACCCCGCCAGTAATACGGCTGGCGGGCAGGTGGCAGGAATAACGACTAAAACAAATATTCATCATGGAAGAAAAGATATATAACTTGCAGAAAGAGAACAAGCTCCTCAAACTTCAATTATTGCGCCTATCCGAAGATATTGAACTGATGTATGAAAAGATGGAAGAACTTGAAAAGAAACTCAAGGAGAAGCGGATAAAGAACCCCTACATGAAAATCGTGTCACCCGAAAGGTAGTATTCATTGCAAATATAATGTAAGCCGGGAAACCATATCAATTTTCTAATATTTTACTTGATTATTTAGAAAATATACCATATATTTGCAGTATTGATAATACAAGCCAAAGAGCTGATTAACGGATATGCCGTTGATTGGCTCTTTTTGTTTTTTTACAACACAAACTCAAAATAACACATGGCAAAGCCTTACAGTATCTATTTTCAGAAAAGTAAGCTGGGGAGTCCTGTTATTGACACCAAATCCCAATGGGGGATTGTGTGCAAGGACTTCCCTTTTACTGTATATGGAGATATTAAGGATTTGCCCAAAAGGGACTGGATAGACCAAGACGGAGAAGACACTTTTTTCCCCGAAGAACTCTACGTGCAAGCCTATGACATAGAAATAGAGTTTGCCTATAAAGGTGATATGGGAACAGCCAATGAAAAAATTGTCGCCTTCCTGGACTATCTGATAGGGAAAGGCGGTTACGGAACAGAATTAAAGGTTTATGACACCTATACCCAAATAGGCAGGCAGGGGGTTTATTTTAAATCTATAAAACCCGACCTTTTTGTCCGCAAGACAGATGAGGGAGATGTCGTAACTTTCAACATTACATTTCGGGTAACTGACCCTAAAACACAAATTATTCTTACGGCATAATGGGACGGTTTATAATATACAGCAAAGACGGGCAGACGCAACGATGTGTCGCTAACAAGTTAGAGTATAACGGGGAGTTCATGGGAGCTTGTTCCGTTAACATTACCGTTACGTCCCCCACTCCGATTGATTTTACAGTCGGGGACTATCTGATATACCGCGGAGAAAGATTTGAAATAAACTACGACCCGACTGAATTGAAGCAAGCCTCCAAAAACACATACGGAGAGGCTTTCAAATATGAGAACGTAGTTTTCAATTCTCTTGCAGACGAACTGACAAGATGCGAATTTTTGGACTATGTAAAAGAGGATAACTTAATTCACTACTCTTCCCTGCCTACATTTAGTTTTTACGCTGAAAGTATAAATGCTCTCGCGGAAAGAATACAGGTGAACCTTGACCGTATCTATAAAGGAGAACAAAAATGGACAGTTACAGTACATCCGGAATATGTTAATGAGGCTAACAAATCCATATCAATAAGCAGTATAAACGTTTGGGACGCACTCGCTTTGGTAAATAGTGAGTTTAAGGCAAACTTTATCATAAGAGGACGAACGATAACAATAGGCACTGCCGGAATTGCAGTAGGAAACATGTTCGGGTATGGAAAGGGCAAAGGGCTGTACTCCATACAAAAAACCGCGGATTCGTCACAGAAGATAATTACCCGCCTAAGAGCATATGGTGGTACCAAAAACTTGCCTTACAACTATTATACAACATATGGTAGTCCTATTGTCGAAGCTCCCATCGAGGATGTATCTTACGGATATGACCCTAATACACATCTGATAGACGGAGCTGTTGTGACGCTTCCTTTTTACATGAAATTCCTATCTGACACAGCATTGTATGATGTGACAATCAATGGACATTCCTATAAAATGAAAAGAGGTAGCTTTCTTGGAAAATGCTACGTTTTGTTGAATAGCGAAGCCGACAAGGACAACGTTCGTATAGGCGCAAAGATGCGGATAGAAAAAGGCATTGAGACGGACAATGTTCCAAGAAAGTACAAAAGACCTTCCGGAGCATTAGTCCCCAATAATATGGCTGTTAAAAACTTGATGCTTCCTGATTTTCCGGAAAAGACACTTGACCCATACCTTGATAGTAAAAACATAGATATTATCGGAGTTCGGGAAGGTTCGGTTTTCTTTGACGGGAGCGATACTTCTTTACCGGAAATATATCCGTCTATGGAAGGAATGACGGCACAGCAGTTGAAAGACGCGGGAATAATCGTAAATGCTACCGGAGCGTTGGATGAAATCGCTTCCGATTCTGTGAATAAGGATAATACGCCAATCGCGGATGATGGTTACTTTGAAGAAGGGGAAACCATCCCACCGTTCAAAATATATCTCAAAGACATTGGATTTGACATAAACGATTATCTAACAGGGGAAACCGCCACCATATCCATGAAAAGCGGAATGTGTGGTGGACGTGAATTTGAAATACTTGGAGATGCAGGCAAGCCCGTAAAACAGGGTAATATGTGGGTCTTGACATGCAACAGAACCTATGACGAGGGATTAAATCTGTATTTTCCATATAAGGATTTCAAAATAAAGGCCGGAGATAAATTTGTGCTTTTGGGCATTGATATGCCGGATGTGTATATAAAAGCTGCTTCCCAAAGATTGCTAACAGCTTCCAAAGAATATCTTGCAAAAAATGATTATGTAAGATATACTTACGAGCCTAAAGTAGATGAAATATTTATGGCGCGTCACCCGGAACTGCATGACAGTATAAAGGAAGGTGATTTAATGTTGTTCGAGGATGAAGACCTAAACATCAACGGGAGCATTATCATTGACAGCCTTACGATAAAAGAAGGAGATGGACTTATTCCAACGTATGATATTACCCTTCGCAATGACAAAGCGGTAGGAACTTTAGAAAAGATACAGAATCAGATAGATTCAATAGTAGGCGGGCAAGGCGGTGGAGGATTGACTACCCAACAAGTGGAATCAATCATTAAAGCCTTTGGAGAAAAGCTGTTTTTGAATAAAACCAAACCTGACCAAACCAGCTATTTAATAAAGTTCTTAGGTGGATTGTTTTCAGACTACATCCAGTCCATGAACTTTTCTTCCGGTGCACTCGGTGAAGGCTTTGTTATTAAAGTAGACAGCAAGACGGGTAAATCCTACATTGAGGTGGACGAACTCTTTGTGCGTATCAAAGCGATGTTCTCCGAACTGGAGATAAAGAAGCTCTCTTATGCAGGCGGAAACTACATGTTCACCGCTGCCGGAATGAAATGTGGAAAAGTAGAAGAACACGAGGATTTTTGGCGTTGCTATCTTTTGGTGGATGATGGAGAAACGGCTATCGAGAACCCGTTCAAGGAAGGTGACCAGATTCGTTTCCAAGACTTTAATATCAAACCGGGTATCTACGAAAATATATCCAACCGTTATTATTGGCGCTTATGTGTAGGTGTTGGCGAGGATTACATAGACCTTAGTAAGACAGATTGTGACGCAAACAGCGACACACCGCAGGAAGGAGACAGCCTTGTACAGCTCGGTAACAGAACAGACAAGAAGCGTCAGAACGCAATCACCCTGTCTGTGTATGGTGATGATGCGCCGAGTATCCACCAGTATGCAGGAATAAATTCTTATTCTTTAGCAGGCAAGGAAGTGACAGTTATCAGCCCGCAAGGCAACAAGTTCATGGGAGACTTTATCTTGAAAACGGGAATAAACATTATGACCCAGTTCAAGATACTGGAAGACCTTATTTATTCAGAAATCTCGAAAGTGCTTGACGAGGTGCAGGCAAAGGATAATTACCTGTATAACGCATCATTTGCAAGCAATACGAACGGTTGGGAGACAAAGAACGATGTTCGTTTCTTTACTGTAAACGGAAAGTTCTTATTGGTTAACGACAAGTTCTATTCCCGTAAGGATGCCATGGCTGCCGTTATCAGAGACGGGGATAGAAACGTGCTTCGTATTCTTTCTTCCGGAATAAAACAGTCAAATGCTGATTTAGCCAATAAACCTACCTATGAGGAAGGGGAAGAACCGAAGAAGTTCTTTATCTCTTTCCGGTATAAGGTAGCTACAGCCGGAACACTTACGATAGGCTTTCCCGGTCAGAACCTGCATTTCACCGAACGTCTTGAACCGGGTGAGGAATACGTAATGAAGGAGTATTCCGGTACATGGGACGGAACGGGCGACTTTGAATTGAAGTTTACGGGGGATATATACATACATTCGCTGGCTCTTGCCGAAAACGCATTCGAGGATTTATATACAAAATTGAGTTCTGAAATAAAGCAGACAGCGGAAAGTATCAGGTTGGAAGTAAAGGAACTTTCTGAAAGTAATAATCAGAAGTTCTCACAGATTGAGCAGACAGCGGAAAACCTCAAATTGTCTGTTACAAAAATAGAGGAAGATGTAACGCAGTTGGGGCTGGACATCAATGGGGTTACCGATGAACTTAAATTATATGTCAAAAAAGACGGATTAGGTTCAGAAATCAATGTGGCACTTGATAACATTTCCGTGGTTTCCAAAAATATATACTTTACCGGAAATATATCCGCCAACGGGAATGTGTCTATTCGGGCAGACGGGACAATAAAGGCTATTGGTGGATATTTTGAAGGAGAGATAAATGCAAACAGCGGGGTGTTTAAAAATGTAAGAACTCCTAACAACTCTTTGGTGATAGACGAAAATGGGAATGTTAGCATTGTCGGCAAAATATCAACCGCTTCATCAGGTACAAAAATAGAAATAAACCCAAATTCAAACAGCCTAAAATTTTATAATTCAAAAGGATATGATGTGGGTGGAATTTCATTCCTTGATAGTGGAGGCGGAGGTACTTCTGTTACTTACCCAAGATTAAAATTGGACAATATAGCAAGTGATGGCAACTTAACTGCGTCTACCACCCTTTTTGCAGGGTCATTGTCAATGATTTCAAATTTAAGTGGTTCAAGATACCAAGTGTCTCTTGGCATCAGCGGACTTTCTTTTTATAAAGATGGAAGATTAACTAAATCATACCCAAGCTCATGAAAAAGATAAATTTTAAACAATTACTGATTGCTACGGACATTACCCGTAAGCATTGTGAAAATATAGATTGTAGAGAGAATTTTGCGAATGTATTATACCGGAACGGTAACGGTATCGCATCGCATGCACTCGCTTTGAAGATATACAACTCCAATGAAGAGACAAAGTATAGTGATGAAGAAGTGGCCCTGATACAAGAGCATGCAAATGCTTTTTGCAAACCTTTCTTCATTGACGCGCTCAATCGTGCTATCAACAATCAACCGGAAGAAGTAACCGATAAACAGGAATAATTATGGCTTGGACAGAACAGGATTATCAAGAAATAGTTGCCCGTCTTATGGCTAACTCCATAGGGGTTAATGAAGTACCGAATGCGGACAAAGCGGATGATGTAACATCATTGCCTGCATTTAAACCTTCAGGAAGCAACAGTGAAGCTTCTGTGGCCAATTATCCTTTAGAATTTTTGAAAGGAGAACAAGGCGAGCCAGGTATACAAGGAGAACCTGGGAAGTCATTTAAGGTAGCCGGCGAATACGCCACCCTTGAAGCCTTGAAATCCGCTGTTCCCGACGGTTCGGCAGTTGACGGGTTCATGGCTGTAGGCACGGAAGCCCCTTATGATTACTACGCGTGGGTAAGTTCTGCTGGCGGAAATAACCCGCATCCATCCCCTGATGGAAGGTATTTATTATTATCGGATGGCACTCCGTTATTGTTGGCTAACGAAGAGCCGATATTACTTGCAGATAACGGAGAACGGGTTGCAAGTAATGGTGAATGGGTAAACCAGGGGAAGATTGGCGGTATAGACGAAGCGCCAACTGATGGCAAGGCATACGGTCGTAAGAATGGGAATTGGGCGGAAATTTCTGATAAGAAATATGTCAATGACAGCATTTCAAGCGCTCGTAGTGTTGGCTACATGATGCAACTTACAGAGATTGACGCCTCCGGGTTGGATGAAAATACGTGGTATCCGGTTACGATTGCTGCTGGAGAAAGAATGAACATACGAGTAGAAGTACTAGTAGCATTAGATAGTGGTACAAAACCGTCATGGTCTACACATGAGAAAGGTTTTTCTACTCGCAAAATTTGGGAATTTGCTCCGAGTGCTTGGGGCGTTAATCGTGATAGCAATATTACTATATACTTATCAGATTTCGTTCATGCAGATATAGACCCTGTGAGGGGTTTAGGTAATTTGAGCCAGTTTGATACATGCTATGTTTTTGTACGAGGTGGTGGTAAATACCATTTTTATGCTTCTCATAATGCATACGTTATTCTTCGTACTGATACGTATAAACCGAGTGGAGGTACACAAAGCGTTAGTCCAACTACTGAAACGCCTGCGGAAATAGTGGCGGATATAGTAAAGAAGAAGTATGTGGATAATATTGCTTATGGCAAGGTTATTAATGCAGATAGTGGAACTATTTCCAATGATTTAATTGGCAAGGGATTGAATTTAACTGGTGTGGATGCAGAAGAGAGAGTTAATAGATATTTTGGCAACCTTAGTAATTTTAGAAGTGTAGTACAAGATATAATAGAAAATCACACAAGATACTTCATTCATAACAGCAATGATTGCAGAGAATTAGGTTGTTTAAATACTTGGAAAAATACGGGAAACACTGAACATGAATTACATTTTATATTAACAGGATTTGGTGATGGGAGTTTGCATACAAAAAGGTATTCAATAAGAATCACTGAGAATACTGATGATGCAAGATTTATAATAGTAAATATCATTTCTTCCGACAACCTCACCACCATCACCAAGAAAACCGCTGCCGAGTACGATGCTATTGGCTCTAAGGATGCCAATACAGCATATTGTGTAACCGATTAAAACAACAATTATGAGTAACGAAAACAGTAATCTTAGAGTTGGTTCGGCTGGGGCTGGGCTGTTTGTGGGTAGTACTGAAATTCTTGGCGGGATAGCTAATAATATATCCGTAAAAAAAGAAGACTGCATAAGTGTTTTAATTAACAGCAGTAGCAATAACAAGACTGTTGATTTGCATGGTTTCAACGATGAAGGCAGTGAAGTGGTATTAGAAACAATAATCGTTCCGCCAGGTGGAATTATAGTAAAAACATACAGTAGCGGTTCTGCCGATAATTATTGGCGTTTAAAAGAGGCATCAACAATGTTTATATGGGAATCATATAAAGAAGAAGATAGTACATTGATAAATATCCCTGTTGTTGAAAAGGTATTATCGCCCAATGAGAACTTCAATATTATGGCATATTACTATTTAAATACTATTCGTGTAATGTATATAACAGCTTAACAAATTATGAAAACAATCTTTTTAGACAACTGGTTTGCGAAACTTATCCTCTTTGGCAGCTACACAACTATAATGCTCTTCGGCTTTATCCTTACGAAGCTGAAAGAGTTGTCCGAAACGACCATACGCCATGAACGGACACATCAGAAACAGTTCTTCGAGTGCATGGAGATAGCGGCTATCCCGTCCGTATTGCTGGCATTCTATGTCAGTGTATGGTGGTTGTTACTTATCCCGCTATTCTACTACATTTTGTATTTGACAGAATGGTTTGTGAGCTTTATATACCATCTGTTTACAGACAACATAATAGGCAGCGGTAAAGTAAACGCCAATGCCTATCGAGCGAGCGCATTTGAGATGGAAGCCAAACTTAACCAAGACAACCCTAACTATTTGAAAGAACGCAAATGGGGCGCATGGTTCAGATACTACGGCAAGATATGAATAATTGACAAATAACGATAAGATGAAGAATAACATTATTACCCAAAGCATACCGGGTGGTTTCTCGGTAATAGCAAGCAGTTTTATTGCACAGTCATTGGAACACATGATACCGTGGCTGATAGTAACATTTTCAGTCGTTGTATGCGATTTGATGTTCGGGATAAGGAAATGCTTGCTATTGGGTGAAGAATTTCGGTTTTCAAGTGCCGTGCGCCGTACTATGGGTAAAATGGTGACATACTTTGCTTTTGTCTGTATGGTGGTGATGATAAACATTGCTTCCGGCAATAAATGGAATATTGATGTGTATTCATGCTTGTTTGTCTGCTTCATAGAGTTCTGCTCTATCATAAGCAATATCTTGAAGCCAAAGGGATATAATTTCAACTTACTGAAAGCGTTGGGATTGTTCGGAAAGAAAGTGCTCGATGTCGAGAAAGAAGATATGAGTGAAATAATAACTAAAGATAAGGAGTAACAAAATGAAAAAGAAACTGATTATCGCAGCGATTGTTATCGCTATCATCGTGGGAGTTATGCTGTACATGCACTACACACCGTTTTGGGTGAACCTGACTACTGTTGTATCATTCGGTGTCGGTGTTGTTGCCGGATGGGTGGCTCGTTTAGTTTATGACAAATATTTCAAGGAGGACGCGCAGAATGAAAGTATTGATTGACAACGGACACGGAAGTAACACTCCGGGCAAGTGTTCACCGGACGGAAGATTGAAAGAGTATGCGTATGCCCGTGAGATTGCCATACGTTTGGAAGCCGAATTGCGCAAACAAGGTGTTGACGCAGAACGTATCGTCAAAGAGGAAATAGACGTTCCCTTATCGGAGCGTTGCCGTAGGGCGAACGAATACAAGGCAAGTGACACAATCCTCGTATCTATCCACTGTAATGCAGCGGGAAGCGGCTCTGAATGGATGCAGGCACGTGGTTGGGAAGCGTGGACTTCGACAGGTCAGACGAAAGCCGATAAATTAGCTGATAGCTTATATGTGGCAGCCGAACGACTTTTGCCGGGTATGAAGATACGCAAGGATATGACGGATGGCGACCCTGATAAGGAAAGCGGGTTCTACATCTTGAAGCACACGAAGTGCCCGGCAGTCCTTACAGAGAACCTATTCCAAGACAATAAGGAAGATGTTGATTTCCTATTATCGGAAGAGGGCAAACGGGCAATAGTGGACTTGCATGTGCAGGGGATTGTGAACTATTTGAATAACTCTAAAAAGTAAACATCATGGCAGCAGAAGTTTTATCATTTCAAAAAGAAGAAGGCAAAACAGCGTATTACGCAACGTTTGTCAGTGACGGTAATCCCGTTACCATACAGATAAAGAACAAGGGCGGAATGGTGACTGTATTTGCCAATATCGAGGGCATGAAGCCCGTGACATTGTATCCTAACGCGCGTGACAACAACGATGCCTCCGACTCTATATTCCGTGTCGCCGGAATAGTGGCGGGCGTGGAAATCACAATCAAGAGCGCTACCGAAGTATTGGAAGCCAAAATGATTAAAGAGGGATAGCCTATGAACCCAATCACTATCCCCAACATCAGCATCCCGACAATCGGCATTCCTACTATCGGTATACTTACTATAGGGTATTCATATATCAAGGATAATAAACCGGGACCAAACCCATCCCCTGATGGAAGGTATTTATTATTATCGGATGGCACTCCGTTATTGTTGGCTAACGAAGAGCCGATATTACTTGCAGATAACAAAAAATAAAATGATAAAAAATAAAAAGATATGGCAGAAGGATTACAAATAGGACAACTCCCTCAAAAGGAGAGCTTAACAGGAAACGAGCTGATACCTTTTCAGCAAGGTAGTAGCAACGGCTCAATGAGTACCGCTACATTGAAGAAATACATCGGCACTGGTGGTGGCACTGGTGGCAGCACTGACTATATGAACTACATCACCGAGTATAATGTTTCCGTCCAGCATCCTACTTCGGGAATTGACGAGAGTAACAAGTACAGTCTGGAAGGCGCTATTGCCCAAGTTCCGCAGGAACTTAGAAACATCGGGCTGAAGGTATCGTTCATCAATTCGGATGGAAAAGTAGAAACGTGGGAGTTCCAGGGCGGAACATTTACCGAAGTCGGTAGATGGCTAAACAAAACTGTGTTTGCTATGGTTGAAAATGATATAGAAATCACAGATTACAATTTATTGTTTGACACTTACGAAAATAAAGTTTGGCTAAATGGTGTAATTGTACATGATAATATACTAGCAAGAAATTGTACATCTATTGTTCCTCTTGATAGAAATAATAATATTTATACAAATACAAATGGAAATGCTGACGTTGTTTTCTTTGATAAAGACGGTAAATACATTTCTACGCTTAATTTTTATAATAACAATCCGGTTCTTAAAGAAAATTTTCCTGAAAACGCCGAATTAGTTGCATTTACATATTATAGAGACAGTGTAATTACTGATAAATTCTTTGCTTCTGCTAAGAATAATTATAATTTGAAACTATGTCAGTCCACTATTCTTAAAAAGAAAGGAACTCGACCTGTTGTCAATATCAATCTTAGTGATAGTGAGGAAGAGATTTTTCTTAAATTAGCTTCCGCTTATATTACTCAGGATTGTGATGTCTATTTTGAAACTGGTGAATATACTTTTATAAAGATATTTGATTTGATGAACACTAAATATGATTTTAGAACTGCTGTCGAATTACCAATCGGTGGTAATTGTAGATATTTTTTCAATAATTCTACTCTTATTTCTAAATGTGATAGTGCTTCTGAAATAGTATATGGTAACCAATCTTTATTCGGGACTCAAAGAATTGGTTTCAATTCTAACTATGAGTTACATGATGGACATCTTATTCAATATGATAATATTTATGCTATTCACGATGAAGGTTCAGGTGCAGATTCTTATTATAAACACGTGTATGACAATTTGATTGTAGAATATATTAAAGGCGAGCATACACAATATCTTTCCAAGCCTTTAGGCTGTGGCAGTAATTTACACATGGATATTATTATAAAGAATTGTATTTTTAAAAATGGCAAAGAAAATGTATCCGATGTCAGTTGGCATTTTGTTGATAATGCAAATTGTAAATTTACAATAACGGGTAACCGTTTTAACTATAGATTCTCTTTCGATTCTGATGTTACGAAATGCAATGTTCTATTCACGAATAACAGCCATAAGGAAGATAATGCATTCGCTAATGCGACTGTTGTGCAATTCAATAATGTAAAAGAATGAGAAACAACATCATTGGATTTATAGCCTATCCACAAGTTGCAGTCCCATTCAATCCGTTTCTGACGAAGAGTAAAAACGATTGAGGAATATCCTGAACAGTATTCATCCCGGCACTTCACGGTCCGGGATGAAATTAATATCATAAATATACACTAATTGTTATGAGAAATAACATCTTAGGTGCAGTGGTCTATCTATCCACCGCCATAGTATTCGGTGGCAGCACTGCACTGCTGATGCTCTTTATCAAGGAGAACAGCGACCGTTGCCACTACTATAACGGCAAGTGGAACAAAATAGACTTGCTGTGTGGAGCTGTCGCAATATGTGCGGGTATGGTTGTAAATCATTATTTGTTGAGGTTATGAAAAAACTACCCTGGCTATTAGTTGTATTGCTGGCAATCGCTTGTGTGGCGGTTTGGTTCTGTCCGCACGAGCCTTTGCCGGCAGAAATCCGTACCGAGACGAAGATACAGACGGTTGTTAAGACTGATACGGTTCTTATCTCCGCACCGATAGCGGTCTTTTGGCAGATATTGCCGAATGACACAGTACGTATAGGTGATACCTTGCTTCATCGCAAACGGGTTGTGTATGAAGATAGCCTGTATCGTGCGGTGGTGAGTGGATATGTAGACCCTCGGCTGGATAGTATGACTGTGTATCCGAGAACGGTTTATCAGACGGTGACAAATGACGTCTATCATCCGGTACCCATCAAACCGAAGAAGAAGCGTTGGGGATTAGGGTTGCAGGCTGGGTATGGGTATCCAGGCGGCATGTACGTAGGCGCAGGAATAAGTTATAATCTATTTGTATGGTAAGAAAGAAATTAACGATGTAGAAGTTGGCTTGTAGCTGACACTCTTTTGGGGCTTAGAGTAAAAAGAAAGCCCCCAACGTTCAAATAATTATTGCCACATAAAAATTTGAAAAAAGCATAAGACACCGCACGTTGGAGGCTTTAATATCTTCAACACGGTATCTTATGCTTTGTTCGTATATAATCAAATATTTTATGTGGCAGGGCAAAGATAAATATAAAATTCAGAAAAACTATGTGTAAGTCAGAAATCTTTGCCGAAACAATCAATCTCGTGGCGCAGGAGACCGAAATACCCGCCAGCCGAATACTATCTTCGGATAAGGATACGGAAACCGTAGACGCCCGCTATTTGCTTGTACAGTTGCTTGTCGAAAGGGGAATGTACCCTTCGCAGATAGCTCCTAAAATCCACAAAACCAAACGCGCGATAAACTACATGATTTCCAATTTCCAGGAACGTATGGAAGGCGGGAAAATGTTGAGAATATATTGGGAAAACATTAGGAAAGCGTTGGGAAACAACTGATTTCATGGCAGATTGCGTATTTATACTTTTGTGATGCGGTTGATTTTGACCGTAATACAAAATATAAATCTCTATGGAAAGAACGTATGTCTTCAACCAAGACGGGAACAACGGAAATGGTGGCGGAAGCAAATTCGACATCATGGCTATGTTGCCCAACTTGATGGGAAGCAAGGGTGTAGACCCCGGACTTCTCGCTTTACTGAACCAGGGACGTGGCAGCCAAGACCAATGGGGCGGCTCGTGGTGGTTCATCTGGATTATCCTTTTGTGGTTCTGTTGGGGCGGCAACGGCTTTGGCAACCGCTTTGGCAGTGGTGGAGGTCTGCCTGCCGAGCTTAACGGTGATGTCGGTCGTGAATACCTGATGTCAGCCATTCAGGGCAATGGCAATGCCATCAACCAGCTTGCTTCTTCTTTGAACTGCTCTACCCAACAGTTACAGAGCGCCCTGTGCAACATCCAGGGGCTTATCGCCAATGTGGGCAATCAGGTGGGCATGTCAAGCCAGCAAATCATCAACGCATTCCAGTCCGGAAATCAGGCTGTTCTTACTCAGATTGCAGATTGCTGCTGCAAGACTCAGAACGCCATTACCACAATGGGCTATGAGAACCAGCTTGCGATGTGCAATCAGACCAACGCGCTTGTCAACACAGCCAATCAGAATGCCCTTTCATTGCGTGACGGTGCGACCGCCAATACCAATGCTATCCTTGCGAAGCTGGACGCTATGCAGAACCAGGCATTGCAGGACAAGATTGCGGCTCTTACAGCAGAAAAAGCCACTTTGACTGCTGAAATCTCCCAACGTAACCAGAATGCTACTATCCTGAATTCAGTAGGACAACAGATTGCTCCTTTGGCAGCAGGCTTGCAGGCATTGCAGTCCGATGTCGATGGAATAAAATGCAAGATGCCTAACACCGTTCCGGTTGTTTACCCTAATATTCAAGCCATCAACACAGATTGTTTCCGTGCTGCGGCTTTCGGTGCTTACGCCGGTGATGCAATGTATGGACGTGGCGGTTGTGGTTGTAACAACTACTGGGGTTAATTCCGGTAAGAAAGGGGGTAATTATGTGGCCTAACTTTTTTACAGGATTTCCTTTCTTGTTCCCTACTATTGGAAGGGCTAATTTCAATACCCTTCCTACGGTAGCCGTAACAGTCGGCACGGAGAACGTGACTTTGGAACTTCCTAACCATGCGTTCCGTAACAGAAGCTATGTAGGAGGTTTCTATGTCAGTCTCCGCCAGGCAATACCAGCCGGCACGACTGCTACACTTCCGATACTGATAGGGACTAACGGGGATACAAGACCGTTGCTGGCTTACAACAATGAGCCGGTGACTGTCGGCAACCTTGCCGGAACGGGTATCTACGAAATCCACTATAACAAGTACACCAACGAACTGTTCCTTGTTAACGGTGGGTATCGTCCGACAACCGCATCGACACCGACTCCGACAGCAGAAGCAACCGCTCAAAAGAGCAAGTAGTTAACATGGGGCTTTGTGGTTGTTTCCAAAATGGGAATAGCCACACCCCTTTAAAATCAAACCAATATGTTTCAAAATCTACGAGTTAACAGTACATTATTTCTTCTTCACAGAGGGGCAAATCCAAGTTTGGAATGTGGGCAGGTCGTTAATGCAAGCCCTATAAAAACTATATATAAGACTGTTCCCAACATGCCTTATCCACAGCCGGTCCAAGTTATTGATTTTGTCGTGAATATAAACGGGCAAAATGTTAATTTGCAAGAAATACCGGCTAATGCCAATATTGCCGATGATGTTAAAACGGGGATGCTGATTACTGGTTCAAGAGACGAGATGAACACCGAGGTCCTTACTATGAAACAGAAGAGCGAGGATGTTCTAAAAAGCGTGGAATATCATCAGAACTTTCTTAGGGTGTGTGACCAGATGCTTGCCACGCTTAACCCGGAATTTGCAGCCAAGCAACAGCAGGAACAAGAAATATCCGCATTGAAAGGGCAAATGTCCAATATGGATAAGAACATGCAGGAGATGAGCAGGAATATGGCTGACCTCATTGCGCAAAACCAGAAATTAATGGAACAGCTCGGAGTTGCTGAAACATCTAAAACAAAGAAATAATATGGGAATGTGGGAAATATTGGAAGAAGGACGCGGAGAATATGATCGTGACTTCGGTATGAGAGGCGGTAATCCTATGGAAGAAGCCTATAGAGAGGGTTGCCGTTATGGTTACGAGAAAGCCATGCATGAGATGCAGGGCGGTGAAATGGGCTATCGTAACAGCGGTGGTTCACGCGGTGGAAGCTATAGCGGCGGCTCAGATATGGGCGAACGCCGTATGCCGGGTTACTTCCCGGAATATCCGGTTTACAGCGAACGCCGCGGTTCACAGCCTTACGGTGATGATATGGGCGAACGCAGACGCAGACGCGCCAACGGAGAGTTCATGTAATGGAGAGGGGATTATTCCCCTCTTTTGCCAATCACTTAAAATCAGGAAAATATGAAACAAAGATTAGATACATACGACAGAATACCGCCTGCAATGGCCGACTATCTCAGCCAGTACGGATGGCATTTTAGCAAGAAGATGTGCCTATGGGCTGTTTCCCGCATGAAGATGGAAAACAAATCTACGGGTAAGGAAGAAAAGCTAGAGCCAATCAGCAAAGAACAGGTAGAGGAACTTCTTAAAAAGTACAGTATAAACCTGGAGAAGGATGCAGGGTACGACAGCGTTTACGTGGCAAACATGGCGAAGTCGGATTACTACAAAAGTTCTATCACTGACGAAGCACATCTCGCATTGTTCATTAAGGATTACATAGATGATGTGGACGCTTACAATGGAATGCCTTTCACGCGGTTCTATGCCGACTGCATAGGCTCCGGCAATCCTATCATGTGGGAACAGATGATGTAGCCTATGATAATACAGGAATTTTACATACCGGATTATGATTGGGAAGTAAGGGTATATTATGCGGTGGACTGCTATTATACCGACCGCATCATCGCCGACCTTCAGCGGGTAGGATGCAGGGGGATGGATTTGGCGAATGCCTATAAGAACATGCGCTCCTGCAATCTGAATACGGGTATCACTTACTCTAATATCCGAAACAGGCAAACCATAATGGTTATAGCCCTTACTTCTTCCCCGGCAGAGTTTCAAAACTCTTTCGACCATGAAAAGGGGCACCTATGCCGGCATATCTCACGGGCGTTCGGCATCGACCCATACGGGGAAGAGGCGCAGTACCTTAGCGGATATGTGGGACAGAAGATGTTCCCGGTAGCGAAGAAATTTTTGTGTGAACATTGTAGACGTAGCTTATGTGGAAAATAGTACAAGCCATTTTATCAGGCAAATCACGGGAAGAAGTATATAACATGCTTTCTCCCGAACAGAAAGAGACGCTGAACAGCCTTGCCGCGGCAAATGGTATAAACCGCCAACAACGTAGAAAACTTGAACGTGATGCGAAAAAGGGATTACATAGATGAATTGCTTGAATTGGCGGACAATGTCCTTTACATGGACTATTGCCGCCTTTTCCAGGTTATCCAATGGAACGTTTAGAACGATTTGAACGGGTTCTCCATTGGGTTATACCGCTTGCCGTTTTGGTGAGGGTATTAGCTTGGTGTCTCTAATTCTTTTACTTTTTGTAGGGCACAGCACAATACATATATGGTGCTCATGTTCGATTTGACAAAATCTGTATTCCCGTCATCTACGTATTGCACATAATCAAAAGCCAGTTCAATAAGCTCTTCCCGTAATTCTTCGGGAGATATGTAGTCTTTGAATAATTCGTCTATTGCGCTAAGGTCGTATTGCTTTTTAGCAGGTATTGTATTTCTTTCCATGATGAATATTTGTTTAGTCTTTTATTTAAAATGTAATTCGTTGTAAATCAGCAAAACTAAAATTTTGTAGTTTTGAGAGATGGAATTCCGTCTGCTTTCATTCCAGTTTGCACCCCTGCTTCCCGAAACGTTATGGAGGCTGATTTACAGTGGGGGTTCCCAAAACGGTAACCCCCTTCTTGCAATAGTTTATTATCGCATTTTCAGATTTTCAATAAGTTATATTTATTAGTTCTCATAAAGAGTTTCTCCCATGAAATGAAACCCTAATATGCCCAATAACTCATCAAATTTGCTTTCGTACCATAATGGTTGAGTACTTTTCGGATTTTTCGGATTTACTTGGTTCTCTCCGAAGGAAAGACCTTTCTCTGTAATTGACTTGAATTTCTTCTTTTGTCCGTATGATGATTTTCTTTCCAGTTCGCACAGATAACCTTTTTCCATTGCTACCGTATTAAATTCACGTGCAGATATTTGAGTTTTCCGTTCTTTCAATAGATCGGTTGCGGACTTTAGTATTCCGTGAGACGGGGTGTAGTCGGGCGTAGGCAATCCGAGTGGGTCGGCTATACTCTTTGCCAACATCAATTTAGAAATATCATTTAAATTAAGCGTCTTTATAAGCCATGTAGCAACTTTCATCTTGTCGGATATGGTTGGCTGTTTCACTTCTGTTTTTACCGAACTGATTATCGGTTCAGCTTTCCCAGTTTCTAACGCATCCCAACGGAGGACTAGCTTCGCTCTTGTCCCATCTTCAAACTTAGAAGCTATGTACATACATTCTCTATAATCCAATTCGTAACATGGTTGCTGTCTGTTCCATAGGTCAACATAAGAGGTCAGCGCAAAATTGCGCCCACCTTCTTTTACCCATGCTGGCTCCATATCACGAATGGAACGCATAACATCTTTGTGGTTTCTACCTGCGAGTTCTGCAATTTCAAGAGAACTCATTGTCTTTTTGTTTGATTTTAATTCATTTGCCATTTTTGTAACGTTTTATGGCATTGCAGAAAAAAAAAGACGGTCTGCAATTAACCCGCCGTTACACATACCTAAGAGGCAGTTGGGAGGCTATTAACTCTCCACACGGGTTTGCAGACCGCTATAATATACAGCGTTAGCTTACAAGCATAAAAAATGCCTGCATAAAGCAGACAACCGCCTGCCTCTTAATATGTGTAACGCTGCAAATATACCTCTAATTTCTATAACGCCAAATAAAAAACTTAATATTTTACTTTTCTACCCCATATCATCGCGTTATACAGCGAAGTGGCATACATCTTAATCTCATCCTTGCTTTCAAGGAAATCAACCTTAGAGGCTGCTATCATAGCCTCTGCATAAATCTCTTTGTTTAAAATATTATTCTCTTTCATATTATCTGCATTTAACTTTTGTAAGTCCATACTTAGCCAATCTTAGATATATCGTCCTTACACTTACCTTCAGCATCTCTGCCATTCTGCGGGGCTGTATATTTTCTTCCTTGTACAACTTGGTAATGTTTTCTTCCGAAAGCGGGTCAACGAAAGGTTTCTTCGGCTCTGCTATCCCCATCCGTTTACGTGCCTTCGCTGCATATGCTTCATTTTGTTTGTCTTTTGTGACGTAAATAACGGTGGTCTTGTTAAGGCGTAGAGGGAACAGCCTTCTTTCCACTTCCTTGTGTTGTTGGCAAGGCTTTCTACATCCCCGTTGACCGTAGTGTCAATCTTCTTGTATTTGTCCGGGATGCGGGAATGTCTGTCTCTGATTATTTTGTCTGCTTTTCTCATGACTTCTCTTCATTGTCTGAAAACACTAAATTTTGTACTTCTTCTTCCCATATATCTCCCTCATTTCCTTCAAAGTCAAGATATACCGTATCTTTAGGGCTTGGATTGTTGAAACTAGAAAGCAGCCCTATTACCTGCATGGGTATGGAAAGTCTCTCTCCTTGTGGTGACGGGAGTTTTATTCTCACCCGGTCACCGATTTTTAATTCTGTTATATCCATTATTTTATTATACTAAATTTATGATACCATTTATCTGCATAACTGAACCATCCTATAATGAATGATTTGCCGAAAAGGGTTGCTTTGTATAGTTTACTCATGTGTTAATTCTACTATTAAAATAGTTAATAAAATTCCTTACTTGTAGGCTAAAACCTATATTTGCATCGCATTTGATTTGGAGCACTAACATCTCCAACCCGACGAACTGTAATTCGTCATCCCCTCTTGTCCGTTCTCCTTGAGAAAAGACATTTAAGCCCAATGTCCTGTAGCTTTGGGCTTTTTTAGTTGCACTTTACAGGGTGCAGCTTGAAGCCTGCTGATACAGGTCGGTAGGCAAAACGGAGAGGAGGTGTTAGTGTGAAAAGTCAAATGCAAGATGAAAACGGCAAAACTCGTATTTTCTGTCGATATATCATAAGGAACGGTAAGCGGATTTACCCAAAACATTCCAAATACTTTTCTTTCTTGGTAGACAGTAAAAAAGTGGCGTAATGCTGTTTTGTGGGGATGTACAGGCATCCCTTTTTACTTACAGCCTCTTTTTCAATTTACCCAAAAACTCACTATCGCCTGAATAGTCCGCACCGATAGCCTTTTTGCTTTCAACAATCTGTTCCAAAAGGGTTATAGCTTCCTTTTTCACTTCTTCAACTTCATTATAACCGCAGGCTTTATCAACCAACTGCTCCATAGTCGATTTAGGCTTGGAAAGCTGTTCTTTGAGCTTGTTTAATCTCCAGTAGCAGTAATCAATTGTGGCGATGTGCTCTAATTTACTCATGGTTATATTATTCATTTATAATTAATTCACACCAACTATTATCGCTTTCCCAAAACCATTGATAGCCGCCAGCGTGTTTACGCTTTCCGGAACAGCAATTCCTGATATTACGGGCGCAAATGCCAGTCTTTCGTTCCGCATCGTTAGAGGACTGGAAAACACCTTGTAACCGTCCGCTCTTTATAGCTACTACTTTCTTTGCATTGCAGCCCGCTATATTAGGGTTTCCCGTTCTCCCTAAAGCTAATCCTTTAATCATACTTTCCCTTTTATGCGAAGGGATGTAATCATCCCATTTCTTCCCCTTGTTATGGGGGATACTTCCTTTCAAAAACCGCCCGTTAATAGGGTTGCGGTTTAATCGCTGTGGAGGTATATATAATTCATTCATCTTTAAATTCAAGTTTTGGGTTACTGGTAGTCTCGATATTCCTTTTCTTTGTCTTAACCATTCTCCGATAAACATCATCAATCAATTGCTTAAGCTCATTGACGTAGCTTTCCATGCTCCAGCCTTCGAGTTGACACACCATTAAATCAAATTCTATTTCTTGTAGCAGCTTTACTTTAAACCTCTCGCGTGCAAAGACATTTACCCGTTGACGCACATTACGGTTAATCATCGGGTCTTGTTTAGGTTCTTTGCTATTGGGGATAGATTTTTTCACGGGGTGATGGTTGTCTGTTATGTTGTTAACATGAACATTCATAGCTTTTACAAGAATTCTTACTCCTCCGTTTAAGACGCTTTTCCCGTTTGTGTAAAAGTCGTATCCGGTCAAAGGAGAACCAGTATGCTTGTCAATGGAGAAGCCTTCAGGCGGTTTATCATAGAGTTCCCAATTCATGTATTTACTCATGGTTGTTTTATTTCAATAACTCAATGTTATCGTGTATGTTGCCAATAACAAGACAATCTTTATTACTAAATGCTTCTCCAAAGAAGTGGAGATATAGCCAACCTTTTTTATCAAGCGCAAATCCGGCATAATGATTACTGTACATAACCTTGCATATATCTCCGTTGCATTCAACAATATCACCTTCGTATATTTCTTCACCGTTCTTATCACATAAGCCGGTGAACTGCCCAACAGTTTCAGCCCATACGTCATCGCACCGGCAGTCTTCCGGAGAATATATCTTCGCCTTGTCTGTGAGGATAAGTCCGTTTTCGTCCCTTCCGGCAGTATAGAAAAAAGAGAGAAATCCATATATCCATTTCCCCGTATCAGTACTTTTTCCTCTGAATTTTATTTCACGTTTCATAATTCAATGTTTCCTATTTTTCACTTTATTGAGTTCCATCTCAATACACTTGTTGATTTCGTTAGCTTCCTCGTACCGCTCCTCTTCAATCAGTTTGATTTTTATCAATTGGAGTTGATTCACATAAACAACATCGTTACGGTCTGAAACCCTACGGGCATATTCCCTTATCTCGTCCAGCTTGTCCTCCATGCGTCTATGCCATCTGCTTACCATGATTAGGATAAATCCTAATGCAATGGCATTGAATAAAGTGATGGAGATTTTAATTATCAGTTCTACGGTTTCCATAATAAATTTTAATCAATCAGTTCAAATTCGTAAACGAAGACATAGGGATTGGATTCCCATGTACCTTTGCCGGAGACTTTATCTATTAGTTCTGCGAAGGCGTCACAAGGATTACTGTAGTCGGGTATATCTGCGTAATGGAATGAATAAAAAGGAATATCCTTTTGTCCAGCATCCCATTTAAAAATTCCTTCCTTAAAGCAATCTTCATCGGAAATGTTCTGCAACCGTTCTATCTTGATGTCGGTAATGCGGATATGATGGGGCATGAAGTCAGCGCGGACAAACATTTTATTAGTCCAACCGGGATATAATTTCAGTTCAGGCAATATAGAATCCAAGTATTCTAAGAAAGCTGCATTTTTCCCTTTTCTATGAAATCGGTCAACATCCATATAGCTTTGCGCAATGGCAACAACTTCTCCAAGTTCATATTTCGGCAATATCTCGCCCATATCAAACTCTCTTTCATCAGCATCGTACATACAAGGCCAATCAACAATCTTTTTGTCAGAACGGCGTCTGTGTATATTGAATCCTGCGACCCATTCTCCCCTAAAAGTTCTTGGACATTTGATTATTCTTCTCGTCATAGTCTTCCGACCATCCAATACAGCCTGGGTTAGACTGTATTTATCGTTGAACATTATCTTCTTCATTGCTGTTTCTCCTCTACTTTAAAAGACAATTTCTCAAGTTTCTCAATCTGCTTACGAAGAGAAGCGATTTCCCTAATCCTCATTTCTTCCGCCTTTTTCAACGCTTCGGATTTATCGGTGAATGCGTTTTCCCCTATACAGAAGTAAGAACATAAACCATCCATTACATATTCTCCATCTTCAAATCTACTTATAATAATATCTGCTTCTATCTCTTTAATACCTTTTGTTAAGGCATACTTTGTTATAAATACTTTTGCCATAGTTATATAAGTTTTAATATTTCTCAAAATTTGGGATTTGTAAATAGAACGAATTTCGAGACATGGGAAGCCAACACTTTTGCTCCTCATTGCACGTATTCCAATTATCTTCCCCAAATTCATCATTTAATGCTTCCACTATCTTATAGGCTACATCTTTTACAAAATGAGTATTAAACATCTTCTTGTCTTTAATAACGATTGTAGGTGTATAGAGTGAAATTTTATACTCCCCACCGTTTTCTATCGACCAGCTACCTTGTGCTACTGTAATGTGAGGATTGGTTTCATTCTTATACTCTTGTACTATACTTAGATAGCCATTAAAATAGTTGGCTATTAGCTCCGACTTATATACTTTTAGTCCCGTTGCTTTTTCTAAAAGTTTTCTAAGCCTATAAGCATCATTTACAACAGGGTCCATTCTCATATAAGTTTTAATGCTTCCTGTAATCCTGCTTCAAGTGCTTCTTCGTAGGCATCCCAATTCCCACCATCATTTGGGCCATCTGATAAATCATTGATAATATGAGTCCCATTGTCAGCTTTGCATATATCATAGCCATAACCACAAGCGTTTCTAATGATGGAAATATGTAGGTTCTTGGTTTCACGTATCCATTTTTGGGCGATGGATTGCATTGGACAAGAATAGAATGATTTAGGTAAATCCTTGCTAGTTCGGAATATGGTTTCCATCATCAAGCCTTTATCGCTAATGACATTTTTGCAATACTCATTAAACCCTTTCTCTTTCAGCATTTTCGCTGTTTCTAATGTTACAAGTTCTTCGGTCATGACTATTTTATTTTAGGTTTTTCATTGTACTCTTTGGCATTTTTAGCTTTTTCACACGCTTGTCTTTTCATAACTGTAGGACAATCACAATTCCCACATCTATCATTATACCAACAACAATATTCACACTGGTGCATCGTTCATTTCTCCTTTTCTTTAAAGTGTTCGATTAGCTCTTCTACGGTAGCCTTGTGGTAATTTCCCATATTAGTATCTTTAGGTACAGAATCAAAAGCTAATGTTCTATATACAGTATTACATGGTGAACAACATTCTGTTTTTGGATGATATGCCCATTCTTCTCCATTAGTGAACCATTGATTTTCATCTGTATCATCCCTCAATGCGGCTATTGCCAAGAAAAGTTCTTCGTTAAATCCGCAATGGATGTATCCATTACATTCTTCGGGAATATAAGGATTTTTAATCCCAAACATTTCATCATTATCTGTAGCTAAAAATTTATTGACGATACTGTATTCATTGCCTATTTTATATCCTAGATATTCTAACTTTTTCCGAAGTTCTAATGTGTTCATTAGTATAAAACACGGTGTTGTAAATCCCATAGTTACTTGTTTTCAAATCGTTTAAACACTTAACAATCCAATTCTCTTCAATTTCTTTCTAAAATTCTTTTCATTCAAGGCTTG
>ENA-ORUO01000085-ORUO01000085.1-human-gut-metagenome-genome-assembly--contig:-NODE-85-length-108264-cov-18.591023_pt1 | contig 108264 bp, 91 predicted proteins | sample MGYA00242082_ERZ509215 | MGnify/ENA primary metagenome ERZ509215 (study PRJEB26280, sample SAMEA2338829) | human gut metagenome | biome: human gut; feature: human-associated habitat; material: faeces... | reverse complement strand
CAAATCAAAAGTCCATAGTATCTGAATTGTATTGAACCACGATATTAAAAGAAAGGAAATATGTGATAATTAACTTCCTAATTATCATACAAGATTAGTATGAAAAAGAAAAAAATCAAAAATCCGCTTATCAGACGAATACCGAGGGAACTGACAGGAGACTGGAAAAAGTATCTTGTGGTAAGTCTGTTCCTGATTCTGATGATCGGCTTTGTGTCCGGCATGTATGTTGCAAACGAGAGCATGATGACAGCGGCTGATGAGGGTGTTGGCAGATACAAGCTGGAAGACGGACACTTTGAATTAAAAAAGAAAGCAGACGAAACACTGCTTGATGCAATTAAGACAGGCGATAAAGCAGATGTCAGACAGTATTACATTGATGAGGCAAAAAAGAAGCTGGATAAAAAGTTCGATAGTGAATTTGAAGAAAAGTTCAAAAAAGAATTTGATGAGAAGTTTGAAATAGAATTTAGGGAAAAATTTGATGCAGAGTTCCAGTCAGAATTTGATGTTTCTTTTAATGCACAGATAAAGCAGATGCTGATGGCGCAGGGACTTGATGAAACAACTGCGGGAGTTATGCTTGATACAGCAGTGACACAGGCAAAACAGTCCGGGCAGTACAACAAAGCCTATGATACAGCATATGAAAAAGCATATCCTAAGGCACATGATGAGGCGTATGAGAAAGCGTTTGATGAGGCACATGACGAGGCATATGAGAAAGCATACGACGAAGCCTGGAACAAGGTTTTAGATGAGATCAATGAGAAATATGCGGATGCAGAAGAAAAATATGAATTGAACGATCCTGATTTTAAGGAAACTCCGGTTCATCTGTATGAAAATTTTTACAGGGATGAAGAGGAAGATCATGACAACGACGGAACTTCGGATGGAACAGTCCGTGTTTTTGCAAAGACAGATGATATCAATTTTGCATGCCTGATGGACGGAAGTTTCCCGGAAAAAGAGGATGAAATTGCCATTGACCGTATGCATGCTGACAATGTCGGGATAAAAGTCGGCGATGAGATCACAGTCGGAGAAGAAAAATATCAGGTCGTTGGTCTGATCGCATATGTCAACTATTCCACACTGCACGAAAAAAGCACGGATCTGATGTTTGATGCCTTAAAGTTTAACGTTGCAATGGTAACAGATGAGGGATTTGCAAAGTTACATAAGACGATTCATTACGATTATGCATGGAAGTATGAAAATGAGCCGTCAGATGAAAAAGAAGAGAAAAACCAGTCGGATGATTTTATGCGGGCGTTGCTCACACAGACCGTGGTAAATGACAATGAGATTGAAGATTATGTGCCAAAATATGCAAATCCGGCGATTCATTTTGCAACCGACGACATGGGCTCTGATGAGGCAATGGGAGGTGTGCTGCTTGATATTCTGATTGTCATCATCGCATTTATTTTTGCAGTTACGATCAGCAATACGATCACAAAAGAGTCATCTGCGATTGGAACATTGCGTGCGTCCGGCTATACGAAAGGGGAGCTGGTACGCCATTATCTGTCTATGCCGGTTATCGTTACCCTGATTTCCGCATTAGTCGGAAATGTGCTTGGCTATACGGTATTTAAAGATGTTGTGGTATCCATGTATTATAACAGTTACAGCCTTCCGACCTATGAGACGATCTGGAATCCGGATGCATTTTTTAAGACAACCCTGATACCGGTCGTGCTGATGTTTATGGTCAATCTGATCGTCATTATTAAAATGATGCAGCATACACCGTTACAGTTTCTGAGGCATGATCTGAAAAAAACAAAACGCAAAAAAGCAATGCGGCTGCCACATTTTAAATTTTTTAACAGATTCCGTCTGCGCATCATGTTTCAGAATGTGGCAAATTATCTGATTCTGTTTGTGGGAATTTTCTTTATCATGGTGATGCTTGCAATGGCAGTGGGAATGCCGGATACGCTTTCTTATTACAAAGAAAATGCAAAAAATATGATGTTTGCAAAGTATCAGTATGTTCTGAAATCTTTTGAGGATGAAGATGGAAATGTACTGACGACGGACAATAAAGACGCAGAAAAATTCAGTATGTGTTCTTTGCAGAAAAAAAGCGATGTAATAGATGAGGAAGTCTCTGTTTACGGTATTTCAGACGATAGTAAGTATGTAGAAATAAAAGGTATGCAGTCCCTGCAGGAAGAGGAAGTTTATATTTCCAGATCATTTTCAGAAAAATATGAACTTAATGTCGGGGATACCGTTTCACTGGATGAAAAATATGAAAACAAACAGTATACGTTTACGGTAGCCGGAATTTATGACCAGTGCGTAAACATTGCAGTATTTATGCCGATTGAAAATTACCGCATGGTATTTGAGCTGGATGAAGAGGCATTCAGTGGATATTTTTCAAATGAAGAGCTTACAGATCTGTCGGAAGATGATATTGCAACGGTGATCACCGAGCGTGATATCACAAAGATGTGTGACCAGTTAGATCATTCCATGGGATCTTATATGGATTATTTCCAGATACTTTGTATCCTGCTTTCCGCGGTTTTGATCTATCTTCTGACAAAGCTGATCATTGAGAAAAATGAGAATGCAATTTCAATGACAAAGATTCTTGGATATGAGAATAAAGAAATCGCCAGCCTGTATCTGCTTTCCACAACGATCGTGGTTGTGATCGAAGATGCGGTCAGTGTTGTACTTGGAGCGTTTGTTATGAATCTGGCATGGAAGGCGATCTTGTTTAGTTACAGTGGATGGTTTGCATTTGTGATCCAGCCAGCCGGATATGTGAAAATGTTTGCATTTGTGCTGATCGGATATCTGTTTGTAATGATACTGGACTTTATGCGTATCAAAAAGATCCCGATGGATCAGGCACTCAAAAATGTGGAGTAGAGATTGCTACTGTGCATATTTATTGTGTGACCGGTAACGAAAGATTTTTCGTAAAAATTTTTGGTTGCATTAAAAATGGCATTGTGCTACTATTGCAATAGAAATTTAAAGGAGAGGAACCAATGCGGAGATAACTTACTTTTGAAACATGAAATGAAACTGAAATCAGAAATGTGTTTGTTCTCTGATTCGGAACAATGGATGATACATGGCATATTTTGGACTGATAATAAAAGATAAAGTGCAGAATATGTTGTGTAAATCTGAAGTTACAGCGGTATGGCAGGAGTGCGGTACTGTAGTTCATGTTGCCAAAAGTGGATTTGATTCTCATATCCTCTCTTTTTTGTGTTTAAAAATGGCGGGTGTTATAGCTTTCGATCATCTGCCGGATACAATCATAAAATATGTGAGGTGTAAGAAAAAATCCCATGGCAGCATGGGATTTTTTTAATTCATAGGATTCGGGTGTCAAAAGGTGGTTTTCAATTTGACAATCGCTAAGTTATGAACCACCTTTTGACACCCGAATCTTCATAGGAAATTACGTCCTATGAATTAAAAAGCCCTCCGGGCTGGATGCGCAAAAGACAGCGCAAGAAGGGAGGATTTTATGTCACAGGTTCAGGTAACAGATCTTACATATGGTTATGAGGGAAGTTTTGATACAGTTTTTGAAAACGTATCGTTTGTGATTGATACAGACTGGAAGTTAGGTCTGATTGGAAGAAATGGAAAAGGAAAAACGACTTTTTTAAATTTGCTGCGGGGAAAATATGAGTATGAGGGAAATATCACATCGTCTGCAGTGTTTGATTATTTTCCATATCGGATATCCGAAAAACAAAGAGAAAATTGTGCATCTATGTTCTTGGAGGAATTAAAACCCGGATGTGAGGAATGGCGCGTGATCGTGGAACTTGGAAAATTGCATGCGGATGCGGAGTTATTGTACCGTCCATTTCAAAGTTTAAGCCATGGAGAGCAGACGAAAGTACTTCTTTCCGTGCTATTTTCCGGGGAAAATGATTTTCTGCTGATTGATGAGCCGACCAATCATTTAGACATGCATGCGAGAGAATGCGTGAAAGAATATTTGCGGGAGAAAAAGGGATTTATTCTGGTATCGCATGACAGAGATATTTTAGATGCCTGCATTGATCATGTACTGGTTTTAAATCGAAAGACGATCGAGGTACAGAGCGGCAATTTTTCAAGCTGGTGGGAAAACAAGACGCGGATGGATCATTTTGCGATGGAGGAAAATGAAAAACATTTGAAAGAAATCGCATCTTTAAAACAGGCGGCGGCAAGAAGCCGAAAGTGGGCGGATAAAAACGAGGCGACGAAAATAGGCTATGATCCCGTCAAAGAGCATGACCGCTCGGTTGCAACGAGAGCATATATCGGTGCGAAGACAAAAAAGATGCAGAGCCGCGTGACACAGTACGAACGCCGGATGGAACGGGAAATACAGGAAAAAGAGGGGCTTTTGCAGGATATCGAGCAGCCGGTCAGCTTAAAACTTATGCCACTGTCTTATCATAAGGAACGCCTGATCTCCGGCCAGGAACTTTCGGTGCGGTATGAAGGTGCAGAGGACGATGTATTGAAAAATCTGACCTTTGAACTGGTGCAGGGGGAGCGTGTCTTTTTACATGGAGAAAACGGATGTGGAAAATCGACGCTGATCAAGACGATTCTGCAGCAGGTAAATATCGGACAGGCAGGTTATGAGATGAAAAATGTGCAGCAGATCAATACACAGCAGTCAGGCAGCAGTCATGCAAAATTGCTTGTGACAGACGGAGAAATCCGAACAGCTTCTAATCTGGTGGTGTCATATATTAATCAGGATACCAGCTTTCTGCGTGGTGATATCAGAGATTTTTGCCGGGAAAGAGATTTAGAAGAAAGTTTATTTTTTGCATTACTGCGCCAGCTTGACATGGAACGGGCGCAATTTGAGAAAAGACTCGAAGAATTTTCGGAGGGTCAGAAGAAAAAAGTACTGATTGCCGCGAGTCTGATGACACCGGCACATGTGTACATCTGGGATGAACCGCTCAACTATATTGATGTTTTTTCAAGAATGCAGATCGAGCAGCTGATCCTTCGGTATCAGCCGACCATGATCCTTGTCGATCATGATATCAGGTTTCAGGAGAAAATCGCAACGCGTGTCGTGGAACTGTAAAGCTGTGATACAATCATTTTTGCAATTTGACAGTCAGAAGAGGAGGATAAAAATGTTAGAACGGATTGAAAATGTAAATGAACAGGTAATAAAAAAAATGTTTTTATTATATGCAGAATCCATGGCGGATATGGAGGGGGAATTTAAAAATCGTGATGAAATGGAGGCATCATATGCGGCGTTTTTAAAGGAGTTTATCGAAAATCCAAAGCAGATGGTGTTTGTTGAAACTGCAGAAAAACAGTGGGTATGCGGACTTAGGGCAGTTGAGTCAGAGCCGGGGAAATGGTTTCTTGAGGCAGTTGAGACGATGCCGGGGCAGAGAAACAGAGAATATGGTAAAAAACTGATACGTCATGTAACGGAGTTTTTGAAAGGCATAGGCGCAAAAAAGATAGATTGCATTATAGGAAAAAGTAATTTATCATCAATAAAAATGCATTCTGACTGTGGATTTATAGAAACGAAGGAGCTGCCGGTAAATTGTTGGGGAGAGCTTGAAGAGGGAAGAATCCTTTTCCGGCTTGAAATTTGATCATATGCCGTTTGGCACATGGTATAATCAATGAATTTATCTGCCATATGCTCAATCGCTGATACAGGAAAGAAAAGAGGAACACGATGATAAATATTATAGAAATCAAAGATCTGGATGCCCCGGAGCTGCAGATTTATTACAATTTAAATGAAGCACAGCTTTTTCACTATTTTGAGCCGAAGCCGGGGATTTTCATTGCGGAAAGTCCGAAGGTGATCGAGCGTGCCTTAGATGCCGGCTGTGTGCCGATGTCATTTTTGATGGAAAAAAAACATGTGGAGACACAGGCAAAAGATATCCTTGCGCGCTGTGATAAATTACAAAGCCGGGATATCAAACAGACTGACAAGATGGAAGTAGAGAATGGAAATTCAAACATGTCAGCGGAGCGTGAGATTCCAGTCTACACAGCAGAAATCGAAGTGCTTGCAAAAATCACAGGATATCAGCTGACACGCGGCATGCTCTGTGCCATGTACCGTCCGGCACTGTCTTCGGTGGAACAGCTCTGCAAAAATGCAAGACGTGTTGCAATTTTGGAAAATGTGGTAAATCCAACAAATGTCGGAGCAATTTTCCGTTCTGCGGCGGCACTTGGAATGGATGCAGTGCTTTTGACACCGGCTTGTGCAGACCCATTGTACCGGAGAGCAAGCCGTGTCAGCATGGGAACAGTATTCCAGATACCGTGGACATATTTTGATAAAAATGCATGCTGGCCGGACGGTGCGATGGATGTGCTGCATAAGCTGGGATATAAAACGGCGGCAATGGCACTTCGGGATGACTCCGTGAGTATAGATGATGAAAAAATGATGGCGGAGGAAAAGTTAGCAATCGTTCTCGGAACGGAAGGTGACGGACTGGCAGATCACACGATCGCAGACTGTGACTATACGGTGAAAATTCCGATGACACATGGTGTGGATTCACTGAACGTGGCGGCTGCAAGTGCGGTGGCATTCTGGCAGCTTGGGATGAAGTGCGAACAGTAACAAACTAACTTCTTAGAGAAAGATGGAAGTGTGAAAAATAAGATTTTTCACACGCAAGAATGGAGATTTATATGAAAGTAGTAGCAGCAATCGATTCATTTAAGGGAAGCATGACGTCCATGGAGGCTGGAAATGCTGTAAAGAAAGGTATTCTGGCAGCAAAACCGGATGCAGAAGTAGTGGTAAATCCGCTCGCGGATGGCGGAGAAGGAACCGTGGATGCACTGATCGAAGGCTTGGGAGCAGAAAAAATACCGGTTACCGTGGCAGGACCGCTTGGAGAAAAAGTGTCGTGTTATTACGGTTTTTTAGAAGAGACAAAAACGGCTGTCATGGAAATGGCATCTGCTGCGGGAATCACGCTTGTGATAAAGAAAGATCCGCTGCGTGCATCTACCTATGGAGTGGGGGAGATGATTGCAGATGCCCTGAAACGCGGCTGTAAAAATTTCATGATTGGAATTGGTGGAAGTGCAACCAACGATGGAGGCATCGGAATGTTAAAGGCACTTGGATTTGAATTTTTTGATGAAGATGGAAATGATGTGGGAGAGGGCGCGGCAGCGCTTGTAAAGATTGAGGTGATCCGGACTGAAAATAAAAATCCGCTGCTTTCCGGTGCAAAATTTCAGATTGCCTGTGATGTGAAAAATCCGCTTTGCGGCAAACAGGGTGCAACTTACATATTTGGACCACAAAAAGGTGTGACGGAAGAGCAGAAAGAGCAGGTCGATGAAGCAATGAGACATTATGCGGATGTGACCAAAGAAAGTTTGGATTGTGACTTTGCGGACTGTGAGGGCGCCGGTGCAGCGGGAGGACTCGGATATGCATTCCTTTCGTATCTTGCGGGAGAATTAATACCGGGTGTGGAACTGATTTTGCAGGCAACCGGTCTGGAAGAAAAAATGAAAAATGCGGATGTTGTGGTGACCGGAGAAGGACGTCTGGATGCGCAGACGGTCATGGGGAAAGCACCGGCCGGTGTTGCTGCTCTGGCAAAAAAATATAATGCGAAAGTCATTGCATTTGCAGGGAGCGTTGCACCGGAAGCGAAAGTCTGTAACCGGGCGGGAATCGATGCATTTTTCCCGATCGTAAGAGGCGTGACAACATTAGAAGAAGCAATGAAAAAAGAAAATGCAATGGAAAATATAGCCGCCACGGCAGAGCAGGTATTTCGGCTGCTGTGAGGGAAAAGAATGGAGATTTGTGTGAAAATAAAATTTTTCACACGCAAGAAAGGGGATTAATATGATTCGTTTTGAAGAAATTACAACAAAAAATGTCTGGGATGTATGTATGATGATGGTCTTTTGATTGGTTTTGTGATGCTGGGCTATGGGAAGACCGGCCATGAAGATGATCCTGAAATAGCAGAGAATAACTACTGCCTGTGCCTCACTTTGAATTGACGGAGTACTGGGCAAATGAATTACTTCGGCTGGTGTTAGAAGGTAGGTAGTCTATCAAAGATAGAGGAGTTAGTGTAAAAGTAAGATTTTACGCAGGAATGGAGATAAACATGAGATATAAGATCAGTCATGCCCTCGTGCAGTTTGGCGGAGATGTGATTTTACGTGATGTCAATTTTGAGGTGCATGATAAAGAAAAAATCGCCATTGTAGGACGAAACGGCTGTGGAAAGACCACGCTGCTGCGTCTGATCGCGGGCGATATTTCGATGAATAATTTAGACAGCGATGAAGAATGTGGTATTACGATGGCAGGAAAACAGGAGATTGGTTTCCTGCGTCAGGTTAATTTTACGGAAAAAGATGTGACCGTGGAAGAGGAAATCAAGAAAGTATTTGAGCCGGTGTTTGCGTGTGAAAAGCGGATGCGGGAACTTGAAAATGAGATGAAAACTTCCGCGGACAAACAGCTTTTGCGCGAATATGACAACTTACAAAGCCGTATGGAGGCAATGCGGGGATATTCGTGGCAGCAGGATATGGAGACTATGTTTCAGCGGTTCGGGTTTGCGTTAGAAGATCTGAAACGCCCGATCGGAAGTTTTTCCGGTGGACAGCAGACGAAAGTGGCATTTATCAAACTGCTGTTAAAACGTCCGGATATCATGCTGCTCGATGAGCCGACCAACCATCTGGATCTTCCGACAATCGAGTGGTTAGAAGGATATTTAAAGACTTATGATAAGGCGGTCATCATTGTTTCACATGACCGTATGTTTTTAGACAAAGTGATCGATGTGACCTACGAGATCGAATATCATGAGATCAAGCGTTATGCCGGCAATTACACGGCATTTATGAAGCAAAAAGAAGAGGCACTGATCAAACAGGAAAAAGACTATGAGGAGCAGCAAAAGGAGATCAAACGTCTGACGGACTGGATCGAAAAATGGAAAAATACGCCGACGAAAGTGGCGGCGACACGTTCAAAGCGCATGGCGATCGAACACATGGTAAAAATCGAAAAGCCGAGACATTTTGATACGAAAGCATTTCATGCGAGATATGTACCGCGCATGGAAAGCTACACGAATGTGATTCATGCCAAAAATCTTGAGATCGGTTACGATACCGTCTTAAGTAAAGTCTCATTTCTGCTTCAAAAGAAAGACAGACTTGCAATCATTGGGGAGAACGGTAAAGGAAAATCCACACTTTTGAAAACCTTAGTCGGCGAACTGCCTGCGTTAGGTGGTGAATTTTCATTTGGACAAAATGTAGAATGGAGTTATTTTGACCAGCAGAAAGCAGTGCAGGAGCATTTCCGGGAAGATCAGACCGTGCTTGAAAATTTCTGGGAGGAATATCCTTCCTATATGAGGGAGGAAGTCCGCAGTGCACTGGGGGGATTTTTATTTTCCGGAGAAGATGTAGAAAAGAAGATGGGACAGCTTTCCGGCGGAGAAAAAGTCCGTCTCGCACTCTGTAAAATGCTGCAGACCAAACCGAATCTTTTGATCTTAGATGAGCCGACGAACCATATGGATATTGTTGGAAAAGAGGCGTTAGAACAGATGTTAAGAGAGTACGAGGGAACAGTACTTTTCGTCTCACATGACCGTTATTTTATCAGCAGGATCGCAACCGGGATTTTGGAGTTTTCCGAGAGTGGTGTGAAACAATATGCCATGAGCTATGAGGAGTATCTTGCAGAAAAACAAAAAGAGATGGAGATTTCCGGAAAAGGGCGAGGAATGTCACAGAGTGCGAGGTATGTGTCAGGAAATGATACACAAAATTCTGTGGGGAATGAGAAACACAATCAGCATCAGAGTGGCATAAAAACAGACGCAGATGTTCCTACTTTAACGGATGTGTTTGACAAAAAAACTTATTACAATCCGGGCAAAATCCGTTCAAGACTGCAGCACCAGTTAGAAAAATATGAAAAAATGTTAGAGGAGAGCGAGGAAAAACTTGCAGAAATAAAAATGCAGTTCATGGATCCGGAGCTTGCCAGTGACTATCCGAAGCTGATGGAACTGCAGAATGCACTTGACGCAGAGGAAAAGAACCAGGAGAGTCTGTTAGAGCGGATGCTTGAGACGGAGACCGAACTTGCGGAATTTGAGGAGGATTGAGAATACAGACATGAATCAATTAAAAAAGAACACAGCATACTACCATCTTCCGGGTTTGTTTGAGTTTTATGAATTATATCGTGTGTTTCTGCCATTATTCCGGGAACACAGAGAATACTTTTACGACTGGTGTGAGATAGGTTCTGTCTATGGTGCCCCGTCAGATTGTATCTGGGGTGGAGGCCGTACTTCGTTCGGGGATCACGATCCACAGGAGATTTTTGCGTTGATGCAGGAATACGGAATCTCAGCGCGGCTTACATTCAGCAATTCCCTGCTTGGGCAGGAACATCTTTGGGATAAGAAATGCAATCATCTCTGCACTTTATTTGAGAAAAGTGAGGGTGTCAGAAATGGTGTCATTATCTATTCGGATCTGTTGCTGGAATATCTGAGAAAAAATTATCCGGGATTTTATTTTGTTTCATCCACCACCAAGGTTCTGACGGATTTTGAGCAGTTCGTAAGGGAAGTAAACAGGGAAGAGTTTCTTTATGTCGTACCGGATTTCCGGTTGAATAAGGTTTTTGATAAATTAAGTACATTGACAGGGGCACAGAAAGACAAAGTGGAATTCTTATGTAATGAATGCTGCTGGTTTGGCTGCGGGGACAGGAAAATCTGTTATGAAGCTGTCAGCCGCAAAAACCTTGGAGAAAATGGTTCGGATCACCGCTGTGCAGCTCCGGATGCAGGGAATGGCTATCGTTTTTCGAAGGCAATGGAAAATCCCGGGTTTATTGGAGTGGATGATATGAAAAACAGCTATCTGCCGATGGGATTTTCCAATTTTAAAATCGAAGGCAGGGGACTTGGCAGCGCCCTGATTCTGGAGTTTCTGCTCTATTATATGACAAAACCTGAGTATCAGCTGCAGGTCAGAGAGGAGATATATCTGGATAATATGCTGGATCTTTTTTAAATAAGTCCCTTTAACACTTTCTTGTTATGGTACATCATCTCATCTGCACGTTCACGCACTTTTTCTATGTCGGCATCATCCGGTGTGGCTAACGCATATCCGCATGCGATTCCAACTTCGGTTGGAATGATATTTTTATTATTGAGTATCGCAATATCCTGCTGCATCTTTTGGATAAAACGTTCTATCTGGAATTCTGCCGCATCCGGGATGAGGCAGCAGAATTCGTCGCCTCCGATACGGTAACATTTGCCAAACCGATCAAAAGTGGTTTCTATGATATGTGCAGAATGAATGATATAGGCATCCCCCGAACTGTGACCGTAGTTGTCGTTGCACATCTTGAGATTGTTAAGATCAAACGTTACCACCATATAATTTTTAATATTCTTTTCATTATATATAAAGTAGTCATAGGCATTTCTGTTGTAAAATCCTGTCATGGAATCATTCAGTGCAAATTGTTCGAGTTCCTCTATCCTGCGCCCTTTTTTCAAGCTGGCGACAGCCTGTCTTGCGGACTCTAAACCGAGGATTATAATAAATACAAGGAAAGATAATCTTCCCCAAATTCCGGAATTATTTCTTGTTTTGTAATAACTGGCAATATCCACAATAGTTGCAATGACGACGAAGGCAAGAGCTGCCATGCAGACTTTCAGTCTCTGGTCAGCCTGTTTTTTTATAATTTTATATATGATAACTGTGATCAGATAAATCAGCACTATACAAATGGAAAGGTGAGTGATCCAGACGCTTCTTCGAAACTCATAGAATCCGGTAAAGTGCAGCAAGCTGCAGACAACTGTCTGAAGCATACACAGATTGCAGAAGATCTTCCAGATTTTATCATCATTGATCTCAAGGAAGCTCTTTACAAACATCAAAAATGGGATAGGCATTATCATCAGAAACATAAAAGCAGCAAAAGCAGATGATCTTCTGTTTAGGAGCATCAGAGAACAAACATCTGTCTCATTGGTGGCCCAGAGTCCAAGCAATATGGAGAATATCCCCAGATAAAAAAGAGTTCCGTCTATATGGCTGCTGTTGTGAATAAACACCCAGTAACACGTGATAAAAAAACCGGCTAACAGAATAAATACACTCGCTATAAAAGTGGGCATAGACTGACGCAATATGCCTGTATAGATTTCATTTCCGGTTCCTATATAATATTGTTCAATTTGACCGGCTGTTTCCGGATAACAGGGTTTCAGCCTGACTATGACTGTTTCTGTATATGCCGGCAGTTTTACAAAATTCCAGACATTTCCTGTTGTATGCCCCCATATTCCACCGGAATCATCCAGATTGTATATTACGTTGTTTTTAGTAAAAACGGTCACATGCTGATGTGAGGTAAAAAATACAAGTGAGCCTCTGCTGTTTTCATTGCGGTTAATGTTAAAACTAAGCAGTACCATTCCATCATCCAGGTATTGTATTTTGTCAGGCTGACGTGCTTTGAGTTTGTTTACAGAGGCTGCATCCTGATTTGTAAATATGGTACAAAGCAGGAGCATGATAAATAATGTCAAAATTACGCCTGTCAACATTTGCTGTGCGTTTTTTTCTTTATTTTGTCTTAAGTTCATCTATGATCAGATCTCCACAAATAATACTTTTACTTTATTTTACCATGTTATGGGATAATATTCTATAATATTGCGTGGATTTTTGGTGGCGTTCAAGATATAATAAGACTGCCGGGCGAAGCTCGTGTAGATCATGATCATGAAGCATTGCTTCAAGATATAATAAGACTGCCGGGCGAAGCGAGTCAAGATACTTGTATAAGTGGCAAACGGCGAATTGGATAAATAAAGGAGCAAAAAATGTACACACTATTATTACTGTTAATTTACATGGCATTTATAAGTCTTGGCTTACCGGACTCTCTGCTTGGTTCGGCATGGCCGATCATGCATGAGGCATTTTCGGTGCCGCTGTCCTATGCGGGACTGGTCACAATGATCATCTCTGCAGGGACGATCTGTTCAAGTTTAATGTCGGAACGCCTGACAAAGAAATTTGGAACACAGATCGTTACGGTATGCAGTGTCCTGTTAACGGCAGCTGCCTTGTTTGGTTTTTCGACGTCGAGCGCATTTTACATGTTGTGCCTGTGGGCGATTCCGTATGGACTTGGCGCAGGAGCTATCGATGTGGCACTCAATAACTATGTTGCATTGCATTATTCATCAAAACATATGAGCTGGCTGCATTGTTTCTGGGGCGTGGGAACAATCATCAGCCCGTACATAATGAGCTATGCACTGACCACCTCATCCTGGCAGAACGGTTACCGCATGGTATCTTTTCTTCAGATGGGGATCACAATGATTCTGTTTGTGACACTTCCGGTCTGGAAAGTCAACAAAACGGCAGAACAGCAGGAAGAGCAGCACGAGGTGATTGGAATACGCGGTGCAGTGAAGATCAAAGGCGTACCACAGCTCTTGCTTGGATTTTTCTCTTACTGTGCATTGGAATCTACACTGATCCTCTGGTCAAGCAGTTATCTGGTCGGTGCAAAAGGTATCTCTGCGGAGCGTGCGGCGGCATATGCGGCATTGTTCTGCAGCGGTATCACGCTCGGAAGATTTTTGGCAGGATTTGTGACGGAAAAATTAGGTGATCATAAGATGATCAGGCTTGGCACAACTATTTTACTGGCTGGCTGTGCTGCAGTACTTCTGCCGATTCCGTCTGACACGGCAGCTCTGGCAGGACTTGTCGTGATGGGGATTGGATGTGCACCGGTCTACCCATCGATCATTCACGCAACACCGGCAAATTTTGGAGAGAAAAATTCCCAGGCAATCATCGGTATCCAGATGGCGAGTGCTTATGTCGGCTCTACATTTATGCCGCCGGTTTTTGGACTGATCGCAAATCATATTTCCATCACACTGCTGCCGGTCTATGTGCTGATTTTCATTGTGTTAATGTTTTTCATGGTGGAAAAGACATTCCGGCTGGTGCGGTAATAGAGAAGAAAACAAAAAATGAAGGGAGACTGTTTCACAAACCGTGAACAAAAAGATATGAGCAATTTACACACACACGACAACAAAAGAAGTTCTTTTTCCGGGAAACTGGGTTATGTACTGTCCGCCGCAGGTGCGTCCGTAGGACTTGGAAATATCTGGAGATTTCCATATCTGGCGGCAAAATACGGTGGAGGGATTTTTCTTCTGATCTATATTTTACTGGCACTGACGTTTGGATATACGATGATCATGGCTGAGTCGGCACTTGGACGCATGACAAGGAAAAGTCCGGTGGGAGCGTTTCAGGCATTTGGAAAAGCCGGATGGCTGTCAGCCGGTGGATGGATCAATGCGATCATCCCGGTATTGATCGTGCCGTATTATTCCGTGATCGGCGGCTGGGTGATCAAATACCTGATCGAGTATATCAGGGGAAATGGAAAAATGCTGGCGGCAGACGGATATTTTTCGGAGTTTATCTCAGATGGAGTATCCACGGAACTCTGTTTTATCCTGTTCTGTCTGTTCACTCTGACGATCATTTACGCAGGGGTGCGAAACGGAATCGAACGTGTATCGAAATTTATGATGCCGATACTGATCGTGTTATCCGTCCTGATTGCGGTGTATTCCGTGACAAGACCGGGCGCCATGGAGGGAGTAAAATATTTTCTTGTGCCAAATGTGAAAAACTTTTCCTGGATGACGGTGGTAGCGGCGATGGGACAGATGTTTTATTCGCTGTCGATTGCAATGGGAATCCTCATTACCTTTGGATCCTATATGAAAAAAGAAACATCACTGGAAGATTCCACAAGAAATGTGGAAGTGTTTGACACGGCGATTGCTATTATGGCGGGACTGATGATCATTCCGGCGGTGTTCTCATTTTCGGGCGGCGACCCGGATACTCTGCAGGCGGGACCGGCATTGATGTTTATTACGATTCCAAAAGTGTTTGAGAATATGGGATTTGGGACGGTAGTCGGAATCCTATTTTTCCTGCTAGTACTGTTTGCGGCAGTGACAAGTTCTATCGCATTGACTGAGAGCGCGGTTTCCACCTTTGAGGATGAGCTGGGATGGAGCAGAAGAAGAGCAACGGTTTTAGTCGGAGTGATCATGATCGCGCTTGGAAGTTTATCTTCACTGGGATATGGACCGTTAGCAGGCATTAAAATTATCGGCATGCAGTTTTTGGATTTCTTTGATTTCCTGACGAACTCTGTGATGATGCCGATTGCGGCAATGCTCACAAGCCTGTTTGTATCGAGAATCGTCGGGATGAAGCGGATGGAAGAGGAGATCATGCACGGAGAGAGCACATTCCGCAGGAAAAAGATTTTTATTGTGATGATCAAATATCTGTGCCCGGTCTTTGCGCTGATCATACTGATCAGTTCCGTGGCAAATGCATTTGGCTGGATTGCAATGTAAAAAGGAGAAACAAATTTTGAATTTATATCAGACACTCAAACATTATTTTGGATACGACACCCTCCGCCCCGGTCAGCAGGACTTGATGGAAGGCATCTTAAATGGCAGCGACGTTCTTGGCATCATGCCGACCGGTGCCGGAAAATCACTCTGCTATCAGGTCCCGGCACTGATGCTTTCAGGCATCACGATCGTGATCTCGCCGCTGATTTCCCTGATGTCTGATCAGGTCAAAGCATTAAATCAGGCAGGAGTACATGCGGCATACATCAACAGTTCACTGACAGAAAATCAGATCCGGGCAGCACTTTTGTATGCGGCACAGGGACAGTACAAAATTATTTATGTGGCACCGGAGCGGTTAAATACCATGCGTTTTTTAGATTTTGCATGCCGGGCAGACATTTCGATGGTGACAGTGGATGAGGCACACTGTATTTCCCAGTGGGGACAGGATTTCAGGCCAAGCTATTTAGAGATTGCAGATTTTCTTGCAAGACTGCCGAGACGCCCTGTGGTCAGCGCATTTACGGCGACAGCGACCGAGCGCGTCAAACAGGATATCACGGGAAGTCTGCACCTGCAGAATCCGGTGACTGTCGTGACCGGGTTTGACCGGCCGAATCTTTTCTTCCGTGTCGTAAAGCGAAAAGGTGGAAAAGAGACGGACAACAGTATTTTAAATTATGTCAAAAGGCATGAGGATGAGAGCGGGATCATCTACTGTGCGACAAAAAAGAATGTGGATAGTGTCTGTGAACTTTTATTGCAGCACGGCATTCTGGCAGGGCGGTACCATGCGGGGCTTTCTTTGGAAGAACGGAAAGAGAGTCAGGATGATTTTACCTATGACAGGATCCGTGTGATGGTTGCAACCAACGCATTTGGAATGGGGATCGACAAATCCAATGTGCGTTATGTTCTCCATTATAATATGCCGCAAAGCCTTGAATATTATTACCAGGAGGCGGGAAGAGCCGGGCGCGACGGGGAGGAAGCGGAGTGTGTGCTTTTCTTTTCCAAACAGGATATCATGATCAACAAACGGCTGCTTGACTATAAGGCGACAGAGGGCGGTTATACGGCAGGAGATCCGGCAGTCCGGGCAAATGAACAGCGGAAACTGAATCAGATGATTCACTACTGTGAGACAGATGAGTGTCTGCGCCAGTATATCCTGAACTATTTTGGGGATCACAGTCCGTGCATCTGTGAAAAATGCAGTAACTGTGTTGTGACAGAGGACGAGGCGGAGGAAAATTATATCGAGACCGGACGTGCAAAGAAAAAGACAGCAGAACTTGCAGATTTAACGGAAGAAGGGCAGGAGCTGTTTGAGAAACTGCGCAAATGCCGGTCAGAACTTGCTGCAAAACAGGGTGTGCCGCCGTTTATCATCTGTTCTGATAAGACGTTGAAAGATATGTGTGCCAGATGTCCGGCAGATAAAACACAGATGGCGGATGTATACGGAATGGGTGCACAGAAGATTGCAAGCTACGGGGAAAGTTTTGCAGAGATCATCCGGATGTTTTTGCAGACGCATGAATCCGGAAATATGACGACAGGAAAGACAGAAGGAGCTGCGGTAGTAGAAACTGTGTCGAAGCCCCCGGCGGGAAAAAAGAAACAGCCGTTTTATATTGCACCGGAAAAATTAGATCAGGTAACGTTTTCTGACGCCTGCATGGTATCGGAACTGACCGACCGGATCAATGCGCTCTGTGAGGAAAAAGACCGCAAAAAGCTGACGGCTGCTTTTGTCAATGATCTGCTCGTACAAAAAGGCTATTTGAAGGAAGAGGAACAGGACGAAACCCGCATCAGACGTGTGACCGAAAAAGGCATTGCAGCGGGAATATGCGAAGAGGAAAGACGGTCAAAATTTGGCGGCAGGCATTATTATGCACTGATCCACACGAGGGAGAGTCAGGAAATGATCGTGGCGGAGCTGAAAGCATATTTTACTGATTTTCCATCCGGTTCAGCTCCGGCAGAACCGTAAACAGCATTGTGATAAAACACAGACTGCCACCGATCACATTTGATACGGGTTCTGCAAGAAATACGCCGTCCGTTCCCATGTGGAAAGTGTATGGCAGAAGATAGGTCAGCGGTACAACAATAAACACCTTACGCAGCAGGGAAAAGAAGATCGCCTGTTTCCGTTTGTTTAAAGATTTGAAAACAGTCTGACCGATATACTGCAGATCCATAAAGATAAATGCAGCAAAATACAGTTTTAATGCGGGAACGGCATCTGCTGACAGTGCTGTATCCGAACTGAAAACACTAATTAAATATTCCGGGGCGAGAATGATCACGCTCCACATGAGGCCGGTATAGACGAGCGCCATAAGAGCCATCGTGATGCCGGCTTTTTTGACGCGCGTGGGGCGGAGGGCACCATAGTTGTAGCTTATGATTGGGGAGGAACCTTCCGTGATCGCATAGATCGGAGTTTCCACCATCTGGCGGACACTTGAGACAATTGTCATGACAGAGACGTACACATCGCCACCGGTGACGGAGAGTACATGATTGCAGCAGATGGAGACGAGACTGTTGGTGAGCTGCATGATAAAACCGGATGTACCGAGGCTGATGATACTTTTCGCGAGAGGAATGCAGGAGGAAAGTTCATTTTTTCGAAGCAGGCGGACTTTGATCTCCGCTTTGCGGCGCAGAAAATGAAACACAAACAGTGCAGATAAAATCTGTGACAATACAGTGGCGGCCGCTGCACCGTTTACGCCCAGATGGAAGGTAAAAATAAAGAGCGGATCCAGGAGAATGTTTGCGATTGCACCGATTGCCACGGAAAACATCCCGGTTGTGGAATAACCCTGTGCATTGATAAAAGGGTTCATGCCGGTAGCAATCATGGATGGAAGTGTACCGAGCAGATACAGCATCATATAAGGTCTGGCAAAAGTCAGAGCATTTTTTGAGGCACCAAAAAGAATGAGAAGCGGTTTTGCAAAGAGAAGACCGGTTCCCATCAGGAGGAGTGCACTGGCACATACCATGGAAAAAGAGGTATTTAAGATCCTGTTTGCCTGTTCTTTATCACCTTTTCCACGGTTGATCGAAAAAAGCGGTGCGCCGCCGCTCCCGAACAGATTGCTGCAAGCCGTGATGATCATAATAAGCGGAAAACAAAGTCCGACAGCACCAAGCGCTGTGGTCCCGATATTCGGGATACGACCAATATAAATGCGGTCTACAATGTTATAGAGCAGACTTAAAATCTGGGCTGCAAGCATAGGGAGGGCAGCGCTTAATATATTTTCAGTTACGGTTCCGTTTTCAAAATCAATGCGTTTCATGGTAATCCTCATTTTTGTGAAAAATTTAATTCTTGAAAACCAGTATAGCATAAATTATAATATATAAAAAATATTTATTTTATATCATAAAACAATATTTTTTATATATACTGACAAAAACAGGAGAAGAGGGAAACATGGAAATCAGACAGTTGGAATATTTTCGTGCAGTGGTGGAAGAGGGAACGGTGAGTGGTGCTGCGAAAGTTCTTAAAATGACACAGCCACCGGTCAGTTATCAGATGAAAATGCTTGAAGAAGAACTTAATGTACAGCTTTTTTTTCGTGGAACAAAGAAAATTACATTGACAGAAGCTGGAAAGGTGTTGTATGCAAGGTCTGGCAGCATTTTAAAAATGTTAGATGTTACAAAGCGTGAGGTGGTCAAGGCAAGCCAGTCTGCAACGATACATATTGGTATTACACCATCTACGGTTCTGATGATGTCAGAATATATTGAGAGGTTTTCAAAACAATATCCGGGGATTCATTTTGATATTCATGAGGGATCGACATTCAATTTAAAAGAACAATTAGAAAAGCACATGATAGATATCACAACACTGCGTACGCCGATCACGCTGAACGGTTGTAAGACAAAGAGGCTGATTCGGGAAAAACTGGCTGCCGTGGCAGCAGATGGATATGAGGGAATAGAGGGATTCAGGAAAAAGGATGGATCACAGATTAGTTTGAGAGAATTGTCAAAGGAACATCTGATATTATCACACCGGTATCGGAATTATATTATTTCAGCGTTTGAGGCTGTTGGACTGACCTGCGATATCTATTATGAATGTGAGGATGCAAGAACAGCGATGACAATTGCAGAAAAAGGGATTGGAGTGGCAATTTTGCCAGAGTCCATGCGTGTGTCTGACTCGATGAGTGTTTATGGCATTACGGACGCTGATCTTACAACCGAGATATTGTTAGCATGGCGCGAGGAACGTTTGCCGGCAGAAGTGGAAGCATTTATTAAGGAAATGGAATTCGAGGAGGATTAACATGACGAAAGAAGAAAAAATTGCACGTTACAGTAAATTGAATCAGGAAGTGGTACCGGGGAAAATTGCGATGGCAAATAAGGCAGTGCAGGAGCTTGCGGAAAGACATCATGCAAAATATATAGATATCAATGATCCGTTAAAAGACCGGGATGGAAATCTAAAAGCAGAGTATACGATTGAGGGAATGCATATCAAGGAAGAAGGCTACCGTGCGATCTTTGATCTGTTTATGGGGTATGCAAAAGAGCCACGATGGAACGTCTGAAATATAGTTTGTCTTGTATGCAGGTCATAAAGATGCATAGTCTTTTGCTTCCTCTGTGACAGTTTCGTATGCGAAAAGAATCATTTTCAAAAGATTTTGGCTCTGCCATCCGTCAGAATGTATCAGCCATTCGAAATAGCGTTGTCGTGTGAAAATAAATGTGTTAAAATATTCTAATTCACGACAATCGTTCTGGCAGGGATTTATGCAGCCGGTTGTTGCACAATTGAGGTAATGGTTCGGGATAGAAGAGGAAAAGCATGAATACAAAAAACATAAAAGCCGTAATTTTTGATATGGACGGCACACTGATCGATACGGAAAAATATTACCGCATGTTCTGGCCAAAGGCATTAGCGCATTTTGGATATGAGATGACGGACGAGCAGGCACTTACCATGCGGTCACTCGGACAGCCGTATGCACCACAGCATTTAAAAGAAATGTTTCATGATCCGGATCTGGATTATATTGCGATCCGAAACTACCGCAAACAGATTATGGGAGAATATCTGGAGAAAAACGGAATTGAAATCAAAAAAGGTGCAATCGAACTTCTTGATTATTTAAAGGCACAGGGTATTCGCCGTGCAATCGCGACGGCGACAGATCAGGTGCGTACGGAACAGTATTTAAAGCAGCTTGGTCTTTACGGTTATTTTGATCAGATCATCTGTGCAACGATGGTGGAACATGGAAAGCCTTCACCGGATATCTATCAGTATGCATGCAGACAGCTTGCGCTTTTGCCGGAGGAATGTATCGCAGTTGAGGATTCCCCAAACGGTGTATGCAGTGCTTATGGTGCAGGCTGTAATGTTGTGATGGTGCCGGATCAGACCGAACCGGATGAGGCATTGCGTGGGAAGCTGGCAGCGAGGGTGGATTCGTTAGATGAGATCATAAAGCTGTTTAAGAAATTCCCTGGTCTGACAAAGGAAGACGAGGAGCATCAGCTCAGTAAAATCATAGAGATTGCGCAGGATAATTTAGATCATGCGAAAGAAGATATCCGGAAGATCAATGAAGATCTTGCCGATCTCCTCGAAGTCTACGATGCAAAGGATAAGGAAGGACTGGCACTCTGGAACAATGCAACCGCGCGGTTAAAGGAGGATGAACGGGAACTGGTGCGCTATGAAAAGGCGCGTAAGAAGCCGTATTTTGGGCGCATTGATTTCAGGGATCCAAAGGCGAAAGCGGATGAGGCTTATTATATTGGAAGAGTCGGCATCACGGACAGCAGCTCTGATCCGGTCGTGCTCGACTGGCGGGCACCGATTGCATCAGTATACTATGAGAGCAGGATGGGAACATGCCAGTATACCGTGAGCTCTGAGGGGACATTTGAGATTGATCTGAAACGCAAGCGCACTTACGAGATTGAAAATGACCGGTTAAAAGATTTCTTTGATTCGGATGTGGTCGCCAACGATGAACTGCTGACAAAATACCTTGCCAAAAATAAAAAGGCAGTTTTGGGCGAGATCATTGCGACGATCCAGAAAGAGCAGAACCTCATTATCCGCCGTTCGCCGAAAACGAACATCATTGTGCAGGGTGTCGCCGGTTCCGGAAAAACGACAGTGGCGATGCACCGTATTTCCTATATTCTATATAATTATAAAGATGATTTCCGCCCGGAGGACTTTTATATTATAGGAAGCAACCGGATCCTTTTGAATTATATTACAAGTGTTCTGCCGGAACTTGATGTGTATGGAATCCGTCAGATGACGATGGAGCAGCTTTTCATCCGCCTTTTGTATGAGGATTGGGACGAGACGCGGTTTTCTTACCACAATATCGACAAGACAGATGCAAAAAACAGCATCAAGGGCGGCACGGCGTGGTTTCTGGATTTAGAAAAATTCTGCCAGAACTATGAGAATCAGTCGATCGCAAAAGAAGACATTTATATGGAAAAGACTGGAAATCTCCTGTTATCAAAGGAGCAGATCGGACGTTATTTAAAAAATAATCCGAAAGTTTCCATGCAGAGCAAGATACTCATGTTAAATGAGATTTTGTATGCAAAATATGAAAATGAGGTTTCCGGGAAGTCCGTGACTTTTCCGCCAAAAGAGAAAAAGATTTTAGACAAAAAATACGCGTCTTATTTTGGGGATGGAAAATGGAGAGAATCTGTATTTACTTTTTACAGAGAATTTTTACTTGCGCAGCAGGAGGCAGGAAAAGAAGTCGATGTGCCGGAAAACTCGTTTGATGTCTATGATCTTGCGGCGCTTGCATATATTTACAAGAGGATCAAAGAGACGGATCCGGTGCGTGAGGCGAGCCATGTAGTGATTGATGAGGCGCAGGACTTTGGCATGATGTCATACAGATGCCTGCATTACTGTCTGTATGGCTGTACTTACACGATCATGGGTGATACATCCCAGAATATTCATTTTGAGTATGGTTTAAACGACTGGGAAGAGTTGAAAAAACTGATTTTGACAGGGACATTTGATGCGTTTGGACTTCTGCGGAAAAGTTACCGTAATACAGTGGAAATTTCTGAATTTGCAAATGAGATCCTGCGTCATGGGGATTTTTCTATTTATCCGGTGGAACCTATTATCCGTCATGGAAATCCGGTTCAGACGGTGGCATGTCCGGATGAAAATAAATTGCTTGCAGATACCGTCACCACGATCAAAAAATGGCAGCAGGACGGTTATGAGACGATCGCTGTGATCTGTCGTGATGAGGCGGAAGCGGCACAGGCTGCGGAAGAACTAAAGAAATATGTAAAAATAGTAGAAACAGATCTGGAAAAAGCCGAGTTCGGGGATGGCGTCATGGTGCTTCCTGTCTCCTACACGAAAGGACTTGAATTTGATGCTGTGCTGCTGTTTGATCCGACGCAGGAAAAATACCCGTCGGATAACGGGCATGTCAAACTTCTGTATGTGGCTGCGACCCGCGCACTGCATGAACTTGCGGTTTTGTACCGTGGAAAACTGACCGGGATCCTTGCCGACAAAGTCCCGGAAGGAAAACATATGAAAGAGTTTGCGGCAGAAACCTTGACAAAAGCAGCGGAATTTGAACGGGTGCAGCACACGGAAAAAGAGATCGAACAGCAGCGCAGGATCGAGGGCGCAAAGGATATGGCAGAGCGCGAGTATATCGGTCCGAAGCGCATTGTCATTAAACCGCAGGGGAAAGAAAATGAGGCTGAGGCAAGAGGAAAAACATTGACAGGGCAGAAAATGGCATCTGCCTATAAGAGAGCTGTGGCAGCGCCAGTCAGAAAAGCAGCAGACAACTCTGGAAAAAACGAAAAAAATCATACGGAGGAAATCATTATCTCTCCATATGAATTTGGTGCGATACCGGACAATGCGATCCTCCGTGTCAAAGGTCATTCCCGAAACAATTTTGTCATCAAATGGATCAAAAAGACAAAAAGCTATGTGGAACTTTCCAGTATGTACGGACTTTTACGCATCACACCGATCACACCGGAGGTGATCCGGGTCAGTTTCGTGAAGGGTGTCACGGAAAAAATTGGCGATACAGCATGGAAAGGAAAGGCGGATACAGCATTTTCATGGAGTGCAAAGGAATCCAAAACGCTGGTGGAAATTGCAACGGAAAAAGTTACCGTGCGCATTGCAAAAAATAATGGAGCGGTCTGTTTTTACAATGAGAAAAAGCAACTGTTGCTTGCGGAAAAAGCGGAGGAGCCAAGGTTTCAGGAAGGCGGATGTAACTGGACATTTTTTGAATGGGAAAAGTCCGAACATTTGAAAGCAAAGGGACTGCTTGCTGCTGATTTTATGGATGTGACAGCAAAAGCAAAATATATTTCCCATGGAGGAAAAAAGTTAAGAATGCCGCTTGTAATATCGGAAAAGGGATACGGGCTTGCCGTAGCATCAAAAGGAACCGTGCTGTTTTGTGGGATACGGACTTTTGAACCTTATATCATGGCGGAGGGGAGTCAGAGCGATTATTATTTTATCAGTGAAAAGAACCGTGAAAAATTAGTTGAGATCTACCAGAAAACGTTGACTTTACAACCGAAGTTTTAAATATGATATGGATACTGATTGAATAAGAAAAGCGGTTTGTTTTATAATGGAGCGGATAAGAAAGAATAGGAGATCAGTGTGCAAAACTTGCTTTCATTAGAAAGCAGCGCAGGAAAGGGAGTTTAAATGAATATAAAAAATTTAGAAAACAACGCAAGAAAATATGTGAGCAGTCTTGGAAATTTTCATGTATTAGAGTATCAGTCAGACGCCTCCGTTGCGCCGGAAAATGCGAGAAATGAGTACTTTATGAGTAAAATGGGTGTCCGCAGGCGCCAGATTGTCATTGAATTAAACGGAAAGGAATCTGCCATTATCCAGGCGGGCAGCATGCAGTGGATGGCGGGTCATGTGAAAGCGACCACAGGAATCAAGGGAGTCGGTGACCTTGTCGGCAAGATGGTCAAAGGTGCAATCACAAAGGAGACAGCGGTTAAACCGGAATATGTCGGCAACGGCATTCTGGTGTTAGAACCTACCTATAAATATCTGATCTTAGTGGATGTCGGATCCTGGGGTGAAAAGGGCATGACGATCGAGGATGGCATATTTTATGCCTGTTCCGGAACCGTAAAAAATAAGCTGACGGCGCGGAAAACAATCTCATCGACCGTGCTTGGCAAAGAAGGATTTTTCAACTTAAGTCTGGTCGGGGAAGGTGTCGCAGCATTGGAGAGTAACGTGCCGTATGAAGAACTGGTTGAGGTGGAACTTGACAATGATGAATTAAAAATTGACGGAAATCTTGCAGTCTGCTGGTCCTCTGGTCTGGAATTTACTGTGGAGAGATCGACGAAAACGCTTGTGGGTTCGGCAGTCAGCGGCGAAGGACTCGTCAATGTGTACCGCGGAACCGGAAAAGTGCTCATGAGCCCGGTCGCACCGACGGCGTCACTCTATGAGGCAACACATACGGTGGAGGCAAAGCCGGGAGTGGAGATGCATGAGGCGGAGTAGAAGAAAGAGTAGACATTATGGCGAAAAGGACAGTTTATCATGGCGGTTATACACCCGTTGAAAACCCGGAAATCTGCGTAGGACGCAACACAAAAGATTTTGGCGTTGGTTTTTATTGCACGATCATAAAAGAACAGGCGCAGAGATGGGCAAGACGCTATGATGCAAAAATTGTGTCGATTTATGACGTGCGTTTAAATCAGGATTTAAACATCAAAGAATTTCGTGAGATGACAGATGAATGGCTGGATTTTATTTTTTGTATGTGGTCTGATTGATTATATTGCAAGAAAAACAAAAAATAAGAGAACTGATATTGTAAACTGGCTTGGTAAAGACTGGCTGCAGAAAATCTATGATCTGGCAGATGTTTATCATTGTGACAATATTGACAGGGTATGCGAAGATTTTATAGAAGAAGCGAAAATCCCAGATGGAATATTTGACAATGTAGCGGATTGCCGATATGCGATACCTTCTCATTGGGATATTGCAAAAGTATACAAACGTTTGATCAAACAGGTGGCACAGGAAAAACAAATTGGTATCGTGGATGCGCTGATAAAAGTATATAATTCTTTTCTCAGTGCAAAGATTGATGATTATAACAGCAGCCTTTATTATGAAAATCCATCTTATTTGCTGGAGTGCTACTTGGAAAATACAATTCTATAAATTAAATTTGGATAGTAACGTCGATCTGAAGAAAACGCTAGAATAGAAGGAAAGTTTAGATGAAAAACTGGATTGAAACTTACCAATTAGAAAATGGCGATTTTGATATTTCAGATGTGAATAAAGAATTAGTGAGCCAGATCCCGTCAGCAATACAGATGGGGAAAGTATATCAGCGATTGATTGTTGATACGACTCTTTGGAATGAAAATTATGTTGATGAAATATATAGGGTTTATAATAGTGATATTTGTGATATAATAGATAATTATAATTGTAGCGCATATTATGAACCATCCTATATTATTGCCAGAGCATATCAAAAGGGTGGGTTTTAAGGGAATAAATAAGGCTTTTTATCTTACAATCTGATCCCATAAATTCGGATTTATCTAATCAATCCTCCGAAACCCTTGTATTTTCAAGGAAAATCAGCAATTTAATACTCGTTCCTTATGTATTTTCCCTTGTTTTTGCCCTTATGAGCCGAAACAAGGGAAATTTTTTGTTTAGGCTTCCCCGACCACCTTATCAAGCAGTCTTGCGGAAGTTCGTTTCGCTTCCCTTTTAGAGTGAGCGTAGATGTTCATTGTGGTACTTACGTCAGCGTGTCCAAGCAGTTCCTGCACATCCTTTGGTGCTGCACCATTGGAGAGCAGATTACTGGTGAATGTGTGTCTCGGCATATGAAAATGGAAATCTTCAAATCCTTCCAGCTTCTTTTTTGCCGACCTTGTCATAACACCAACTGTACTCGGTGACTCGTATGCTCCGTCAGATCTCAGGCAGACAAAGGATATTTCCTTGTACCCGTCGGGTACTTCCTCTGTTCTCGGAATGCACCGCAGGGTAACCTGCCTTGCGGTCTTACATAGACAAATTTGACTGAAAACCAATGGCAAGAATTATGTTTTGAAATATATCACTTTAAGGATACTTTCTTTTTTGTTCAAAAAGTGATATACTGAACAAAGCAATTCGAAAGGCGGTGAACTCACACAATGAGACTTATTCGAGGTAACTACTCGGTGCAGTTGTAAATCTGGCAACAGATTGTATCGAGCTTATTTTATGATGTTGTCAGTTGGCTGCGCCTATAATTGATGTACAAAACAAAAATATTCAAAATAGGAGTAGTTACGATGAAAGAAAAAGAATTGATAGACATTTGGAAAAGAGAAGAAAGTGTTGCACATATCCACGGATGGGATTTTTCTCACATCGAGGGAAGATATACGGAAGAAACGGACTTGCCTTGGAATTATCAAAACATCATACTGGATTACTTAAAACCAGAAATGAAACTGCTGGATATAGATACTGGTGGTGGTGAATTCTTGTTATCTCTCCGCCATCCTTATGTAAAAACAAGTGCAACCGAAGCCTATCCCCCAAATATTCAGCTATGCAAAGAAACCTTGCTCCCTCTCGGAATTGATTTTCGTGCAGGTGATGGAAAGGATATGTTGCCATTTGATGATTATGAATTTGATATTGTCATTAATCGTCACGGTGATTTTAATACCAAAGAAATACATCGTGTTTTGAAATGTGGAGGAATTTTTATCACTGAACAGGTTGGGGCTGAAAATGACCGTGAATTAGTGGAACTTCTCTTAGGGAAAACTGAACTTCCATTTCCAGAACAGTATCTTGATATAGTTAAAAAACGATTTTGTGATGTAGGTTTTGACATTTTGGATGGACAGGAATGCTTCAGACCCATCAAATTTTTTGATATAGGTGCACTTGTTTGGTTTGCGCATATTATAGAGTGGGAATTTCCTAATTTCTCTGTAGATAATTGCAAGAACAGATTACTGTATGCACAACAAATTTTAGAGAAAAATGGTTGTATTGAAGGAAAAATTCATCGTTTTTTATTGGTACTACGCAAGGCAAAATAAAAATTGACTATAAAAAAACAAGGGCGAAGATGTGTAGAAGCATCTTCGCCCTCGTATCATTAATCCTATGAAAAAATTATTTCATTATTCACAATCTCTCTTGCACAAGCCTGTATGTTATTCATCAATCCTATCCATTCCATAGGCTGTTTTGCTTTTAACTGTTCTGTCACACCCTGCTTTTGAGCCATTTCTTCAATCAATCTGTGGAACATTTGCTCCGCCTGTTGGTTAATATCTGCAAGATAGCGGTTCAGTGTTCACTCAATCAACATTGTGGTGTAAACGATGTGCCTATGCTCTTTTAGGTACTGCTTGTGGTGTTGCCCCCATAAGCCGATAGGCTGTGTTTCTTCTTCGGAAAGTATCAGACAAGGGATATAATAATCTTCCTGCAATTCATACCATAAGCCGTTGATTTCATCAAAAATGTACTTGTCCATATAATAAATCCTCCAGTATAATATATTCGCACATACGCCACAGTTCTCAGATTGCCACATTCTGTTATATCTTGTTATCAGATTTTCTTGCCCTTGTGTTTGCCCTTATCAGCTTCCAAGGGAAGAATAAAACAGTGTGAAATCGTATAATAAGTTAAGGTGAGCATTTTGCGATAAACCCTTTATTTTCAAGGCTTTTGGAGGATTTTATTAAAACCCTGTGAGGGTTAATAACCACTTATAAAATTGTGGTTTTCAAATTCAAGTTTATCGACGAAATGAGCATAATTAAAAATAGAATATATGTTTGACATAAAAGCGGTGGAATGTTAATATAATATCAAAAGGTGCTGCCGATAGACGGTTAGCCCTGTAGATAATTGGTAAAAAATAACCGCTTGGTCTGGCAGGACATGGGGCGGTTATTTTTGTGTTTTGTCATTGCTCTTAGAACCAACGGTATAACCAAGATTAAAACAGGTAATGCATAAGCTGATAATGGCTATAAAAAGTTCCGTTGTAAGCATAAGAAAATCCTCCTTTTGCAGATTAATATGGATTCGGCAAGAAGGATTATGAGTATTGTGGACGGCATCAAGCGCAATTCCGAGGAAACTGCGTGAAAAATCTGATAGCGAAGAAAAATCTCATTCAACAAAAGGTGAAGTATATGAAAAGAAAAATAAAACGAATACAAGCAGTATGTATCTATATGATGTTATTATTATTGTTGCTTTTGCCACAAACAGCAATGGCAAAAAATACAGAAAAATCCAAAACCACATTTCCGGTTCAGGTAATTCATAAGACTGGTGATGATAAAGAAAACTTTGTGATCGTGATCATGGGAGATGGCTATACCGCCGGTCAGCAGGATCAGTTTTTGGAAGATGCCACCCAAAAGGCGCGTGGAATGCTGACATGGTCACCATATAGGGAATATTCTGACCGTATTAATATTTACGCTGTGCAGGCAGTTTCTAACGAGCCAGGCATTGGAGTGTATGGCGGTAAGAGTCCGGATACATATTTTCATGTCAAAGTATATGGAAAGGCAGCCGGATTTACCAATGGCGGAGATGAAAGAGCCAAAGCGTTAAGGACAGAACTGGAAGAAAATTATCTGGATGAAGGCGCAAATGTTGGAACGATTCATATACTTTGTAATGATACAGGAAGCTATGGTGCATCAGTAAATCCATTATTTTCTTTTTCTACAAATTCTGAGGATAATAGTGATGGAATGGTTATGGCTCACGAGACCGCCCATAGTATAGGCGGACTCGGCGATGAATATGAGAGATATACCAACAAACCAAATATGTCCGACACTACTGATCCGGAGAAAATCAAATGGAGTAAAATGTTAGGATTTCGCGGGATCGGAATCACGAATGCAGGAACGGATACCGCATTTGCGCCCAGCCGCGAATGTATGATGCGGTGGCTCGGACAGCCATTTTGCGAGGTCTGCAAGATGGAATTGGCAAGAAAGCTGAATAACACGGATTATGTCAGTAAACCGGCGGCTCTTTATATCAGTGATCCTGAAGTTTCCATTCCTCATAACAAAACCGCGACACTTGACAGAGACAGTGAAAAATACAGGATTACCGAGTCTAATGTCACAAAAGCCAATGATCATGATCTGGAATTTCGCACGGTAGTACAAAATATGGTGAATAAAGAACAACATCTTAAGATGAGTTTTCGCATTATTGGTGCAGATGGCATAACTGTAAAATATAGTGAAGAACAAGAATTTACCATTCCTGCCCTTACAAATTCATATAACCCGGATGCTGCAAGAGAGTCTCTTTCCATTGTACTTCATGATGTGTATGGTCTGACAAAAGGTGACAGACTGGATGGAAAAATTGTGGACATGGATACGCAGGAAGTTTTAGCTACCGATAAAACAGCGAATCAGGCATGGAGCACGGTAAATATTCATTACCAGTTAAAGTCAGAAGATGGAACAAAACAAAATATTCCGAATACAGAAACATCCATTGTATATGTACCGCAAAACTCTACATATACCTTAAGAAATCCGGAATTAGCCGGTTATACCTGTATTGGAAACAGTCTGGATCAGGATAAGGTAAAGATCACGGAAAGCAGCATGGATATTACTTATTATTATCAGGAGAAAAATGATTCCATGGAGGATAAGGATCCTGCAGAGTGTACGGTAAACCCGGTTATAGTACCTTATGATTCGAATCCCCATACATTTGATATTACGCCAGGAAAAGGTGTGGAGCTTCGTTATAGTATGAATGCGGACGGTCCTTATACGATCGAAGAACTTCCTGCCTATACGGATGCAGGAAAATATACCATTTATTTTGAGGCATCTTCTGATTCTGCAAAATCCTGTTATGGAGAGGCAACTTTGGAAATTACAAAAGCGGTTACAGAATTAAATCTTCTTGCAACACCAGAGGGATTAGAGGGCGCTGGCAGCGTAACACTTAAAGTTTTAAAACAGGGAATCAGCGCAGATGAACCGGTGGATATTACTTGCAATGATTCCAGCATTACACTGGTTAAGAAGGAAAATGATCAGTGGACGGTATCACTTCCGAATAAGACAAAGACATATCTATTTACTGCCAGATATAACGGTAATGCAAACTATGCGGGGAGTAAAGCTGCCTGTCAGGTTACTGTGAAAGAAAAGAAGTCACAAACTGGGGGAGGGACATTGATTCCCCCGGAAAAACCGACACCAGAAGAACCAACCCCGGAGAAACCGGCACCAGAAGAACCGACCCCGGAGAAACCGGCACCGGAGAAACCAACACCAGAAAAACCGGCACCAGAGAAGCCGAATCCGGGAGAAACAGAAGTGGTTCCAAATGTAACACCTGTGCCAGAACTTGAAAGCAAGACAGATAAAACAATAAAGAATAAGACCGTCACAATAAAATGTAAATCCAGGAAAGGGAAAAAACAGGTTTTAAAACTTGATAAATCAACGATTAATTACCTTATCAAAAAAGAGGCAAAAGCACTGCAATTGGAATTTGGAAATGTTGCAGTTATCATGGACCGCAATGCCTTAAAAGAAATAAAAAAACAGATGAATTCAGATGTGTATTTTCATGTTAAGAAATTAGATAAACGCATTCTTTCTTCAAAGGCAGGTAAAATTGTCAAAAAACGTCCAATGTATGAAATTTCGGTTACAGGTGCAAAGAAAAAAACGTTAGGAAAATTGAAAAAGGGAAAGGTTACCGTAAAGATCCATTATAAGATTTCTAAGAAAGAAAAAAAGAAAGATCTTTTTGCGTACACCATCAACAAAAAAGGAAATGTCAAAAAGATTTCAAAATCTTATTATGATTCTAAGAAACAGACAGTGAACTTTACAACAAAGAGCTTTTCTAAATTTGCAGTGGGCGGTCGTTTGTGAGAGTGATAAAAAGTTCCTGGATCAAAAAATACAGGAAAATGCCTGAATTGCGGGAATTGCAACCATCAGTTGACAGATTGACAGGCACATTTGGTAGCCTGCAACCGGTCAAAATGGGTATGATGGAGGCGTAACAAAGATCACATCATTGAAAAAGAAAAGAGGATGAGTTATGATTTTAGCTGAAAAAATTATGGAAGAGCGAAAAAAGAACGGATGGTCGCAGGAAGAACTAGCAGAGAAACTTTCCGTCTCCAGACAGGCGGTGTCAAAATGGGAGAGTGCCCAGTCAATACCGGATCTGCAGAGGGTGATCCAGCTGTCAGAGATTTTTGGGGTGAGTACAGACTACCTTTTAAAAGATGAATGTGAGACACCGCAGCCCATTGAGGGAGTGGAACCTTCCGACAAAGATTTTCCATTAAAAAAGGTTTCGGTGGAAGATGCAAATGATTTTATGGAAGTCCGGAAGAAAAATGCACCGAAGATCGCAGCTGCAGTTGCAGCCTGTATCGTCAGTCCGTCAGTTCTGATATTTTTGGCAGGATTATCGGAGGCGCAGATTGGAAATATTTCCGAGGGTGTGGCTGCATCGGTTGGACTGGTATGCCTGCTTGGATTTGTGGCGGCAGCGGTATTTACATTTATTTCCTGTGGTATGCAGACAAAAAGATTCGAGTTTCTGGAAAACGAATGTTTTGAAACCGCCTATGGGGTAGAAGGGCTTGCAAAGGAAAAATTAAAAAATTATGAGGGAACATTTACCAGAGGAATCGCCGTTGGCGTGGTGCTCTGCATCGTTGCGGCAATCCCGCTTTTGGTGGCAGCCTGTATGGATGCGCCGGATGTTGTATGTACCAGCTTTGTATCGCTGCTTTTAATTCTGGTAGCATGTGGCGTGTATATGATAATCCGTGTCGGTATGATAAAAGGAAGTTATGATATTCTTTTGCAGGAGGGAGATTATACTATTTCAGAAAAGAAACTGAAAAAGAAGTCAGATGCATTTAGCGGAGCTTACTGGTGTATTGCCACTGCAATTTATCTGGGATGGAGTTTCTGGACAATGCGTTGGGATTTTACATGGATCATCTGGCCGGTGGCAGGGGTACTTTTTGCTGCGGTATCAGGCATTTTCCGTGCAGTTATGCAAAATGAAAAGAAAAAAATAGAATGAAATACGGATACAGGGCTTCATTTCTTGCAGTTTTCATTCTGATGTCATCTGCCTGTGTAAATGGATTAATCTACAATAAAGAGGTATTTGACAAAGCCGGTTTTACAGACACGCCGAAATCGATCGATGAGTTTCTGGGCATTAAAGGCAGATTTTACTGTTTCCGGTTATTACAGTATATATTATTATATGCAGGAACAGGGATTTGAACATTTTCGTAGTATCCGCTTTTTTGCGATTAGGGAGAAAAATCAAGAATTAGGACTTCCTATTTGGAAAAAGATGTAGTATAATAGCCACATCGAAAAATTCAATTGTCACATCAGACATCATTTCCGCAGACGATTCCAACAGGTGAAAGAAAAAGTAAGGAGTTTATGAATGAGAGAAAAATATGAGAGTTTATCATTAGTCGTTTTGCGTGATCTGGCAAAGGCACGGGGACTGAAGAATATTTCTTCCATGAAGAAGAGCGATTTGGTCAATCGTATGCTTGAAGAAGATGCACGCAAACAAAAAGAGACGGAGAGTATGCAGACGCAGGAAGAGCGCGGGGAGCGTGTGAAAGCAAAAGAGGGCACAGAGCGTTCGAAAGATCATGCACAGCCGAAAGAATATTCCAGAAAAAGAACAGAATATGTACCAAGGGAACGCGGAACAGATGCAGATCGTCAGACAAAAGAAAAGGCAGAAGAGCCGGTAGAAACACAGGAAAATCAGACGGCATCTGCAGCGGCAGATGATACCATGATGAGTCTTGACAGTGGAATTACGGCAAATGGTATTTTAGAGGTTATGCCGGATGGATACGGATTTATCCGCTGTGAGAATTATCTTCCGGGTGAGCATGATGTGTATGTTTCACCATCACAGATCCGAAAGTTTAATTTAAAAACGGGAGATATTGTCTGTGGTAATACAAGAATCAAGACACAGCAGGAAAAGTTTTCGGCACTTTTATATGTGACTACAATTAACGGCTATCACCCGAGTGTAGCCCAGAAGAGAAAAAGTTTTGAAGATCTGACACCGATTTTTCCGAATGAGAGGATACGTTTAGAACGCCCGGGATGCAGTGTTGCGATGCGTATTGTAGATCTTGTTTCCCCGATCGGTAAGGGACAGCGTGGTATGATCGTTTCCCAGCCTAAGGCAGGAAAAACAACACTTTTAAAAGAAATCGCCAAATCAGTAACATCAGGAAATCCGAATATGCACCTGATCATCCTTCTGATTGATGAGAGACCAGAGGAGGTTACGGATATCAAGGAAGCGATTGAAGGTGATAATGTAGAAGTTATTTATTCTACATTTGATGAACTTCCGGAACATCATAAACGTGTATCGGAAATGGTACTTGGACGTGCAAAACGTCTGGTAGAACACGGCAAAGATGTCATGATCCTTCTTGACAGTATCACAAGGCTTGCAAGGGCATATAACCTTACGGTTCCACCAAGTGGACGTACCTTATCCGGAGGTCTTGATCCGGCGGCACTCCATATGCCAAAAAGATTCTTTGGTGCAGCGAGAAACATGCGTGAGGGAGGAAGTCTTACAATCCTTGCGACAGCGCTGGTTGATACCGGAAGCAAGATGGATGATGTTGTATTTGAGGAATTTAAGGGAACCGGTAACATGGAACTCGTGCTCGACAGAAAACTTTCGGAAAAGCGTGTATTTCCGGCAATCGATATCGTGAAATCGGGAACCAGAAGAGAAGATCTGCTGCTTGATTCCGAAGAACAGGAAGCAGTTGACATCATGCGGAAGGCAATCAATGGAATGCGCAAAGATGATGCCGTGGAGAATATTTTGAATATGTTTGCACGCACCAAAAATAATCGCGAATATATTAATATGGTAAAAAAGAACAGAATTATTTAAAAATATCTTGATTTTTTTGAAATCGTATGTTACACTGATTAAGCTGTTTATCGGGACTTTCCTTTGGAGTAAGTACCATATGCGGATCGGGCATACGGGTATAAAAGGATTGAACAGGCGAAACTAAATAACGATAAGAACATAAAGAGGTGAAAATCATGAGAGAAGGAATCCATCCAGATTATTATCAGGCAACAGTTACATGTAACTGCGGTAACACATTCGTAACAGGTTCTACAAAAGAGGATATCCACGTAGAAATTTGTTCCAAATGCCATCCGTTCTACACAGGACAGCAGAAATCTGCAAGAACTGACGGACGTATCGATAAGTTCAACAAGAAGTACGGCATTAACAAATAGTACGCAAGTGAACATGGTTAAAGATAAGGTTGAGGTTTATTTAATCTCAACCTTTTTTTAGAGCGTCGGATGATTTTATTCGTTAATTTCGTGAAAACCGACAGGAATGGAAAACAGTGTGAAAATCTTCTTTTTCACACATAAGAATGGAGATTAACATGAGATATTCCGGGATTGGCGGACAGGCAGTCATGGAAGGTGTGATGATGAAAAATCAGGAAAAATACGCCGTAGCTGTCAGAAAGCCAGATGGGGAAATTGCACTTGAGGTTTCCGAATATAAAGGTATTATAAAAAATAAGAAAATCAGAAACATGCCGGTCTTACGCGGTGTGTTCAGTTTTATAGAGTCGTTGTACCTGGGTGTTGCAACGTTGACGTTTTCCGCTTCTTTTTTTGAGGAAGAAGAAACGGACCAGAAAGAAAAGACAAAGAAACAGCGTGAGAAAAAAGTATTGACAGAAGAGCAGCAGAAAAGACAGGACAGCCTGATGATGGGTGGTACGGTTGCATTTTCCATTGTTCTTGCTGTCGCGATATTTATGATTCTTCCATATTATATATCTGTATTTTTTCAGAAGTTTACAGATTCCTATATGCTGATCGCTGTTTTAGAGGGGCTGATCCGTCTGGCAATTTTTATCGGGTATGTGGCAGCGATTTCGCTGATGCCTGATATTAAACGGGTTTACATGTATCATGGTGCGGAGCATAAGTGCATTAACTGTATTGAACACGGGATGGATCTTACGGTGGAGAACGTGAGAAAGAGTTCCAGATTACATAAGCGTTGTGGAACCAGTTTCCTGCTGATCGTTATGATCATCAGTATTTTCTTTTTTATGTTCATCCATGTGGATTCAAGAGTGTTAAGACTGGTACTTCGTCTTGTGCTGATCCCGGTGATCGCGGGTGTGTCTTTTGAATTTATAAGACTTGCAGGACGCAGCGATAATGCGCTTATTAATCTGCTCAGTAAACCGGGACTTCTGCTGCAGCATATCACAACGAAGGAGCCGGAGGATGATATGATCGAGGTGGGCATGGCATCTGTGGAGGCTGTGTTTGACTGGAAGGCTTATGTGGAAGAAATAAGACAAGAGGACAGTAGAGAACATGACATATCGGGAAGCAATTAATCTCGGCGAAAAGGTTTTAAATATGGCAGATGTGGCAGATGCAAAAATTGATGCATGGCTGCTTTTAGAGATGGTCTGCAAGATCGACCGCAGCTTTTATTATCTGCATATGGAGGATGAGGTCGCTGAGGAACAGTTAAGTGAATATGAGATTGCATTGCGCAAACGTGCAGAACATGTGCCGTTACAATATATTGTCGGTGAAGCAGAGTTTATGGGATTGAAATTTAAGGTCAATTCCAATGTGCTGATTCCGAGACAGGATACGGAGACTCTGGTGGAAGAAGCATTAAAAGTTGTAAAACCGGGAATGAAAGTACTTGATATGTGCACCGGTTCCGGCTGTATTATTGTCAGTATCGTGCATAATATACCGGAGGTGGAAGGGACAGCGACGGATATTTCCAAACAGGCACTTCTTGTGGCAAAAGAAAATGCGAAGCTGAACCAGGTTTCGGTCACGTTTGAGCGCAGTGATCTGTTTGACAATGTGACAGGGACATATGATGTGATCGTTTCAAACCCGCCTTATATAAGAACCGGGGAAGTGGTAAAACTCATGCCGGAGGTGCAGGAGTTTGAACCGATGGAGGCTTTAGACGGCAAAGAGGACGGTTTATATTTTTATAGAAAGATTATCAAAGAATGTAAGGCATATCTGAAACCGGGAGGACACATTTTGTTTGAGATCGGTTACGATCAGGGCGAAGCAGTGTCCGGGCTTTTAAAAGAAGCTGGATTTAAAAATGTGACGGTTATCAAAGATTTGGCACACAATGATCGTGTTGTGACAGGAATGGAGGATATATGTTTGATAAATTAGAGGATTTACTGATCCGTTTTGAGGAATTAATGAGTGAATTAAGTGAGCCGGATGTGGCAAATGATCCGGTGCGTTTCCGTAAGCTGATGAAAGAGCAGAGTGACCTGACTCCGATCGTAAATGCATATAAGGAATATAAACAGTGCAAACAGAACATCGAGGATTCCCTTGCTTTGCTTGAGGAAGAGTCTGATGAGGAGATGCGTGAACTTGCGAAAGAAGAGTTAAACGATTCTAAGGCAAGAGTGGAAGAGTTGGAAAAAGAGTTAAAGATCTTATTACTTCCGAAAGACCCGAACGATGACAAGAACGTTATCGTTGAGATCCGTGCGGGTGCCGGCGGTGACGAGGCTGCTTTATTTGCGGCTGAAATTTATCGTATGTATCTGCATTATGCAGAAAGCAGAAACTGGAAGACGGAGATCATGGAAGCAGATGAAACCGGCATCGGCGGTATGAAGAGTGTTACTTTTATGCTGAGCGGACAGGGAGCCTACTCCGTTATGAAATATGAGTCCGGTGTACACCGTGTACAGCGTGTCCCGGAGACAGAGTCCGGCGGACGTATCCATACTTCCACTATCACAGTTGCAGTGATGCCGGAGGCTGAGGAAGTGGATGTGCAGATCGATGACAAAGATATCCGTATCGATGTCTGCCGTGCATCCGGTGCCGGTGGACAGTGTGTCAATACGACAGACTCTGCCGTGCGTCTGACACATATCCCGACCGGAATCGTGATCTACAGCCAGACGGAAAAATCACAGATCCAGAATAAGGCAAAAGCGTTCGCCCTGCTGCGTACCAAATTATACGACTTAGAGCAGCAGAAAGCCCACGATGCGGAAGCAGAGCTTCGTAAGAGTCAGGTCGGAACAGGAGACCGTTCTGAGAAGATCCGTACCTACAACTTCCCACAGGGACGTGTGACGGATCACAGAATCAATCTTACACTGTACAAACTCGATAAGATCATGAACGGAGATATCCAGGAGATCATTGACGCATGTATCGCAGCAGACCAGGCAGCGAAGCTGGCGAAGATGAATGAGAATGCGTAAAAAAAAGTCATCGGAGAATATCCTATGAATTTAAGGAACCAGAGATTACCTCTGGTTCCTTTCCGTATATTCTGTTTTTATTCTGAGATTAGCCAGTCGATCAGGTTGATTGATTTTATGCCATCATAGGAAGAATCTATGCCTGTATTTAAGGAAAGAACGATTTTTTCATAGTTATCGCTGATTTTTTTGAGTGGTGCTAATTCCCGGCTACGAACATCTTCGCTTGTCATTGATTCTGTGACCTGAACATAAAGTTTGTTGTCTGCCTTTGTTGCAATAAAATCCACTTCGAAATTACCAACTTTACCTATAGAAACATCATAGCCTCGACGAATCAGTTCAAAGTAAACAATGTTTTCTATTGCATGACAGCTGTCACGATCTCTGAATCCAAGCAGATAGTTTCGAAGTCCGATATCGACAATATAGTATTTGCCAAGAGTGCGTAAATATTCCTTTCCTTTGATATCAAATCTTTTGATGTCGTAGAAAAAATATGACTCTAGAAGTGCATTCACATAAGCCTGAACAGTGTGAACACTTGGGGTTCCTTTTCGCTTCCCGTTTTCAAGAAGTCCTTCATTTACCAAGGTGTTGCCGATAGAAGAAACAGAGATGTTGCTTCCAATGTTATCAGCAAGGAACATGATAATCTTTTTTAAAAGGACAGGGTCAGTGATTTTTTTCTGACCTCTGCGACTTTCACGTTCGAGAATGTCTCTCATAATAACGGTAGAGTAGATACCTTCAAGCAGCACCAGTGCTTTTTCCTGATCTAAGCCTATGTCAGCAATCCCTGGCATGCCGCCAAATCGCATATATGCATCGAAAACTTCACGAAGTTCATAATGTTCTCCTGCTTTATCAAAGACTTGTTTGCGTGTACCCCCCAAAGCACTCTTCATTTCTCTTATTTCAAAATTATGAAACGTTATAAATTCAGAGAAAGATAAAGGCAGCATCTTTATTTCTACACATCTGCCAGATAAATAAGTGGCATATTCAGAGGAGAGCATATAGGCATTTGAGCCTGTGACATAAATATCGCAGTTGAAATCGACACGAAAAGAGTTAACAGCATCTTCCCAGTCAGGCACACGCTGAACTTCATCAAAAAAGAAGTACATTCTTTTATTTGGTACGATATGTTGTTTGACATATTCGTAGAAAGAGTCACTATTCATATTTTTATAAGCGTGTGACTCAAAATTCATTTCCAGAATCTGATTGTCAGTAACCCCATTTTCCTTCAGGTGGAGAGTCATTAATTTCAACAGGCTGGATTTGCCACATCTACGGATTCCAGTAACAACCTTCACTGGTTCGGTGTCTTGAAATGCTATAATCTTATTCAGATATAAATCTCTTTTTTTGAGTTCATGAGTATCGATCATTTGACGTACCTCCTTGTGCTAGTATAGCATAAACTTATGAAAAAATAAAGTTTGTGCACTAAAATGCAGAAACTTTAAAAAAATGACATTTTTTGCATTATAAAATAGCTGGAAACATATAGGATGGAATAACAAATACAGAGCTGCAGTATATGTGATGATAGTAGTTATAGCTGTGGAAGCAATTATTTGCTCCATACATCCTCCGGCCAGGCAGCGAAGATGAATGAAAATTAAGGATAAATAATTTCTTACCAAAATCCCCAATTCATGCTATATTTTACTTGCACCCAAGCGGTGTATCATGTATGATATAATGAGCGTAAGTGAGTCAACATATTTGAATGATTGACGAGCGGCGAATGTTGATCATGTGCTGATTTTGCACATGATATAGCATGAGTTGTTATATGAGGAGGACAGACATCATGGAAAACGAGAATGTCTCAAAGAATTTTATTGAACAGTTTATTGATCAGGATATAGAGGAAGGACATTGCAAAACCGTCCATACAAGATTTCCACCGGAGCCGAACGGATATCTTCATATCGGACATGCCAAGTCCATACTTTTAAATTCAGGTCTTGCGCAGAAATATAATGGAAAATTCAATTTAAGATTTGATGATACGAACCCGACAAAAGAGAAGACAGAGTTTGTTGAGGCAATCAAAGAGGATATCAAATGGCTTGGTGCTGACTGGGAGGACAGACTGTTCTTCGCGTCCGACTATTTTGATCAGATGTATGAAGCAGCAGTAAAGCTGATCAAAAAAGGAAAAGCATACGTTTCTGATCTGAGTGCAGATGAGATCCGTGAGTACCGCGGTACACTGACAGAACCGGGAAAAGAAGATCCTGCGGGCAGCAGAAGTGTGGAAGAGAATCTTGCTTTATTTGAAGATATGAAAAACGGTAAATTTGCCGACGGAGAGAAAGTGCTCCGCGCAAGAATCGATATGACATCTTCAAACATCAATATGAGAGATCCGGTTATTTACCGTGTGGCGCATATGACACACCACAGAACCGGAGACAAATGGTGCATTTATCCGATGTACGATTTTGCACATCCATTAGAGGATGCCATTGAGGGAATTACCCATTCGATCTGTACACTCGAGTTTGAGGATCACAGACCGCTGTACAACTGGGTGATCGATGAGGTTGGCAAAGATATGATTCCGGATAAGGATGAGATGCCGCCGAGACAGATCGAGTTTGCAAAATTATATTTAACAAACGTAGTGACAGGAAAAAGATATATCAAGCGTCTTGTGGAGGAAGGTATCGTAGACGGATGGGATGATCCACGCCTTGTATCGATTGCTGCACTCCGCAGAAGAGGATTTACACCGGAATCCTTAAAAATGTTTGTGGAACTCTGCGGTATTTCCAAGGCAAACAGCTCTGTGGATTATGCCATGTTAGAGTACTGTATCCGTGAAGATTTAAAGATGAAACGTCCCCGTATGATGGCGATCTTAGATCCGGTCAAAGTTGTGATCGACAACTATCCGGAGGGAGAGACAGAGTATCTTGAGGTAGTCAATAATCTTGAAAATGAGGAACTTGGTGTGCGTAAAGTTCCATTTTCACGCGAACTTTATATTGACCGTGAAGACTTTATGGAAGAGCCGCCAAAGAAATATTTCCGTATGTTTCCGGGCAACGAAGTACGTCTGATGAACGCATACTTTGTGACCTGCAACAGTTTCGTAAAAGATGAAAATGGCGTGGTGACGGAGATCCACTGTACTTATGATCCGGCATCCAAAGGTGGAAACAGCCCGGACGGACGAAAAGTAAAAGGAACCATCCAGTGGGTATCTGCAGCACAGGCAGTTCCGGCTGAAATTCGTCTCTATGAAAACATTGTAGATGAGGAAAAAGGAGTGTATAATGAGGACGGAAGTCTGAATCTGAATCCAAATTCCCTCACTGTTTTAAAAAACTGTGTTGTTGAGGAAAATTTAAAAGATGCAAAAGCATATGACAGTTTCCAGTTCGTAAGACAGGGATTTTTCTGTGTGGATGCGAAAGATTCGACCGCAGATCATCTGGTATTTAACCGGATCGTTTCACTTAAGAGCTCATTTAAACTGCCTAATGCATAGCATTGTAATGATTTGCATTTTTGCCCTGAAACGGGCGTAACAGGAAAGGATATGAAATACAAATGAATTTATTTGCAGGATTGGAAAAATTTGGTATTAAAGCAGATAACACAACGGATCTGTTTGAGGATGAAAAAAAGCCGGCAGCATCCGCTGATGGTGGAAAAACAGAGGCTGCTCCGACAGAGGACAGTTTTCTGTTAGACAAGGCAATCCGTTGTACTGTTTGTGACAAGGTATTTAAGACAAAAATGATCAAGAACGGACGAATCAAACGTTTAGAGCCGGATCTGGATCTGCGTCCGCGTTTCGAATACATTGACACTTTAAAATATGATGTGGCATCCTGCCCGTATTGCGGATATACAGCGATGAACCGTTATTTCGAGCATGTGACATCAGGACAGATCAAACTGATCAAGGAACAGGTTTGTGCCAATTTCAAACCAACAGGTTCCGATGAACCTGCCGTCTTAGACTATGATCAGGCAATCGAGCGTTATAAGCTTGCACTTTTCAATACGATCGTCAAAAAAGGAAAGACCAGTGAGAAGGCCTATTCATGTTTAAAACTTTCCTGGCTGTATCGTGGGAAGGCAGAGGAGTTAAAAGGAACAGATCCGGAGACCTTAAAGAAGAAAAAAGAGGCAAAAGAGCAGGAAGAGGCATTTTACCAGCAGGCATATGAGGGATTTATGAAAGCAATGTCTACAGAGATGTTTCCAATGTGTGGAATGGATCAGTGTACCGTAGATTATCTTCTTGCGGCAATGGCATATCATTTCAAAAAATATGATGTGGCTTCTAAGTGTATTTCAAGAATCCAGGCTACACCTTCTGCATCGAAAAAGATGAAAGACCGTGCATATGATTTAAAAGAAAAGATCGTGGCAGAGATCAAAAACAGCAAATAGGCAAAATTATTATGATTGAAATAATGATTGATTTACAGGGGGGAGCGAAAGCTCCCCTCTATGAAAAAATATACGAATATATCAAACGGGATGTCATTGAGGGAAAAATTCCTGTTGGGGAAAAGCTTCCGTCGACAAGACTTTTGGCAAAGCATTTGTCGGTAAGCAGAAGTACCGTCGAAATGGCATATGAACAGCTCCTTGCAGAGGGATACATCAAAGCAGAACCTTGCAGGGGTTTTTTTGTGTGTGATATTACAGAGCTGTATGAGTTTGGGCATATAGAAAAAGATTTCAAACATACATTTACATTTGGAAAAAAAGAGCAGGAAGAGACAGCTTGCAGCCATGTTATTGATTTTTCCCCATATGCAATCGATACCATGCATTTCCCATATAATGTGTGGAGAAAATTAAACAAAAATGCACTGTTAGATGACAGGGAAGAATTGCTGTTATCCGGGGATGGACAGGGGGACTATGGGCTTCGAAAGGCGATTGCAGCATATCTGCATCAGGCGCGAGGTGTGAACTGTCAGCCCGATCAGCTGATCATCGGAGCAGGAAATGAATATCTTGAGATTTTACTGACACAGATTTTAGGAAGAAATAAGCGGGTTCTCATGGAAAATCCAACTTATTTGCAGGCATATCATACATTTTTAAATATGGGATATCAGATGATGCTTGTTTCGGTGGAAGAAGATGGAATAGATCCACAAAAGGTCAGAAATTATGATCCGGATGTTGTCTATATCATGCCTTCCCATCAGTTCCCTCTTGGAACGGTCATGCCGTTAAAACAAAGGCTGGAATTGTTGAAATGGGCATTGGAGAAAGAGGAACGCTATCTGATCGAGGACGATCACGACAGTGAGTACCGTTACCGTGGAAAGCCGATCCCGTCGTTGCAAAGCGTGGATCATTTTGAAAAAGTGATTTATATTGGAACTTTTTCTAAGAGCATTGCGCCGTCACTTCGAATCAGTTATATGGTGCTTCCACCGGAATTGTTAAAACGTTATCATGAAAAATGTGGATTTTATTCTACGACCGTTCCCAAAATTCAGCAGGAGATACTGCGTGCCTTTATTGAAGAGGGACATTTTGAACGTCATTTGAATAAGATGAGGGGGATCTACCGTGCAAAACATGATTTCCTGCTTGCAGAGTTAAAAAAGAGAAGCTGGGTAGAAAAAATTTACGGAGATCATGCAGGACTGCATGTTTTAGTACAGGTAAACACTGAAAAAAAAGAAACAGAGGTATGTGATCTGGCGGAAAAACAAGGAATCCGTATCTATGGAATCAGTGAATATGTTGTACGGAAATCGGAGCAGAGCTGTAATGAAACTGTGAGAAATAAAAATGCTTCCATAGAAAGTGAAAAAAACAATTTTGCCGGAACTGTACCGCATAAACCGATTCTTTTACTTGGCTATGGAAGACTGGGTGAAGATGAGATCCAGAAAGGTCTTTTGATATTAGATACTATTATATGATATATTCAATACTGTTTTCCGGTGTTTTTCGGGTGTTTGTATTGAACAGGATCACTGCTTCTCGTTCCTTATATGGTCCCATTTCATAAAAACCGACGCCGGTGCCGGAAAGCCGTGTGATGGAGATCAGGCGGTTGGCACGTTTTGGCTGATCTGTGATAAAGGTGATGCCTTCCTCAAAGAATTCTTTGTCGAGTTCCGGATCATCCGGTTCTTCATAATAAGGATCGAACACATAGATATCACTGCCCGAAATACCGGTCAGAAGAATATAATGAGGAACTTCCAGGTAAACACGCAGCAAAACGGCACCGCCCTGCTGTAAGGCACCGATAATGCGGCTGTTTTCAGAGAGTACAACCTCGTCCTTAGCGAGAAAATTGCAGGAGATCGGGAAGTTTTTTACCTGTCCGAACTGTGTGATCCAGTTGCTCAAAAACATCATGGCAGATGCGGATGTACCGCGTTTTCCAACTTCGCCTGCTTCATTATAAGAATCAAGACAATAGAGCATAATATATTTGACGATATCCGGGTAAATTTCTTCGCGGTCAAAGAGATAGCGGATGGCATTTGTCAGTGTGGTCGGACCGCAGTCATATTCGGTGGATTGGTAAATTAGCAGATTCTTCATGTGTATTGCCTCTTTTCTTTATTCTAAGCAATACTATAATCAGCCATGAATTTTTTGTCAATCTTTCAACAAAAAAGGATTGACAATTTAAAACATAGAAAATATAATTTACCTAATTCCTAGTGGATTACTAGAAATAATATGCGAAAAGTACTATTATATATGCTAAAAGCGGGCATACGGGAGTTTTTCGCAGAAAGTGAGGAAATTATGAGAAAAGAAAGAAGATGGAAAAAGGTCCTGTCAGCACTGGTGCTCGTAGCTGCGATGGGAGTTACGGCTGTTGGATGTGGAACTTCCGGCGGCAATACAGGCAGTCAGCCGCAGGGGGAAAATGCGGCGGCAACAGAGACAGCAGAGGTTTCGGATGATATTGTAAATATCGGTGTGACCAATACACTTGGAACGTTAAATCCGCTTTTGATGGATGGCGGAGAGACCAATAAATATGCGACCAGCCTGATGTTTCTTCCACTGGTAGAATTAAATTCGAATCTGGAATTTGAGGGAGAAATCGCGGATTCTGTTACGACGGAAGATAACAAAAATTTTATCGTGCATATCGATGAGAATGCATCCTGGTCGGATGGCGAGAAGATCACGGCAGATGATGTCGTATATACGGCACTGCGTCTGACATCGCCAGTCATTGGCAATACTTCCATGATGTACTATGTATTTGAGGGTGTGGGCGATGACGGCTTTACCGAGGAGGGAGCAGAGAGCATTGATGGTATCAAAGCGATCGATGATGCGACCGTACAGTTCACCACAAAAGAGGAGATGTCTCTGACCACATTTGAGAATTCTTATGCGCGTTATCTGATGACACTTCCAAAACATGTGATCGAGCAGTACACGGAAGAAGAGTTAAAGACTGCAGAATGGTTCAATCACCCGGATGTCGTCAGCGGACCATATATGGTAACAGATTTCGATGTCGACCATTATATTTCTTATAAAGCAAATGAAAATTATTGGAAAGGTGCACCGAAGATCGCAAAACTCAATATCAAGATCGTGAGCGGCAGCCAGCTTTATGCAGGATTACAGTCCGGCGAGATTGATATTACACAGCCGACAATGAGTGTCATCCCGGAGGAAGATTATGATAGTGTTGAGGCACTTTCCAATGTAAATGTTGTATACGGAGAACCGGTGACCAACCAGTCCGTATTTATCCAGACAAAAAATGTTCCGGATGTGCGTGTGCGTCAGGCAATGTTATATGCAATCGACCGTAAGATGGTATTAGAACAGCTTTTAAAAGGAAAAGGGGAAGTTGCAGATGGATTTCTGTCTTCTGCAAGTCCTTTCTATGATGACAGTATCGTTCCGGTAGAGCAGGATGTAGAGAAAGCAAAAGAACTGTTAGCGGAAGCCGGATGGGACGGATCACAGACCTTACGCTTTTATGTGAACTCTGGTGACAGTGCATTTGTAAATGCTGCGAATGTATTTGTGGCACAGTGGGCTGCAGTCGGCATTAAAGTGGAAGTGCAGACTGTAGATTTTGCAACACTGATGTCTGTCGCAGGCACCAATGACTATGATATTTTAGCAGTACAGTACACCTATGCACCGGTTGATCCATATCCGGATGTGGCATGGCTGTTAGGCGGCGAGGACAGCTGGACCGGATACGGGGATGACAGGGTCAATGAAGCACTTGCAAAGACACAGACAACAAGTGATATGGATGAGATCAAAGGGCTATACTCCGTTGTGGATCAGAAGGTACAGGAAGATGTTCCGATGTTCTCTGCTTATATTGTCAGCGCACAGGCTGCTGTCAACAAACGTCTTTCAAATGCCACACCAAGTGTGTACGGTTTCTTTAACAATGTGGAACAGTGGGAAATTACGAAATAAGGAACGGGAAAATCAATGTCAAAATTATTACAGGTAAATGATCTGACCACAGAGTTTACCGGGGATTTTGGGAAAAAAATCAGTGTGGATCATGTCAGTTTTGATGTCGCAGAAGGAGAGACGGTTTGTATCGTTGGTGAGTCCGGCTGTGGCAAGAGTGTGACATCACTGTCTATTATGGGATTATTAGGAAGGGGCGGAGCTGTCGTTGACGGCTCTGTCCTCTTTGCAAACAAAAATCTGCTGGATATGGATGAAAAACAGTTAGATACGATCCGCGGAAATCAGATGACGATGATTTTTCAGGATCCTTTAACATCGTTAAACCCGGTGTTTACGATCGGAAGCCAGATCACGGAGAGCATCCGGATTCATATGCATCTGTCAAAAAAAGAAGCAGGAGAGCGTGCGGTCACGATCTTAGAGAAAGTCGGTATGCCGGATGCGCGTGCTGCAATGAAAAAATATCCGCATATGCTTTCCGGCGGAATGCGTCAGCGAGTGATGATCGCGATGGCACTTTGCTGTAATCCAAAACTTTTGATCGCAGATGAGCCGACGACGGCACTTGACGTGACGATCCAGGCGCAGATCATGGAACTGATACGGGATCTGCAAAAAGAGATTGGGATGTCTGTGATCCTGATCACACACGATATCGGACTTGTGGCGCAGATGGCGAACCGTGTGTTTGTCATGTATGCGGGACAGATCATCGAGATGGCATCTGTGAAGGATCTTTTTTATCATCCGGCACATCCGTATACGAAAGCACTGCTTGATACGGTTCCGGGCGTTTACGATGAGAGCGGAAGGACGCTTGCATCGATTCCGGGAATCGTACCGGAAAATTATGACCAGATTCCGGGATGCAGGTTTGCGGACCGCTGTGCATTTGCCGGGGAAGGCTGTGAAAAGAAGCAGGAGATGAGGGAGATAGAAAAGGATCATTTCGTGCGCTGCCATAAGGCTGACAGGAGTTAAAACAGGAATGGATAAAGAACTGATCAGAGTAGAGAATTTAAAAAAATATTATGATATCAAGGGCGGTATCATTACCCATACCGTCAGTCAGATACAGGCCGTGGACGGCATTGATTTTTCAATAAAAAAGGGCGAGACCCTTGGACTGGTTGGAGAATCAGGCTGTGGAAAGTCCACGATCGGCCAGCTTTTGGTGGGACTGCTCTCGCCGACTGACGGTGCGATTTATTATCATGGGGAAAAAATAGGTGGAAAATCTCTCACACGCGGTGAAAAAAAGGCACGAAAACAGGCAGGAACCAATCTTCAGATGATCTTTCAGGATTCCTATTCTTCACTCAATCCACGAAAACATATTTATGATATTTTAGCACAGCCGATGCTATATCATGGTGTATCCGATAAGAAAACGATCGATACAGACTTAAAACAGCTTCTGGATATGGTTGGTCTGCCTCAAAGTGCACTTCTAAAATACCCGCATGAATTTTCGGGTGGTCAGAGACAGCGTATCGGAATTGCAAAAGCATTGTCCTTAAAGCCGGAGTTTATCGTGTGTGACGAACCGGTCAGTGCGCTTGATGTGTCGATCCAGGCACAGATATTAAACCTGATCCGCGACCTGCAGAACGAACTGGGACTGACGAGTCTGTTCGTCGGTCATGGGCTTGGTGCAGTCCGTTATGTCAGTGACCGGATCGCAGTCATGTATCTGGGAAAGATCGTTGAGATTGCAGATGCCGGAGAGGTATTTATGCATCCGGTACATCCGTATACAAAAGCACTGACACAGGCAGCACCGGTTGCAGATCCGGGACGGCGGGAAGAAAAGTCAGCCGTTTTGACAGGTGAGGTTGCCTCTGCAGTACATCCGCCGAAGGGATGCAGGTTTCATCCGAGATGCCCGTATGCGAGAGAAGACTGCAGTGTGAGTGAGCCGATGCTTCTGCCGATGGCGGAAAAACCGGATCATCTGGTGGCGTGTCCTTATTACGAGGGGACAGAAACTGCGTAACATACATTTTTTTATCCAGGAATGAGGAATATTATGACGAAATATATTATCAAACGTATCCTGATCGCAATTCCGGTTTTGCTCGGCATTACCGTGATCGATTATGCGATTATGTGCATGGCGGGGAGTCCGCTTGAAATGCTGCAGGGACCACGCGTCTCGGAGGCTGCTGTACAGGCAAAAGCGATAGCATTAGGGCTCGACAAACCATTTTATGTACAGTATTTTGTATGGCTGGGGCAGCTTCTGCATGGAAATATGGGATATTCCATTAAAAATTACCAGCCGGTTGCTGCTATGATCACGAGTCATCTTGGACCGACCCTGCTTCTGATGGGAGTGTCACTGCTTGTCAGCATCCTGCTTGCGGTTCCGGCAGGGATCTACAGCGCAATCCATCAGTATTCGAAAGGCGATTATACGGTGGTAACATTATCGTTCCTTGGCAGCAGTATTCCGGGATTTTTCCTTGCCATGCTCCTTATTTATCTGTTTACGGTAAAATTGGGCTGGCTGCCTTCCGGAGGAATGACGACACTTGGAACATCCGGGGGAGCGGCGGACGTGGCGGTACACATGGTTATGCCGGTCATTGTGCTTGCAGTTTCTATGGCAGGAACCAATATCCGATATATCCGCAGCGCGGTGCTTGAAATTTTACAGCAGGATTATCTGCGCACAGCGCGGGCAAAGGGAATCGGTCATTTCCTGGTCATCAATAAACATGCGCTGCGCAACGCTTTAGTTCCGATCGTGACAGTCATTGGAATGGAGATACCGGTACTGTTTGGCGGATCGATCATCGTGGAGCAGGTCTTTTCCTGGCCGGGTCTTGGACTTATGACAATGAGTGCGATCACAAACCGTGATTATCCGGTCATCATGGGCGTCTGTCTGCTCTCGGCGATCGTGGTACTGCTCGGCAATCTTCTGACGGATATTTTATATGCGGTGGTAGATCCGACGATAAAACTTCAGTAAAGAGGTTGAACTTATATGAGAAAAAAGAAAAAAGTTAATGCAAATGAAACATACATGCAGACTGTGATGCGGCGTTTCCGCGCACATCATCTTGCAAAGATCAGCCTTGTGATACTGGTGGTTGTCGGTCTGGCTGCTCTGTTTGCGCCGGTTGTTGCGCCTTATGATCCGGATGCGATCGTCGGAACTTTCAGCGGTGCACCGTGTAAGGAATTTATCCTTGGAACGGATCAGATCGGCAGGGATGTGTTCAGCAGACTTTTATACGCAACCAGAATTTCTCTGCTTGTAGGAATCCTTGCAACAGTGATCTCCACGGTAATCGGAGTGGTACTCGGTCTGATCGCGGGATATTTTGGCGGTGTGGCGGATATGATCCTGATGCGTTTTACGGATATGGTGATGTCATTTCCTTATATCCTTCTTGTGCTCGTTGCGGCGGCAATCTTTAAACCGGGTTTGTGGAGCATTATCCTGATCCTTGGATTTGTAGACTGGCCGGGTGTGGCGAGACTGGTGCGTGGAAATGTTTTAAGTCTGCGTGAAACAAATTTTGTCAAGGGAAATGTGGTGGCAGGGATGCCGCTTCGTCATATCTTATTTTCAGAAATTTTACCAAACACAGTTGCACCGATCCTCGTATATGCAACATCTGTTATGGCGATCTCCATGCTGGATGAGGCGGCTTTAAGTTTCCTTGGCATGGGTGTACAGCCGCCGATGGCAAGCCTTGGAAATATGTTAAACGGGGCGCAGTCTATCACGGTATTGACTTCACAGCCGTGGCTGTGGCTTCCACCGGGAATTATGATCGTTGTGCTGGTAGTTTCCATCAACTTTGTTGGCGATGCATTGCGTGATGCATTTGATCCATCCGGTGGACGCAGGTAGGCGGCGGATGAAAGCGAATAAAAATTTAAACCACAGAAATGATGAGAGGGATAACAGATAGAACGTTTGCGGAGCATGCAGGCGATCGTTTGTTATAATAGACGGCGTTGCGGGCAGAACGTGAGAATGTGTAGAAATGGAGAAGAGTATGGAACGAAAGGCATTAGAACAGAAACTTACCAGTTTTTTTGAGGAACTTCATATGCATCCGGAGCTGTCTTATGAGGAATATGAGACGACAGAGCGGATCAAACGGGAACTTGCGGCGGCAGGCATTGAGATTTTGCAGATACCGCTAAAGACCGGTGTGACCGCCATCGTGCGCGGCGCAAAACCGGGAAAAACTTATGGACTGCGCTGTGACATTGATGCACTGCCGATCGCGGAGGAAACCGATCTTCCCTATAAATCAAAAACTCCGGGGAAAATGCATGCCTGCGGACATGATTTTCATACGGCGGCGGTGTTTGGAGCAGCATTGCTGTTACAGGAGAGGAAAGAGGAGTTACAGGGAACTGTAAAAATTCTGTTCCAGCCGGCAGAGGAATCTTCCCATGGTGCGGAGACAGTTCTTGAAACCGGTGTGTTCTCGGATGTAACAGCGATCTTTGGGCTGCATACGGCGGCATATCTTCCGGTTGGAACGCTGGGAATCCGCGCGGGCAGTGTCATGGCTGCAGTAGACCGGTTTGAGTTAAATATCACGGGAACAGGCTGCCATGGAGGACACCCGGATGAGGGCGTGGACACGATCCTAGTCGCTGCATCTGTGATACAGGCGTTCCAGAGTATTGTCGGCAGAAACTTAAATCCGTTCCATACAGGTGTTGTCAGTGTGACGAGGATTAATGGCGGCAATACCTGGAATGTGATCCCGGATAAGGTGGAACTGGAGGGTACCGTGCGTTCCATGGAAAAAGACGATCGTATCTTTATAGAAAGACGCATGCGTGAGATTGCGGAACACACAGCAGCGGCATATGGCGCAAATGCGGAATTGTTGTGGTATCCGGGGCCGCCTGCAACCGTCAATGAGAAAGCGTGGAGTGCGTTTGCACAAAAAGTGGCAGAAGAGAGTGGCTTTGAGGTTGTTCCACAGCGTAATTCGACAGGTGGAGAGGATTTTGCTTTTTATCTCGAAAAGATTCCGGGCTGTTTTATCAACGTGGGAACGGGAGTCGGTTATCCGAACCATCATCCAAAGTTTTATGCGGATGAGGCGGCACTTACACCGGCAGCAGAGTATCTTGAAAAATTGTTGGTAGAAGCACTGAGACAGTGAGAATCATAGATGTCAGAGGCACAGTCACAATCAGGTTCTTTCATGGATGGCAGAACAAGGCAGTATAAAGTAAAAAAACAGGAGCACAAGCCCCTGTTTTTTTACTTCATAGGAAATTGTCCGCTATGAAGTAATAGAACCATAATCACATCCTGTGATTAGTCCTCATATTTATTTTTCTCACCGATCTCCTGCATCTTCATAGCGCGAACTTTTAATGGAAGTCCGAACAGTGTGATGAATCCGGAAGCATCGTGATGATCGTAAAGATCACCGGTTGTAAAGCTTGCGAGTGACTCACTGTACAGAGAGTATTTAGAAGTTGTTCCGGCTTTAATGATGTTACCTTTGTATAATTTGAATTTAACTTCACCGGTTACATATTCCTGCGTGGAGGTAACGAAAGCTCTGACTGCATCACATAAAGGTGTGAACCATTTTCCTTCGTAAACGATCTGGGCAAGTTTGTTACCCATATCTTTCTTCACTTCCATGGTTGCACGGTCTAAAACGAGCTCCTCTAACTGCTGGTGAGCTTCCATTAAGATCGTTCCGCCAGGAGTCTCATATACACCGCGGGATTTCATACCAACAACACGGTTCTCTACGATATCGATGATGCCAACACCATGTTTACCGCCAAGACGGTTTAACTCACGGATGATATCGGAAACTTTCATTTCTTTTCCGTTTACGGAAGTCGGAACACCTTTCTCAAATGTCATGGTTACATATTCGCCTTCTTCCGGAGCTTTTTCCGGGGAAACACCGAGAACTAACAGGTGATCATAGTTTGGCTCACATGCAGGATCCTCTAACTCAAGGCCTTCATGGCTGATGTGCCAGATGTTACGGTCACGGCTGTAGCTTGTGTCAGCGGAGAATGGAAGATGAATACCATGTGCTTTGCAGTATTCGATCTCTGACTCGCGGGAATCCATGGTCCATTTTGAATCTCTCCATGCAGCGATGATCTTTAAGTCAGGGGCAAGTGCTTTGATGCTGAGCTCAAAACGAATCTGGTCGTTTCCTTTACCGGTAGCACCGTGGCAGATTGCAGTAGCACCTTCTTTTCTTGCAATCTCAACTAACTTCTTAGCAATCAGAGGACGTGCCATAGAGGTTCCGAGTAAGTATTTGTTTTCATAAATGGCATTTGCCTGAACACATGGCATGATGTAATCGTCACAGAATTCATCGATGATATCTACGATGTATAATTTGGAAGCTCCACAGGAGATGGCTCTTTCTTCAAGACCGTCTAACTCTTCTTCCTGACCGCAGTCGATACAGCAGCAGATAACTTCATAATCATAATTTTCCTTTAACCATGGAATAATGGCGGTGGTATCAAGTCCACCGGAGTACGCTAAAATAACTTTTTCCTTCATGTGATACAGCCCTTTCTGTTATGTATATTTGACCCATTTGTATGCCGGATCATTAACTAAAGACAATATACAACAAAAAATGTAGAAACGCAAGTGAAAAATTATACATTCATTATTCATAAAAATACATAAAGATTATACAAAATGGAGAAAATAGTTAAGAATAATACATATTATAGGAAAAAGACAAAAAATAGTATTGCATAAAAGACAATATGAATGTATAATTATGCAATATCGAACAGCGCACGAAAAAAGATACTTTACGACTGCGATGAGGTGTATTAATATAGGAAGAAAGATGCTTATGCAGGTATGCCTGTATACAATAATGGGCTGAAAAGTGCAGAAATCATGTGAGATAAGCATGAGCGGAAAGGATGAGAAAAATGATAAAAGCAGGAATCATCGGTGCAACCGGATATGCAGGAAATGAACTGGTCCGTATTTTAATGGGACATAAAGAAGTGGAGATTAAATGGTATGGATCCCGCAGCTACATAGATAAAAAATATGCAGAAGTTTACCAGAATATGTTTGAGATCGTGGATGACGTATGCTTAGATGATAATATGGATGAGCTTGCAAGCCAGGTGGACGTGATCTTTACAGCAACCCCGCAGGGATTTTTGGCAGGTGTACTGACAGAGGATATATTAAATAAGGTAAAAATCATAGATTTAAGCGCTGATTTCAGAATCAAAGATGTTTCCGTCTATGAGAAATGGTACAAGATCGAGCACAAGAGTCCGCAGTTTATAGAGGAAGCTGTCTATGGTCTCTGCGAGATCAATCGTGATAAAGTAAAAGGAGCAAGACTTATCGCCAATCCGGGTTGCTATACGACCTGTTCCATTCTGACCGCTTATCCGCTGGTAAAAGAGGGGCTGATCGACCCGAATACGCTGATCATTGATGCAAAATCAGGAACTTCCGGTGCAGGGCGGGGTGCAAAGCTGCCGAACCTGTTCTGTGAGGTCAATGAAAATATGAAAGCGTACGGAGTGACAAATCACCGTCATACGCCAGAGATTGAGGAGCAGCTCGGTTATGCGGCAGGCAAAGAGATCGTTGTTAATTTTACCCCGCACCTTGTTCCGATGAACCGCGGTATCCTCGCAACCGAGTATGCAGCACTGGTAAAAAAAGCAGATGGCAGCCTTCCTTCTTATGAGGAAGTAAAGGCAGTCTATGATAAATATTATGGCAAAGAAAAATTTGTCCGTGTGCTGGAAAAAGATGTCTGCCCGGAGACAAAATGGGTAGAGGGCAGTAATTATGTAGATGTTAATTTTAAGATTGACGAGAGAACCGGACGTATCGTGATGATGGGCGCACTTGACAATCTGGTAAAAGGTGCAGCAGGACAGGCGGTACAGAACATGAACCTGTTATTCGGTTTTGATGAGGCAGAGGGCTTAAATATGGTTCCAATGTTCCCGTAAGCATCATAGATAGATGCATAGTAATTGAAGATTACATAGTAATAAAGATTACATAGTAATAAAGATTACATAGTAATACACTGAATTATATTTTTAATAAGAGGTAAAAAGTAACTGGACGAAACAGTTATGCTGGAAAAGGAATCAAAGACATGGAAGAGAAAAAAGTAAACATCCGTGAGATGACAATGGAGGATTTTGAGGAGGTACATGCACTGTGGATGGGGATTCACGGGTTTGGAATCCGGAGTATTGATGATTCGAAAGAAGGTGTGGAACGCTTTATCAGACGCAATCCGACCACGAGTATGGTGGCGAGTGAAAACGACAGAATTATCGGTGCAATCCTGTGCGGTCATGACGGCAGACGCGGATGTTTATATCATGTCTGCGTTCATGAGGATTACAGAAAGCAGGGCATCGGACAGAAGATGGTGGAAGCGTGCCTTGCGGCTTTAAAGCGTGAACATGTCAACAAGGTCAATCTGATTGCATTTAAGAAAAATGACATCGGAAACCACTTCTGGCAGGGAATGGGATGGACGTTCCGCGAGGATGTCAATTATTATGAATATGTCACAAACGAAGAAAACCAGACCGTATTTAATCCGTAAAACACAGGAACAGACAGTGCGAAAAATACAATTTTTACATGAAGGATTTGAGTTACGCACAAACTTGAGATGCAAATGAAAATTTTGTTTACATTAGAAAGCAGTGCAGGAATGGAGGTTAAAATGAAACAGATCAAAGGCGGCGTGACCGCAGCAAAAGGATTTAAGGCAGCAAGTACAGCAGCAGGAATCAAATATAAAGACAGAACAGACATGGCAATGATCTACAGTGAAGTACCATGTGCAGTGGCAGGAACATTTACCACAAACATTGTAAAAGCTGCCCCGGTCAAATGGGACCAGCATGTAGTATATGACAGTAAAAAGGCACAGGCAGTCATTGTCAATGCAGGTATTGCAAATGCATGTACCGGAGAAGAGGGGATGGGTTACTGCAAAGCAACTGCAGAAAAAGTAAACAAACTGCTTCAGATCCCAACCGATGAGGTGCTTGTGGCATCGACCGGAGTCATCGGTATGCAGCTTCCGATCGACCGCATCTGTGCGGGAGTTGAAACGATGGTCCCACAATTAAATGGCGATATCGAGAGCGGACATAATGCAGCACTTGCGATTATGACGACCGATACACATGAAAAAGAAGTAGCTGTTGAGATTGAGCTTTCCGGCAAAACCGTCACAATCGGCGGCATGTGCAAAGGTTCCGGCATGATCCATCCGAATATGTGTACCATGTTAAGTTTTGTGACAACCGATGCTGCAATTTCACAGGAGCTGCTGTTAGAGGCATTAAAAGCGGACGTGGAAGATACCTATAACATGATCTCCGTGGACGGCGATACCTCCACAAATGATACCTGTCTCCTGTTGGCAAACGGAATGGCAGAGAACACAAAAATTACTGAGAAAAATGCGGATTATGAGACCTTTACAAAGGCGCTCCGATTTGTCAATGAGACACTCGCAAAACAGATGGCAGGAGATGGAGAGGGAGCAACTGCGTTGTTTGAGGTAAAAGTAATCGGTGCCGAGACAAAAGAGCAGGCAAAGATCTTAAGCAAATCCGTCATCACATCAAGCCTCACCAAAGCAGCCATCTACGGACACGATGCAAACTGGGGCAGAATCCTCTGTGCCATGGGCTACTCCGGCGCACAGTTTGATCCGGAAAAAGTAGACTTATTCTTCGAGAGTGCTGCAGGAAAAATGCAGATCATCAAAGACGGAGTCGCCGTCGACTACAGCGAAGAAGAAGCAACCAAAATCTTATCCGAACCCGCAGTCACCGCCATCGCCGACATCAAAATGGGTGCTGCACAGGCTACCGCCTGGGGCTGCGACTTAACCTACGACTATGTAAAAATTAACGCCGATTACCGCTCATAGGCAGGCAGATATGAGGCCAACGCGAAACTCTTCAAAAAACTGGCGCTGCTGCGGCCACAGCAAACACAACCTGAATCAGAGTTTCGTACGGCAATATCAAGATTTTATAGAGGAGAACCAAACTAATGGAAGATAACAATATGAAGGAACTTTTGCAGAAAGCCGAAGTGCTCATCGAAGCACTTCCATACATACAGCGTTTCAACCGTAAGATCATTGTTGTAAAATATGGTGGAAGCGCCATGGTAGATGAAGAATTAAAAAAACACGTCATCCAGGATGTCACCCTGTTAAAACTGGTTGGATTCAAGCCGATCATCGTGCATGGCGGTGGCAAAGAAATCAGTAAATGGGTTGGCAAAGTCGGCATGGAGCCTGTATTTATCAATGGACTCCGCAAAACGGACGAGGCAACCATGGAGATCGCCGAGATGGTGTTAAATAAGGTCAATAAATCACTGGTGACACTGGTACAGGAGCTTGGCGTCAATGCAGTCGGCATCAGCGGAAAAGACGGTGGACTGTTAAAAGTAGAAAAGAAATACTCAAATGGTGAGGATATCGGTTTTGTCGGTGAGATCACAGAGGTAAATCCGCAGATTTTATATGATCTGCTGGAAAAAGATTTTCTCCCGATCATCTGTCCGGTAGGAATGGATGCAGAATACAACAGCTATAATATCAATGCCGATGATGCGGCATGTGCGATCGCAAAAGCGGTAAAAGCTGAAAAACTTGCATTTTTAACCGATATCGAGGGCGTTTACAAAGATCCGAAAGACAAAGATACACTGATCTCCGAGCTTCGTGTATCAGAGGCGAGAGAACTGATCGGGGACGGATTTATCGGCGGCGGCATGCTTCCGAAGTTAAACAACTGTATCGATGCGATCGAGAACGGTGTTTCAAGAGTACATATCTTAGACGGACGTATCGCACACTGCCTGCTTCTTGAAATCTTTACGAACCGCGGAATCGGAACTGCCATTTTAGGAGATAAGGAGACGAAGTTTTATCATGAATAAAGAAGGATATATCAATGAGGCGGAGGAAAATATCCTCCACACATACAATCGTTTTTCACTGGTATTAGACCACGGTGAGGGTGTTTATCTGTATGATACAGACGGAAAAGAATATCTGGATTTTGCGGCAGGCATCGCAGTGCAGGCATTTGGATACGGCAACAAAGAGTATGGGGATGCCTTAAAAGCACAGATCGATAAGATTATGCATACATCAAACCTGTATTACAATGTGCCAATCATCCATGCAGCAGAGCGTGTGAAAAAAGCGAGCGGGATGGATCGTGTGTTCTTTACCAACAGTGGTACAGAGGCAATCGAAGGTGCAATCAAGGCAGCAAAAAAATACGCTTACACGAGAGACGGACATGCAGGACATGAGATCATTGCAATGAATCATTCTTTCCATGGAAGAAGTATCGGAGCACTCTCCGTCACCGGAAATAAACATTATCAGGAACCGTTTGAACCGTTAATGCCGGGTGTGAAATTTGCAGACTACAATGACCTTGACAGCGTGAAAAAACGGATCACGGACAAGACATGCGCGATCCTGTTTGAGACAGTACAGGGCGAGGGCGGTATTTATCCGGCAACAAAAGAATTTATGGAAGGTGTCCGGAAACTCTGCGATGAGCATGATATTCTTCTGATCTTAGATGAGATCCAGTGCGGTATGGGACGGACCGGTGAGATGTTTGCATGGCAGCATTACGGTGTGAAACCGGATATCATGACAAGTGCAAAAGCGCTTGGCTGCGGTGTTCCGGTCGGAGCATTCCTGATGACCGAAAAGGTGGCAGAAAAATCTTTAAAACCGGGCGATCATGGAACGACTTACGGCGGAAACCCATTTGTCGGTGCTGCAGTTGATAAGGTGCTTGAGATGATGGAGCGCGACCACATCACAGACCATGTGAAAGAAATCACACCATATCTGGAAGAAAAATTAGATGAACTGGTAGCTTCCTACGATTTTCTGACAGCACGCAGGGGACTTGGACTGATGCAGGGTGTGGTATCCGAAAAGCCGGTCGGACAGATCGCTGCAAAGGCACTGGAGGAAGGACTGATTGTGATCACGGCAGGTTCAGACGTACTCCGTTTTGTACCACCGCTCATCATCGAGAAACAACATGTGGATGAGATGATCGGAAAACTGAAAAAAGCATTGGATCAGATGTAAGGAATCATAGACTGCACGCGGATGTGTGCAGTCTGTTGTCGTAAAACGAGGAATAGGAAAATGGGATTATGAAGAACATACAAAAGAGAAGTGTAATTGCAGCCATAGTGGTTTGCGCAGGAGCAGCCATTATGGCTGGTGTCGTTTCAAAACAGCCTGTAAAAGAGACGACATTTCCGTTGCAGGCAGAAGAACCGGGCACAGAAGGAAAACAGCCGGATGTGAAAACAGATGCATACGATCTGGCAGATACAGACCTGACCGTGTGGTATGAAGATCCATCTTATGAAGATTTTTTTGAATATGCAGCCAGACAGTATTTTGAACAGACGGGTGTGAAGGCAGCTTTCAAATGTCAGGATACTCTGGATTATATCGGGATGATTTACGACAATACCATGCAGGGAGAGGATTTTCCGGATGTTTATCTGTTAAATGGCGATGAGCTTGAGGAGGCATATTTATATGGTCTTGCCATGGAAAATGAGGATGGAGGATCTTATGAGGGGGCATCCCAAAAGTCAGTGAAAGCTTCCACCTATGAGGATAAAATGATTGGATATCCGCTCAGTTACGATGCAAATGTGTTTGTTTATCAGAACGGATATTTTGAAAACCAGCCGGAGTCACTGCAGGCGATCATTGATTATTCTAATGAGAATGAACCGGGAGAAAATGTGGAATACCTGTTAGAGTGGGATGTAAATGATGCATTTTACGATTTCCCGTTCGTTGGAAACAGTGTAACGTTTGAGAAAACGGCGCCGGAAACGATGAATGTGGCCTATGATGAAGATCTGTATCAGAAAGATCTTGAATACTTTGAAACCATTTTAGGATCATTTTCCTTAGACATCAATTCAGTCTCCATGGACAGCATTTTAGAACATTTTAAATCCGGAAAAACACTCTGTGCGTTTGTAAACACAGATTCCCTGCAAAAATTAGACGATATATCTTATTCTGTGATGGAGATCCCGGCACTGAATGAGGAACTTCCTTCTATCGGATGTGCATCTACGGATATGTTTGTTGTCAATGATTTTTCAAAAAATACGGATCAGGCAGCGGATTTTGCAGATTTTGTAACAGTGCGGCTTACAGACAGACTGCATGATATGAGTGGTCATTATTCGGTATTTTTATCACAGACTGCAGATGATGCGGAAAAAACCGCTTATCAGGCATACGAGGATGCCGTTTTACTGCCGGATTCCCAGGATGCAAAAGATTTCTGGGTAGGATTAAAGGAAAAAATTGCCGAATATTTTTAAATTTTGTAAAAATAAATGAAATAAATTTTATACACTCTTGTAATAAATGAAAAATTTCGTTAAAATATAGAGAGTGGGCATTGAGGACTCCTTCTGGAATAATGAAGAAGGAGACGCTTATGACGAAAAAATTTATAAAAGTACTATGTTTTTCATGCATTTGCCTGTTGGCAGCTGCATGTGGAGAGAAAGAAAACGTCTATTTTCAATCGGAGACATCCGTGGCAGAAACGCAGCGGAGTGAGGCAGTACCTGAGACGGATGACACGCAGATATCGGAGGAGAACGGCATACAGACTGAAAAATGTTTTGTATATATCTGCGGGGCGGTAAATACACCGGGAGTTTATGAGGTCACGCAAAATGCGAGACTCTATGAGGTGATTGAGGCAGCCGGCGGTCTGACGGAGGATGCGGCAGAGGAGTCTGTCAATCAGGCGCGGGAGATCGTGGACGGAGAGATGGTACGCATTCTGACGCAGGAGGAAGCTGCTAAGGATGGTTTAGAAGAAGCAGGGGAACGAACGGAGACGGGAGTGGATGGCGAAACAGCCCAAGATTCAGATGGCAGAATAGATCTTAATCTGGCAACTGCAGCGGAGCTTATGACGCTTTCCGGAATCGGTCAGACCAAGGCGGACAGTATTATCCGTTACCGTGAGAAAAATGGTTCTTTTTCTTCTGTGGAGGAGATCAAGCAGGTAGAGGGGATCAAAGAGGGCGTTTATAATCGAATAAAAGATCATATAAAGGTGAAGTAAAATGGCAAAAAAGGTTCTTGTTGTAGATGATGAAAAGTTAATTGTAAAGGGAATCCGGTTCAGTCTTGAGCAGGACGGAATGGAAGTGGACTGCGCATATGACGGGGAGGAAGCATTAAAGATGGCAACGGAAAATGCCTATGACATGGTGCTTCTTGATATCATGCTTCCGAAGATGGATGGATTTGAGGTATGCCAGCATATCAGGGAGTTTTCGAATATGCCGATCGTCATGCTCACCGCAAAGGGAGATGACATGGATAAGATCTTAGGGTTAGAGTACGGTGCAGATGATTACATCACAAAACCGTTTAATATCCTTGAGGTAAAGGCAAGAATTAAAGCGATCATGCGGCGTACTGCGGCGAGCCAGCCGAAAAAAGAGGACAGCAAAGTCATAGAAGCAGGTGATCTGAAATTAGACTGTGAGAGCAGAAGACTCTTTATTTTAGGGAAAGAAGTGAATCTTACCGCGAAAGAGTTTGATCTGTTAGAACTTCTTGCCAACAACCCGAACAAAGTCTACGGCAGGGAGAATCTTTTGAATCTTGTGTGGGGATACGAATATCCGGGAGATGTGCGTACGGTAGATGTTCATGTGCGGCGTCTGAGAGAAAAGATCGAGAGCAATCCGAGCGAGCCGAAGTATGTGCATACCAAATGGGGCGTTGGGTATTATTATTCTCAGAATTAGTAAGGTGCAGCCATGACAAAATTAAAAAAATTTACAGATTTTATGAACAGCCTGAGATTCAGGCTGGTTCTTTTACTTATTCTTATAGGCGTGATCCCATGTGTTCTTTTGCGGATCGGGATGCTCAATTCTTATGAAAACAGGGCTGTTTCACTTCGAACCAGCGAAATCTTAAGCCAGGCAAAGATTTTAGCGAATCAGATCGTGTCAAATGATTATCTGGAAAATTCCGGTTCTCCTACCATTAACGCACAGCTCGAGCAGCTTTCCACTATCTATGACGGGCGTGTCATGATCATCAGTGACACCTTTCAGGTAGTGAAAGATACTTATAAGCTTGATGAAAAAAAGACAATCATCTCAGAGGAAGTCATCAAAAGCTTTTACGGGGAGGAGATTACGAAATATGATTCAAAATATCGTTATATTGAGATGACAATACCACTTGTGCGCACGGATCAGGAAAATGAAAGCAGACAGGTGATAGGTGTCATGATGGTGAGCGTGTCAACGGACAGTATCAGCCTGAACCTGGATTATCTTGCAACGAACACGAGGATCATTGAACTGATCTGCATTTTTACAGTTATTTTCGCAAGCGTCATCATTGCAGGACAGATGGTAAGACCGTTTCATAAGATGTCAAAATCAATTGATGAGATCCAGACGGGTTATGGCGAGGATGCGCTTTCTGTCAATGATTATACAGAGACGAAGCTGATCAGTGAGAAATTTAATAAAATGCTTGGAAGAATGAAGGTGCTAGATGATTCCAGACAGGAGTTTGTGTCGAATGTGTCACATGAATTAAAAACACCGCTTACTTCCATGAAGGTGCTGGCGGATTCCATCAACAGCATGGAGGATGCCCCGATCGAACTCTACAAAGAGTTTATGGGAGATATTGGCAATGAGGTGGACCGTGAGACGAAGATCATCAATGACCTGCTTTCATTAGTCAAGATGGACAAGGCAGCGGGAGATCTGAATATCACAAATATCAATATCAATGAACTGTTAGAGCAGATCTTAAAACGTCTGCGTCCGATCGCGGACAAGCAGAAAGTGGAGCTTGTGCTTGAAAGTTTCCGCCCGGTCAGCGCAGATGTTGACGAGGTAAAGATTACTCTGGCGTTTACCAATTTGATTGAAAATGCGATCAAATACAACAAGGAAGACGGCTGGGTACATGTTTCGCTGAATGCGGATCATCAATATTTTTACCTGAAAGTAGAAGATTCCGGAATCGGAATACCGGAAGATTCGTTAGGACATATTTATGAACGTTTTTACCGTGTGGACAAGTCACACTCCAGGGAGATCGGTGGAACCGGACTTGGTCTTGCCATCACGCGGAATGCAGTACTGATGCACCGTGGTGCGATCAAGGTGTTCAGTACAGAGGGAGAGGGAACGATCTTTAATGTTCGTATTCCGCTCAATTATATTTCATAACAGATTGGATCTATTGAAAATGAAAGGTCAGATTATGGATAAAAAAATCATTGTGCTGTTGTCAGGATGTATCCTGGCAGTCTTTTTGCTGGCTGGATGCGGAAATGATGAAGTGAGCAGCGAATATAATATCGAATATCTGAATAAGGACAAAACAAAGATCGTAGATGTTCCCTATGAGCCGGAGGCTTCGGATACGGATGGGATGATCAAAGAATTTTTAGCAAAGTTAAGCTCAGATTCTGACAATGTTGAGTACCGCAAACCGATACCAAACGGGGTGGAGGTTACCGATTATTCGCTTGACGGCGTGATGCTCTCGATCCATTTTGATGCGGATTACAGCAGTATGACGGAGGTTGAAGAAGTATTGTGCCGTGCTGCGGTGGTTCTTACCATGACACAGATTCCAGGGGTGGACTGTGTATCATTTTATGTGGCAGATGCACCGCTTACGGATATCAGGGGCAATATTGTCGGAAGCATGAATCAGGACAGTTTTATTGAGAATCCGGGAGAACAGATCAATTCAATCCAATGTACGACATTAAAACTTTATTTTGCAAATGAAACCGGTGACGGACTGGTGGAGGAGACAAGAAGCGATGTCTATTACAGCAGCAACGTGTCGATGGAAAAATTGATCATGGAACAGCTTTTGGAGGGACCGCAGACAGAGGGGGCAAAATCTGCGATTCCGGCGGGAACGAAACTGATCAATGTATCCGTGGTGGACGGTGTCTGCTATGTGAGTCTGGATGAAAACTTTAAAAATCAGGATTATCAGGTGAATGAGGCGGTTGTCATCTATTCAATCGTGGATTCCCTGACAGAATTGTCTACGATCAGTAAAGTACAGATCTCGGTCAATGGGGATACCAGTGGCACTTACCGTGATAATTTTAAATTGAGCGACATGTATGACAGAAATCTTGATTATGTCGTTTCATTGGAAGAGACAGGAGTAACAGAGGAGGAATAAATTGGGGAAAAGACCATTTCTTGAAATGGCAGCAGGGTTTATCTGCGGTATTTCCATTGCCGTGTATGGAAAGCCGTGGACGCTCTGGCTTTTATTTTTTGGAATTCTGCTCTGGCCTGCAATCGTGACAGGACATGACAGAGGGATGCCGGAGAGTGACAGATATCCGGTTCGGAAACGGCGGTGGTGTATGGCGGTATGTTCTGCCGCAGCATTATTTTTGGGCTGGCATCACTGCGGGGTTGTGCAGGCGGAACAAAATCAATATCTGCCGTATTTGGAAGATGGGGAAGAGATCCTTTTAAAGGGGAAACTCACCGGCAAAGAGCAAAAAAACGAACAATATTTATACAATCTATCATCCTGTCAGATCAGACAGGATTCTAAAATCAGTGAATGGCAGCGCATATCTGCAAGCATCATCATCTATTGTGAGTCCGACACCTGTTCTATCGGACAAACGCTTGTTTTACATGGAAAAATAAAATTATTTAACCGGGCACGTAATGAGGGAAATTTTGATCAGGCGGCTTATTATAAGGCACGTGGGACCGCATTTGCCGTAAGTGATGTGGATGGAGTGTCTGCATACGGAAAAGCGAATTTTATTGCGGAGAAAATGTATCAATGGAAATATTATCTGGCAGGGTTGTATGAACAGGCACTTGGCGTGCGGGAGGGTGGAGTTTTAAGTACGATGCTGCTCGGAGAAAAAAATCTTCTGGATGCGGAGGTAAAACAGCTTTACCGCACTGCCGGGATCTCACATATTCTGGCGATATCGGGACTACATATCGCAGTAATCGGCATGACATTGTACCGATTGCTGCGAAAAGCGAGCTTTGGTTTCTGGGGATCGGGAATTTTTGCGGCAGTGTTTATGATCTTATATGGCATGATGACCGGAATGGGATATTCGTCGTTCCGTGCGGTCAGTATGTTTTGCATTCTTCTGCTTGGGCAGGCGGTGGGGCGAAGTTATGATTCCCTAAATGCAATGGGTTTTACCGCACTGCTCATTTTATGGAAGCAGCCGTTTGCGTTATATGATGCGGGATTTCAGCTTTCTTTTATTGCGGTGCTTGGTGTGGTATGGGCTGGAAAAATTGTGCAGAGCGCATACCAGAGGCATGCGGTGCTGCAAAAAATTGGTACAGGATTCGTGCTTCAGCTTGTGATACTGCCGGTTACGGCATGGTATTTTTATGAAATCCCGGTATATGCGATGCTGCTGAATCTGCTTGTGCTGCCGTTTGTTGGAATTGTACTGGCGTCCGGAATTGCCGGGGGTCTGCTGGGGTGTGCGGTGATGCCGCAGGCAGTACTCGTGCATATCGTATTGCTGCCGTGCCATGTGATTTTAAGCGGTTATGAAAAAATTTGTACGATTGCATCGGGTCTGCCTCATGCGTTGCTGATTACCGGAAAACCATCCGCAGTAAAAATTACCGTATACTATCTGCTGCTTGCCGTGGGACTTTTTTTGCTTTCTCATGTGACAAAGCGCCAGAAAGAAATGCAGCAGATGACAGAAGAAAACGGAAGGCAAAAGAGAAGAAAGAGTTACCGGGGAATGGAGTGGAGTTTGTTTGCCTGTGGGTTGGGACTGCTTGTTTTTTTGTTTACACCAGTTTCACAAGGGATGAAACTTACTGTGCTTGATGTCGGACAGGGAGACGGGATTTATCTGCATACAGACAGCGGCTATGATATTTTTATAGATGGTGGCAGTACAAATGAGCAGAGTGTGGGAAAGTACCGTATCCTGCCGTATTTAAAGTCAAACGGTGTGAATGAGATCGATTACTGGTTTGTTTCCCATACGGATCTGGATCATATCTCAGGTCTGTTGGAGATTTTCGATGAGGGATACCGGATCAGGAATCTGGTGCTCTTCCGGGGGATGATGCGGGATGAGAGCTATGAAAAGCTGGTTTCACTGGCAAAAGAACATGGAACAGAAATCTGTATGATGAGCCGGAAAGATGCGCTTTTTTCTGGAAACGCAAAGATAACAGCCATTTCGCCGGGGTATCATGCGGGGGATGAAATGAGAAATGAAATGGGCACAGATAAGAATGAGGAGTCACTGGTGTTATTGTACGAGGAAAAAGGTTTTTCTGCATTATTTACCGGAGATATCGGGGAGGAGCAGGAAAAACAGATCCTAAAATGGGGTGGAATCAATGACATAGATTTTTACAAGGCGGCGCACCATGGTTCAAAATATTCAAACACAAAAAGTTTTCTGGATGCGGTTTCACCACGGATTTCGGTCATTTCCTGCGCAGAAAAGAATCGATACGGACATCCGGGCAGGGCGGCGGTTGAAAATATCCGGGATACGGGGAGTGCACTGTTTTACACGATGGAGGGTGGACAGATCACAGTGACCCGGTTAAAGAAAAATGAGCTGGCAGTACAAAAATTTTTACTTCCGGACAAGCGGTTTGTATTTGTCAGGTAATGTATGTTATACTGTGGTATGCAGCTTAGTACAAAGCTGCGTAATTCGATGCAGCGAAAATGCAGCGAAGTGTAATGCAATATCAGTGCTTTGTATCTGGATAAGTGATAAAAAGGAATCAGATAAAATGAAAACGATCGATGATGATATCAGAAGCGGAAATTTCAAACAGATCTACCTGCTGTATGGAACGGAAGCATATTTAAAAAAGCAGTATAAAGACAAATTGAAAAATGCAATGGCAGCGCCGGATGACAACATGAATTTTACGACGTTTGAGGGAAAGAATATCAATCCGAAAGAAGTGATTGATCTTGCCGAAACACTGCCTTTTTTTGCAGACCGGAGAGTGATATTGATCGAGGACAGCGGATTTTTTAAAAGTTCCTGTGAGGATCTTGCTGAATATCTCACGCAGGTGGCACCGGCGACACATTTTATTTTTGTGGAAGAGGAAGTGGACAAGCGTTCGAAGATGTATAAAACGGTCAAGAATAATGGGAAGATCGTAGAGTTTTCAGCACAGAGCGAGGAACTTTTGACGCGCTGGATCTTGACCAGATTAAAAAAAGAAGGAAAAAACATCACCGGATCCGTGATGCAGCTTTTTTTAAGCAGGACAGGAACGGATATGGGAAATATTGACAGGGAGTTAGAAAAGCTGATCTGTTATGCCTTAGACCGGGATGTGATCACAGCGGAAGATGTGATGGCAGTCACGACGGAACAGACGACCAATAAGATATTTGAGATGGTCAATGCAATCGCCGAGCATAACCAGCGGAAGGCACTGGATCTGTATTATGATCTTCTGACATTAAAAGAACCTCCGATGCGCATTATGTTTCTGATTACCAGACAGTTTCAGATCCTTTTAAATGTGCGTGATATGGCAGGGCGTGGAATGGACAATCAGTCGATTGCAAAAAATGCGGGAATCCCGCCGTTTGCGGTAAAACGGAATATTTCACAGGCAAAAGGATTTACAATGGCGCAGTTAAAGAGGGCGCTTTATGATGGAGCTGACTTAGAGGAGTCCGTAAAAACAGGACGCATGAATGATCAGATGGCGGTAGAGCTTTTTATTATGAAGTACAGCCGGTCAGAAAAATAACATAAAAAGAATTCTGTTTCACAGGATTCCCCGCCTGCGGAGGGTCGCTTCGCGACATAATTCATCTCCGACGCAGTGCAATCCCGCCCGGAGGGCTTTTTGATTCATAGTACGTAAATTCCTATGAATCAAAAAACACCAGTATGACGGTACTGGTGTTTTTATTATGCGGCTGGGTTAAGGCCGCATATATGTTTTTATCTATGTTTCAAAAATTAAGCTAAACCGTTAACAAGTTTTGTTAAACGGGAAACTTTTCTAGCAGAATTGTTCTTGTGGTAAATTCCTTTAGAAGAAGCGCTCTCGATAGTTGAGATAGCAACTGTTAAAGCAGCTTTTGCAGCCTCTTTATCGTTTGCAGCTACTGCAGCCTCAACTTTTTTAATAGAAGTTTTCACTTCGCTTCTGATCGCTTTGTTTCTAGCAGCTCTTGTCTCTGTTACTAAAATTCTTTTTTTTGCAGATTTAATGTTAGCCAATCCGTACACCTCCAATTTGTAATCGTTATTGTTCATGATTGTTACATTAAAGCCGGACACGGACAGTTCAATGTAAACATACTGGTATATTATAGGGCAGGTTTTTGTGGTTGTCAAGTGTAAAACAGTAAAATAATGAGAAATTATGGATAATTTTTTTTCAGACCAGAAATAATATAGGCAAAGATAACAGATGCCGGAGCAGGGCATTGGAATATGGGGGAAAATTTATGTATCAGATACGAACGGATTTAGCGCTTGAAACGCAGGAAAAAATGCAGGAAGATCATGTTGATCTGAAGGGAGTCCGTTTCTTAGAAGAGAAAGTTGACAAAAATATCACAGTCAGCACAGTGGTCATTGAGACGGAAAACGGTGCAAAGACGATGGGAAAACCCAAGGGAACCTATATAACGATCGAGGCGGGAAATATGGATGAGGAGGATGAAGACTATCACAGAGAGATATCCGTACAGCTTGCGAAGATCATCCGTCAGTTGATCCAGGAAAAAAATGAGGAGTTGTCGGTGCTGGTCGTTGGACTTGGAAACCGTGAAGTTACGCCGGATGCACTAGGCCCGCGTGTGGTGGACAATCTTTTTATCACAAGACACATTGTAAAAGAGTATGGAAAGTATGCTTTCGGAGAAAAAAATGTGAACCGGATCAGCAGTATTGTCCCGGGAGTTATGGCGCAGACGGGAATGGAAAGTCTTGAGATCATTCATGGAATCATCGATGAGACAAAACCTGATCTGGTCATTGTCATTGATGCGTTGGCGGCGCGCAGCACCAAGCGGTTAAACCGGACGATTCAGGTCACGGATACCGGGATCAATCCGGGCAGCGGGGTTGGAAACCATAGACACGGACTGAATAAAAAAAGCCTTGGGATTCCCGTGATATCAATCGGGATACCGACAGTTGTGGATGCTGCAACGATCGTCAATGACACAATGTTTAACCTGATCGCTGCGATGAGCCAGAGCAAGGCATTTGATATGCTTGGGGATTCGTTAAAAGAGTTAAACGATGGAGAAAAATATGAACTGATCCGGGAACTTCTCTCACCGAATTTAAATACGATGTTTGTGACGCCAAAAGATATTGATGAGTCGGTCAAAAGATTAAGCTACACGATCTCGGAAGGCATCAATATTGCATTTATGGGGGAAGGACTGCCGGCATAATAGACAGGCGGGATTATAGTAAAATAAGACTGCCGGGCGAAACTCATGCAGATCACGATCAAGAAGCAAAGCTTCATGGTATAATGAAAAATAGAAGTGCATACAGTGTAGTATGTATGCTTATCGTTATCGACATTTAAAAAAGAAAAAAATAAATGGTGCCGTCTGGCTGGGGGGATTGCTGCTGGCTGTCATTGGAATACTTTTACAGACAAACAGATCTTTCTTTGCAAAGCTTGGAGAAGAGGGGGCAAAAAGCTGCTGCGAAAAAGTACTTGATTTTTATCTGCCCGGTTTGTCTTACAGTGTAAAAGATGAGACGGAGTGGTCTTTTGTGGAGAAAGTGATCGATGTGCTTTTTTCCGGGGAAAACTATGAACCTGAAAGTGGATCATACCAGACGCAGATCGAGAGTGATCTCTCTTATGAGGCAATTCTGGCGCGGGAGGCTGCAGATGAAAATTATGTGGATGAAAAGACGGGGGAAGTGATACCATCGGTCGGAAGCGCAGATGGTACGAGCCTGTCAGATGAAAAAGATGCAGGAGGACAGACGGCGGATGCAGGTGCAGCAGAGAATACCGGAGGGCAGCCGGCAGAGCCAGGTGTGGCGGAGAACACCGGAGAGCAGCCGGCAGAGGCAGATGCAGCAGAAAATCAGCAGGCACAGATTGCAGAGGCAGGTGCAGCAGAAAGTCAGGCAGCTTCCGCTGTGGCAGACATCAAAGCAGTGACATTTGCAAGGGAAAAGCTGAATGATTTTGATTATCTGATCCAGAATTTTTATCAGGTGGACAATACGACGACGATCGGGAGCACACAGCTCAATGCGGATGCCCTGCTCGGAAAGGATGTACGTTTGAGCCATGATGCGTCCACACCGCAGATACTGATCTATCATACGCATTCACAGGAAGGGTATGCGGATTCCGTTCCGGGTGATGCATCCATGTCGGTCGTCGGTGTCGGTGATTATCTGACGGAGCTTCTGACACAAAAATATGGCTTTTCCGTAATCCATCACACCGGGCAGTATGATGTCGGAGACCGCGATCATGCCTATGCAAAAGCAGGCCCTGCGTTAGAACAGATCTTAGCGGAAAATAAAAGCATTGAGGTTGTGATCGATCTGCACCGTGACGGAGTCGGAAACAATACGAGACTGGTTACGGAACAAAACGGCGTGCCGATGGCGCAGATCATGTTTTTTAATGGATTGAGCCGCACGACGAAAACAGGCGATATCGAATATCTTTATAATCCTTATATTGCAGATAATCTGGCGATATCGTTCCAGATGCAGTTAAAGGCGGCAGAATATTACCCGGGATTTACCAGAAGAATTTATCTGAAGGGATACCGCTACAATATGCACTATTGCCCGAAGACACTTCTGATCGAGGTGGGGGCGCAGACAAATACACTGGCGGAGGCAAAAAATGCGATGGTACCGCTTGCCGATCTGCTCAACAAAGTATTGACGGGGCAGCAGTAGAAACATAAAATGTATGTAAAAACATAAAAAAACGGGGTAATACATAAGATGGATGTTTTATTGCAGTTAGATGGGAATATTTTATTGTGGATCCAGGAGCATGTGAGGAATGCTGTTCTGACGCCGGTCATGACATTTATTACGCATTTAGGCGATGCGGGATGGATCTGGATTGCTCTTGCAATCGTATTTTTACTTGTAAAAAAGATGCGGAGAACAGGTGTGCTCATGACGTGTTCCCTGTTGGGATCTCTGATCGTTAATAATCTCATTTTAAAAAATCTGGTCGCCAGAACAAGGCCTTATGAGGCTGTGGATGGACTGCAGCGTATCATAGAAGCGCAGAGGGATCTTTCATTTCCATCCGGGCATACCGGCAGTTCTTTTGCAGCGGCTGTTGTGATCTTTCTGACATGCCCAGGGAAGATCGGGGTGCCGGCTTTGATCCTGGCATTTCTGATCATGTTTTCAAGACTTTATGTCGGAGTGCATTATCCGACGGACGTTCTTGCCGGAATGATCACGGGGACACTGATCGCAGTGCTGGTATGCAGGGTGTATCAGAAAAAACATAGAAAAGTTTTAGAATCATAATATACAAAAAACACCCCGGACAAAGTAAAAGTGCCGGAGTGTTTTTTTCTGTCACACAGAAAGATGATATTTCTCCATCCAGTAATTGAGCTGGATAAAATAGGCCAGAAGCTGTGGACCCGCCATAAGCTGCCCGAACCACGGCTTTCCGTATTCTTTTGGTGCTTCCATAAATTTTTTCGCTTTCTTTTTATCGATAAGCGGAAGGATAGAAGCATTGCTGTCTGCTAAAATATCCGTCATCCGCGCGATCAGGATCTTTTCATAACCCGGATGGTAGGTTTTCGGGTAAGGACTTTTTTTGCGGTGCAATAGTTCCGGCGGCAGAAGATCGCGGAAGGCATCACGAAGCAGAGCCTTTTCCACACCGTTCTGGTATTTCATTTTCCATGGAACATTGTACACATAGTCGATGATACGGTGGTCAGCAAAGGGGACTCTCGCCTCAAGACCGGAATACATGCTGGTGCGGTCCATGCGGTCGAGCAGTGTCTGCATAAACCATTTGATATTCAGGTAGGCGATCTCACGGCGTCTGTATTCTTCGGCGGTTTCATCCGGAAGATGCGGTGTTTTTTTCAGGGATTCTTCATACCTTGCATGGGAGTAAGAAGAGAGATCAAGGCTTTTCATAACATCATCATCAAGAAAGGCAGTACGGGCATCGATATCCGCAGACCACGGAAAACCATCCCGGTTCATCAGTTCCGGGCGGTAAAACCACGGGTATCCGCCGAAGATTTCATCGGCACATTCCCCGGTCAGTGTGACCTTGTTTTGTTTTTTGACCAGAGAACAAAAGTAAAGTAAGGAGGCATCGACATCTGTCATGCCAGGCATATCCTTTGCGTCCACGGCAGCATAGAGCATGTCGGCGAGCGTCTCCTGGGTGCATTCCAGGTAAGTATGACTGGTTTTACAGTGCTCTAACATGCAGTTTACATAGGGAAGATCGCGTTCCGGCTGAAAGGAATTGGATTGAAAATAAATATCATTTTCCGTAAAGTCAAAGGAAAACGTATTTAAGACTTCACCGTGTTCCCTCTGGTAAGCGGCAGCAAGGGCTGTGACGATGCTTGAATCGATGCCCCCGGATAAAAAGGTACAGACCGGCACATCGGAGATCATCTGCCGTTTTACGGTATCGCGCATGAGAAAAGATACATGTGCCACGGTGTCCTCGTAGGAGTCCGTGTGGGGCAGACATTTCAGATCCCAGTAGGTGGTATCGGAGAGCCCCATGGCATCAAAACACAGGTAATGTCCGGGTAGAACTTCATAGATATCCTGAAAAACCCCACATCCGGGGGTGCGCGCCGGCCCGACTGCAAGCAGTTCTCTCAGGCTGTTTTCGGTAATAGCGGGTGAAAGATCCGGAAAGCAGAACAGTGCTTTTGGCTCTGAGGCAAAGACAAGCTCACCGTCTTTTGCGTGATAAAAAAGCGGCTTTGTCCCTACTCTGTCGCGGTAGAGAAAAAGCTGTTTTGCGGCACCGTCCCAGATGGCAAAGGAAAAGATTCCATTTAAGCGGGAGACAAAGGAAGCACCGAAATGCATGTAGGCATATAAGATCACTTCCGTGTCGGATGTTGTGAGAAAATTATATCCGGCAGCAGTAAGCTCCGGGATCAGTTCATCGGTATTATAGATCTCCCCATTGTAGACGATGGCATAATCTGCCCCGTCCCGGTGACGTATCATAGGCTGTGCACCGTGCGTGATATCACGGATAGAAAGTCTCTGATGTGACAGACCGGCATGAGGTGTCAGATAAATGCCGGAAGCATCACCGCCGCGGTGGATGAGTTTTTCGTGCATGGACACCAGTATATTTTCCCAAAAGGACTGTCTGTCCGTATAACAGCGTTTCAGGCTGCAAAATCCTGCAATTCCGCACATAAGGTCACTCCATTAAAAAACATATTTAATCCCTGTTAGTGTATGCAAATCCATCAAAAAGATGATGGATTCCCATCAAAAAGATGATGGATGATGGAAAAAAATGGAATTGCAGGTTAAAATATGCTATAATGAGCGAAAGAGAGTCAACATGCTTGTATGATTGACGAATTGTGAATTGGATCATGTGCCGATTTTGCACATGAATATAATGATTGATTTTGAAAAATTTTACATTCAATTTGGAGGAAACGGCTTTGACGCTGGATAGTTTATATATTGGAGTTCCAATCGGAGCGTTTTTCTGTTTTTTATTTATATTTTTTTCATTCCTGAATGCCGGGGATGCAAAACCGGTCAGGTATTTCAGACAGATTCTTTTATCCTGTCTGATCTGGACTGGCGGTGTAGTAATGATGCGTATGCAGATCATGCCGGGGATGCGGTTCTGGTTTCATGTGTCGGTATTCGGATTTTTGACGGTACCGATTTTTATGTATGCATTTTTATTTTATATGTTGGAGATCAAAAAGAATGGTTTCCTGACCGGATATTGCATAGCTACTGTGGTGGCAATGGGGATCAATGTTGTCACAGAAGTATTTATCCCGGAACCGGATATTATCCGGTATGCAGATGGAAGCATTGGATATGCCTGTCATCTATCTTGGGGAAGTTATTTATTTGCAGCTGCGGAGGCAGGTGTGATCGTCTATACGACAGTTTTGGCGCACAGGGCAATCGGCAATAAATTTGAAAAACGAAAGAAATTATTTCCACTGCTGCTTGGAACAGTTGCAATTTTGACAGGCAATCTTTTTGTTGCACTGCCGGGTAATTTTTTCCCGTATGATATGCTGGGCGGTATTTTTATGGCATTGTGCCTGTTATATATCATGTGGCACAAGTATCTGTTTGATATCTCGAACCGTATCGTGATCGGATGTATCTACTCGGTTGCACTGGCGGTCAGTCTTCTTCCTGTGTTCAATTTTAATCACAATGCGGAGTGGTATCTTGGCAGTGTATTGCCGGAAATACAGCAAAAAGTTATAGTGCTCGTACTTGGATTTACAGGATGGTCGTTGTTTGTATTTTATCTGGCAAGAAAAATGGCAGAGGGAATCATGCAGAGGCAGAACAGAAAGCAGATCGAGGTATTACGTCGTTTTCAGAATGAGTCGGCGTCTATATTGCGGCAGGAAGATCTGTTTAAGCTGCTGATTGGTGTGGTAAATGAGATGTTTCCGGTAAAGGACATCTTTGTTTTTATCAAAAATGGAGAAAAGTTTACGGTTGTAAAAACAGCCGGTGGACAGATGCCGGATCAGGCAGAGCAGGATGAAATCACGGCTATGCTGGAAAGATCGGGGGCAGGTGAGTGCTCTGAGATTTCATTGATGAAGTATGATGATGAGATACAGGGATTTATCTATATAAAATCGGAGAAAAGAACCAGATTAAATTATTTAGAGAGAGATTACTACTGGAGAATTGGTGTGTATGCGGGTGTGTGCCTTAAGAATATCAGCACTTATCAGGAAGTATATCAGATATCGATCCATGATGAACTGACAGGGCTTTATAACAGGGGATATTTTAAAAAGTTTCTGGCGGAGAACTGGAAAGAAGAGCAGAAGATAGCTCTGATGTATCTTGATCTGGATGATTTTAAGCTTTTTAATGAGCTGTACGGGGAAGAATGTGGGGATCGTATCTTAAAATGGTGCGGACATATCATAGAGAATACCGTAGGATGTCAGGGAAATACGTTCCGGTTTGGATCAAATGAATATGTGGTGCTGATAAATTCGGATGAAAAGAAAAAGGTGGCACAGATTGCGGCGAAGATACAGAAGAATTTTCTGCTCGCGGATGAAGAAAAACCGGATGTTCTACAACCGGTGACTGCAAGTGTCGGAATTGCATTTTATCCGGATACGGCTTCGGGAGCGGATGAGCTGCTCAGTCAGGCAGAACGTGCAAATTTTTATGCAAAACGGGACGGAAAAAACTGTATTAAAATTTATGGAGCACATACAGAAGATGAACTTGAGGATCAGCAGGTACAAAAGCATTATGAACAGATTGCACCAACGATTTACGCACTGACTGCAGCAATCGATGCAAAGGATTCTTATACCTTTGAACATTCCTGCCATGTATCGGATTATGCGGTTCTTCTCGCAAAAAAAATAGGTCTTGAGCCGAATGACATTGAAATTGCAAAGGAGGCAGGACTGCTTCACGATATCGGAAAGATTGGTATTCCTGAGAGTATCTTAAAAAAACAGGGCAGGTTAAATGATGAGGAATATGAGATCATGAAAACACATGTCACGAATTCCATTGAGATGATTCATTTTCTGCCGAATATGAACTATGTGATACCGGCTGTATTATCGCATCATGAAAGATATGACGGAAAGGGATATCCGAGAGGCCTGAAAGGAGAAGATATTCCACTGTTAGGGCGTATTCTTGCGGTATGTGATTCGTTTGATGCGATGACAACAAAGCGTACCTACAAGGAAGCTATGTCGATTGATTATGCAATCAGTGAGTTAGAACACAATAAGGGAACACAGTTTGATCCAAAACTGGCAGAGGCATTTATTGAATTGTTAAAAGAAGGGAAAATTGAGGTCTAATTCTTAAGATTTTCTGAGAATTTTTGTTTGAGGGATGACAAAAAAACGTTAATGTGTTAAACTGCAAAAGTGTAAAATGTTTTTATCAGGAGGAGTTTAACATGTGGAACAGAAGTGAGTTAAAAAGCAATGCAAAGCTGGCATTGAAGGCGAATTACTGGAAAGCAGTGCTGGTGGGACTGATTCTGTCATTTATTTTAGGTTCAGGCTCAACAGCTGCCCAAAATTCGGCAAGGTCATCAACGGATGGATTGACGGATATAGATCCGGTAATGGTATTTACTGTGATTGGGATTATACTGGCAGCAGTATTTGTTGCCATGGTGATCAGCATCCTGCTCAGTATTTTTATCTGGAATCCGCTTGAAGTGGGATGTCAGAAATTTTTCATTAACTGTAAGTATGGTAACGCGGAATTAGGCGATATTGCATACGGATTTAAAAACGGATATGCGCACATCGGCATGATCATGTTCCTGCGGGGGCTGTTTACAGGACTCTGGATGTTATTATTTATCATTCCGGGTATCGTGAAAAGTTATGAGTATATGATGATCCCATATCTTTTAGCAGAGCATCCGGAGATGACCAGACAGGAAGCCTTTGCAGAAAGTAAACAGATGATGGATGGAAACAAATGGGATGCATTTGTGTTAGATCTTTCATTTATCGGCTGGACGCTGTTAGGTGTCTGCACATTTGGTATTCTTCTTGTTTTTTATGTAGAACCTTACATATATCTGACACGCGCAGAACTGTATCATGCATTAAAAAATAATAATAAGTCGGTAGAATTTTAAATTTACCCCAAAAGAGTCATAAAATCCCCCCAAGCTGCATTTCTAATAAGTAAGGAGTGCGTTTGCGGGGGATTTTTATGTCCAATGAGAAAATGGAAAATCTGTTAAATCTTGCACTCGATGCGACAGAGCGGGAGAGGGAAAAATCGTTAGATCTCGATACCGGGTATGACAGAGCGGAACGGACCTGGGAAGTTATCGTAAAATTCGGAGGCACGGAAGAAGCGTTGAGGGGACTGTTTGCAGAAAAATTTCCGGAGGAGTATGACCGGATCAGGATTACAAATCTGCGGAATGAATATGCGATCCTGCTTTTGCCAGAGCATATTGTGGAACTGGTGGCGGCACTGACAGAGATCGAATACATGGAGAAACCGAAACTTTTGTTTTTTGCAGTGAATAACGGCAGACGTGTATCATGCATCAATCAGCTGCAGACGGTGGGGACGGAGCAGGGAACATTGTCGTCTGGCAGAAATTTAAGTGGAACCGGCGTGATCGTGGCAGTGATCGATTCCGGCATCGATTATACACACCCGGATTTTCGGAATGCAGACGGAACCACCCGGATTTTAAATCTGTGGGATCAGACGATACCAGCAGACAGCGTGGCAGATCCGTTTCCTGCGGAGAATGGAGAAACGTCATTTTTAGGAACACCGTCAGGGTACTTTCTTGGAACTGAATTTACGAGAGCGGTGATAGACCGCGCTTTAGAGCAGACAACGGAGAGAGAGCGGTTTGCGTTGTGTCCCAGCCGTGACATCTCCGGGCATGGCACCCATGTGACGGGGATCGCAGCCGGAAATGGCAGAGCCTCACAGGGAAGATACCGCGGAGTGGCATATGAAAGTCCGCTTCTGATCGTAAAATTGGGAACGCCGGGGGAACGGTCTTTTCCAAGAACGACGGAACTGATGCAGGCAATAGATTACTGTATCAGAAAAGCCCAGGAATACGGGATGCCCATCGTTATAAATTTGAGCTTTGGGAATAACTATGGTTCCCACTCCGGCAACTCCCTGTTAGAGACGTATCTTGATGATATGGCGAATTACTGGCGGACGTCGATTGTTGCCGGCAGCGGAAATGAGGGGGCGTCGGCGGTGCATGCGTCTGGAACCCTGCGGGAAAATATCACGAAAGATGTGGAAATCGCCGTGAGCAGTTATGAGCCGTCTTTAAATCTTCAAATTTGGAAAAATTATTCCGATGAGATTGCGGTCTCGCTGATTCATCCGAATGGTACGAGAGTGGGACCAGTCCGGCAGATTTTAGGTCCGCAGCGTTTTAGGCTGGGGAATACAGATATTCTGCTTTATTACGGAGAACCGAGTCCCTACAGTCCTTATCAGGAAATTTATTTTGACCTGCTTCCGGTAAACGAGTATATTGACAGCGGCGTCTGGACGATACAGCTTGTACCACAGAGAATTGCAGCCGGAAATTATGATATGTGGCTTCCAGCGGGCGGTGTTTTAAACGAAGGTACGGGCTTTTTGATGCCGTCGGAGGAGACAACACTGACGATTCCGTCGACGGCGGCGCGGGTGATCACCGTCGGAGCCTACGACGGATATTTTGACCGCGCGGCGGCATTTTCCGGGCGCGGGTATACGCGGGAGACCAATCAGGTCAAACCGGATCTGGTCGCACCGGGGGTGGATATTACTTCCTGTGCGCCGGGCGGCGGGTATGTGACAAGAAGCGGAACATCGATGGCGGCTCCCTTTGTGACTGGCGGGGCAGCACTTCTGATGCAATGGGGGATCGTGGATAAAAATGATCCATATCTGTATGGGGAAAAAATGAAAGCGTATCTGATCAAGGGGGCAAGAAGGCTTCCGGCGATGCGGGACTATCCGAATCCGGTGTTTGGGGATAATGGTATTATAGTGTCAAGTTAGTGAGAAGCCAGTAAAATCAAGGGGTTCCGCTGATTTCGTCCAAAACAGAAATTGCTGTGAAAACGGCAAATTGGGATGAAAACAACCTGGTTTTCATTCTGAAAAAGGAAAATCGGATAACTTGACACTAAAATACCATAAGGAGTTAAAAATCTATTTTTCAAATGTATTTCAAATTTATCATTTCTAATCAATCTCAGTTTTAGTGCAAAATCTATTTTCCAAATTGTAACCGATAGTGTTCTTACATGGAAGGAGGTAAGTGAACAGTCCTACTTTTATCCAAGTGTCATATGAAATTGATACCATGGCAGTCGCCAAGGTACAGCAAGCCTGACCTTGGCTCGTTGCCTGCATAAGAAGTAAATGTAACCAATATAACAAGAGAAAGGAAGCAAACGTATGGGCAAGGTTTTAGGAATTGTAAACAGAAAGGGCGGAGTAGGTAAGACCACGACCGCCACAGCCCTGTCATATCTGCTGTCTAAGGAGGGCTGTAAGGTCGCATTGATTGACTTTGACGGGCAGAGGCACACAACAAAACTTTGCGGAGTGACCGCACCAGAGCAGCTTTCCGTGACAATTTATGACATTTTGAAGTGTATCGTGATGAACGAAGAACTGCCGGATAAAGGGTCCTACATGATAAGGACAGAGACAGGAGTAGATTTAATTCCGGCGAATAACAAGCTGGATAACTTTGATAAGCTGATGTGTGATACTGATTTTGCAGAATACAAGCTGAAAGAGTTTGTGGACACCATTAAGGAGCAGTATGACTACATCCTCATTGACGGGATGCCTAAGATGGGGACAGCCATGATAAATGTGATGATATGCTGTGACAGTCTGATTATTCCGGTACAGTCGGAAACGCTGGCGGTAGAGGGAATGGCAGAGTTTCTAAGGGCTTTCCACAGAATCAAGAGCCACGCAAATGCAGAGACGCAGCAGGAGAAAACTAAGCAATGTCAAAGGAAACAGACTGATAAAAAGGAGATTTGCAGAACAGACACAGCGTATGGAAGAGTGGACGAAAGAGACACCTTTTGGGGGTGGACTGGGGAGGAGGTCAGTTTGATACCACCTTGAACGTTCATTTTAACTAAAAGACTAAAAAGTGAAAAAAAAGTATTTAGGATAAAATAGAAATATAGTCTGGTTACACATTGGTAATAAACGTAAAATGACGTATATGTTAAGCTTAAAATGATAATTTTGCAAATAAAATAAAAAATTTCTTGTAGATTATTAAACCATAGCAAAATAAATTAGTATACAGAGCATTCTTAAATAGTCAAAGAAAAGATATGATAAAGGAAAATGAGTTTCGGAGATAGAAATGAAATTAGACTATTGCGCAATAGGTATGAGAATAAAAGAGCGTCGGATGAAGAAAGAATGGTCGTAGGAGATGCTGGCATCTACTGTTGGAATTTCTAATCCACATATGAGTAATATAGAGCGGGGAAAGACAAAAGTAAGCTTGGCAACTTTGATAGATATTGCAAACGCTCTGGATACGACATTTGACGCATTGATTTGTGATAATCTGGTGAAAGGGAAAGTTGTTTTTGATGAAGAAATTTCACAGGAATTGGAAGAATGCAGTGAAGAAGACATCAGAATTGTTTATGATATGGTAAAAGCGTTGGTTAAGAGTCTGGCAAAACGGAAACATTAGTTGTTACAGTGGGGGCAAAGATATATGATAAGGATCGGGATTTGTGATGATTTAGTAGAACAACTTCAGATACAGGAAGAGATGGTTAGGAATATCGTTTGCCGTTTGGGACTGAATACAGAAATAAAATGTTTTCAAAGTGGAGAAGATTTGTTATGGGAAATGGAACAAAAAGGCAATATGGATATCATTCTTTTGGACATTGAAATGGGCGGGATAAACGGAGTTGAAACGGCAAGACGGATTCGGGAAAAGGATAACAGGGCAATTTTGTTCTTCATTTCCTACTATGAACAGTATTGTAAGGAAATCATTAATGTACAGCCATTTCGGTTTATAGACAAGCCTGTTTCGGAGGAGGAACTGGATCGTGGGTTTAGAGAAGCGTTTAAGGCGATGAGTCAAAAAGAAGAAATTTTTGAGTATACATATAAAAAAGTTCCATATAAGATTTTGGTAAATAAAATTCGTTATTTTGAGAGTGATAAGCGACAGGTGAATCTTTACAGTACAGACGGTGTTTCTTCCTTTTATAAAAAACTGGATGAAGTAGAAGCACAGTTAGAACAGATGAATATCAAGTTTTTAAGGATTAGTAAATCTTATCTGGTCAATGTGAACTATGTAAAGGAATTTCGGTATGAAAAAGTAGTGATGGATGACGGCAAAGAATTTAAAATAGGTCCCAGATATAAGGATAAAATACGAAAAAGTTATATTGAATTGATGAGGATAAGCTAAATGATGAAAGTAATGCTGGCAGCCATTGAAATTTTTTCTTTAGTGTATCAGAGAATTTTTGCACAAAAAGTCCTGACACAAAGAAAGCATAGCAGAGTGTGGGAATGTTTTGTATGGGGAATGTATTTTGTTATTTCTAATTTTTTTACTTACAGTTTTGCAAAAAGTGCGTGGGACAATACAGGAATATTTGTTGTCTCATTTTTTTTTGCTTTACGTATTTTATATATAGATTCTGCATGGGTTTTATCGGCAGTTACTGCTTTTATGGCAATTAGCGGAGCATTATCAGAAGTATTGACTTATTATGGATGGCAGATATTTGTTCAGAAAAGTGGAGTCAAAGTAGATACGGCAAATGAGGATTACTTACTATTGCTGGTTTCCAAGCTAGTTATGTTTTTCTTTATAAAAATATTGCTGGCACTTATCAAGCGGCATAAAAATATCAGGTTGAATACACAGGAATGGGTTGAAATTTTTATGATTCCCGGAGGAAGCATTGTCATTTTAGCTGAAATGATCTGTCAAAAGGAAAGCATGAGTGAGACATTGGATTTTGTGGCAGCGCTTATGGTAATGCTGATAAATATTTTTACATATTATTTGTATGATAAAATTGGAGAAACAGCAGAAAAAAGAGTACGGGAAGAGGTTTTACAGGAGCAAAGTGAATATTATCTCAGACAGTACAATGAAAACATGAATCTGTGGGTAGAAATGAGTGAGTTCCGCCATAATATGACGGAACGGTATCTGATGGAGAAAATGTATCTGGAGAAAGGAGACTATGAGGCACTCAAAAAATATTGCGATAATTCTTTAGAAAAGTTACATAAGCAGAGAAAAGTATCTAATACAGGGTGTTTCTATTTTGACAGTATTATTAACTATAAAGCGGCGGTTGCTGAGACATTTGATATTAAATTTGAAACAAAGCTGATGATACCGAGAGATTTAAAAGTGGAAACAGAAGATATCTGTATCTGTCTTGGAAATTTGTTGGATAATGCGATAGAGGCATCCAAAAAAGTGAAAGCAGAAGAACGTAGTGTTTGCGTAGAAATACGAGTGGATAGAAGAAACCTTATGATGATGGTTTCTAACCATTACGAAGAAGAACGGAAAAAGAGCGGAAATCATTATATGACAACAAAAAAAGAAAAACACAGGCATGGATTTGGACTGAATATAATAAGGAAGATAGCCAGACGGTATGATGGGGAGGTTATCATTGATGATGGGAATCATCAATTTGTGGTGACAGTATTATTGTATGAGATTTTTTCTATGTAAAGAAATGTAAAGGGAAATAAGAGATGCGTGAGTGAGAGACAGGCGTCTCTTTTTTTTTTGCATAAAAATAAAAAAGTTACAGATAACCATACGATTCTTGACGTTTTGAAGATTCTGTGTCGAAAAATGGTATTATTAGGAAAAAAGAGAGGGGGAATCAAGATGAGAAATCTGTTAAACCGCTATTTGAGCAATTTAATGACATTTGGACTGGAGAAAGTAGCAACAGGCGCTGCAACAAAATGCTGCTATTTTATTCTGCATCAGCCCAAGGTGCCGGAAAATCTCAAAAAGTTTTCTGAGAGTAAGAAATGAGAAAACTTTTTGAAAGAATCGTAGACTTCATGGAAGAAAATGGAAGCATTCAATCGGAGTACAGGGATATATATCTATTCGCGTTGCAGACCGTTGCTGTATATGCTTTCAATATTGGAACGGGTGTTGTCATTGGCGCGGCCTTTGGGGAATTGTTATATTGCATGATATTTCTGATTGCATTTATGCTGTTGCGGCAGGAAGCAGGAGGATATCACGCACCGGGATGGATGAGCTGCTATTTTCTTTCATGTGGGATTCTGGTTTTAACCTTGTTATGGATAAAAGCAGAATTTGCTTATCAGACCTGTCTTACAATCGCTGCGGCGTTGGCTGCGGGGATGGGGATATTTCTATTTGCTCCCCTGGAGGATAAAAATAAGCCTCTGGAGGAAGCAGAAAAGAAAGTAATCGGAAAAAAGGCGCGAATCATAGTTGTAACAGAGCTGATACTCGGAATGGTATTCTTAGCGGTAAATCAGAGAGCTGCATATGCGGTTTTGGGCGCAGTTATCTGGTGTGGAGTGAGTTATCTGGCATGGTCAGTAAAAAGATATACGGAGAAAAATGGGAAAAGTAGAGAAGATAACAATTAAATTGGCAATGCTGTTCATAGGGCTTTCTTTGCTGTTTCCGGCAAGGGTTTTGGCAGCGGAGAAGAATGAAATCAATGAAATCACCGAAAAAAAGCAGATTATATTTTTGCTGGATGCAAGCAAATCAATGCAGGGAGACGGACAGTGGATTGAGGCAGCGGACAGCGCATGCATGATAGCGTCGGCGTTGTCGAAAGAATACGAAGTGGCATTGCTGGTATATAACACGGAAATTGTTTATGAGGAAGATTTCGGAAACATTAATCAGAAAACCAGACATGCACTCGAGACGGTAGAACTGCAGGGCTACACCACCCCAGCGGTGGCGTTGGAAACGGCGGCTGATATGTTTGACAGTGCGGCGGCAGATAAAAGAGTGGTATTTATTTCCGACGGGGAAATTTCTCTGCGGGATCAAAGCGAAACAGAAACTGCAATCAGGCAGTTTGAAAATATGGTGGATCAGATTGCAGAACAGGGAATAAAAATTGACATGTTTGCAATCCCCAATGATAAGACGGAGAATGAGGTTTCGTATGGAACGAAAGTGACGTCAGGAGAGCAGTATACAGTAGGCGAAAACCAGACGATTGAAGAAATCACTGCAAAATATCTGTTCCAGACGTTACAGATAGAAAAAATAGAACTTGGCGAGGCGGTTTCCGGAGAAGGAAATATGACAGTGGATCTGCAGGATACTTATATGCAGAATGCAAAGATACTTCTCGTGTCAGGGGAAAACATCGAGGATTTTCATGTTGCAGGACAGTGTGAGAGCCTGAATATGCTTCAGGGAAACAAGTTTGCGGTTGCTGAATTGGAAAATCCATTGGAACGGCAGATTACAATGGACTATTCGTTGGAAAACAGAGGAAATGTCCATACTTATCTGATAAAAGAATATTTTTTAAAAGCTGATATGGAGAAATCCTATACATCAGAGGAAGGGACATTTACCCTGAAGGTAAATGTTGTAAACCATCAGGAGAAGCCGGTTTTGGATTCGGAAACTTTAAAAGACAGTATTTTTGTTTTGATTAATGGCAAGGAAGCGTCTTACCGTGTGGAAAATGGCACGGCGATGGTCCCGTATCAGACAGACGAGACGGCAAAAGTGAATGTGGAAATTGCAATTCAGCCGTCGGGAAATGTGGTTCATTACATAAAAACGGCAGATACGGTGGAACTGACAGTTCCGGTTGTAGAGGAGGAACCTGATTATACGGTTCTTTGGATTGTAATTATATCTTTATGTGCAGTGGTACTTTTGCTCTCTGTTTTATATGAAAGGAAAAAGCAAAAAAAAAACGATGGTGAGACGGGTTCCATTATCATAGAGAAGTCGGAACCTCCTGTGCTGCCGAAATATGATTTCTCAGGACAGTTGGCGGTATATTTGTTAAAGGGGGAGCAGGAAGACGACGTTGCGCCCTGCAGTATTAAGTTATTCGGAAAATCACGAAAAAGTATATCCTTTGACTGGATCAAAGACCGCTGCGGGATTGACTATAAATTATCGGATGCAGATAAAATCAGGTTTACTGGCGGAAAAGACCATGCGCTGTGTTTCAAAAACAGTGGTTATGCAACAATCGTAAAAGAAAACCAGATTTTGAAACGGGAGAGAAAGTATTCTTTATACTATGGAGAAAAAATATTGCTGATTTTTAATAATGGAGGAACAGAAATTGAACTTCATTATAAAAATATGAAACCAAGCGAAAGGTAAGGAGGAACAAAGTGAATACAATAACACAGACAAACAGGACGATTCTCTTTGAGGAAATCAATCCGGAAAAGCTGAATCTTCTGACACTTGTTGGAGACGTCAGGGGGGTAAACAGCGTAAGTGACGACAAAATCAAAGAAATAAACGATGCCTTGCTGGTGAGAAGTTTTGACGAATTTTTGGAGAAATTTGAGCCGGTGGTGTATTCGTATTTTGACGCAAACAATCAGAAAGTAATCTATACGCTGAAAAAACCTGAAACGATTGAAGATGAGTTACTGAGTGAAATTCATCTGAACCGCCAGAATGATTATCTGAAAATGCTGATGACGCTTGTTGAGGCAAAGCGGGCGGAGGGAAGCATCAACGTAGATTTTAAATTTGAGAAACTGACGGATATGATTTCACCCAAAAAGGTCATGGACGATATCCGACAGAACCGAAAAGAACTTCAGTATACCTACAGCGAATATGCGAAACTTGAGGACGGCGATCCGAAGAAGTTAGATACGGCAGATAAGCTGAATCTGATGTTTGAAGAAGCAAGTGTCAATTACAACAATGTAATGGCAATGCTGCCGCTTGCGATAGAGGATATCAAGACAAGGCTGTTGTTGGGCGATGGACAGAAGAAAAAAGACGAAGCGCCGTTAAGCATTGGCGTGCTCAGTATGGATGAACACGGAGAACTTAAGATTTTAGAGGCGCCGAAGGAAAACAAAAAAGAGCTGATGGTATTAGACGACAATGCCAACGCCGGACTGATTCAGGCAATCGAGAAAGACTATATGGATTTGAACGAGGACGGAAATGAGTATGTTATGTCGTTGGTTGCAAGAACTTTCTGTCCGCTGGCATCTACGATGGAGAGTGTGGTAGATATTGAGAAAGAAGTAGCGAACTACAATTCTTACCTTGAGTTCTACAAGCGGAGCAAGGATGATTTTATCAAGACAGTAAAACCGTTGGTGGAAAAAATCATGGGGGTATGGGCTTTCTTCGAGCAGTATCCGAGAAACTGCAAGGGAATGAAACCTTCTCTGGTGGTATCGAATGTGAGCAACGATATGCTGGCAAAGAGCAGCAACATTCCGCGACTTTTAGCATATCTCAATACGGTAAACGCAAAAAATGATTTTGAGAATACCATCTGGTATGCCATTGTTCCGTCGGTTTCCTTAAACAGCAGTTCTAAGCTGAAGGCGGTAAAGGAGCGTTTTAAAGGAAATGAGAACGTAGAGAAAGAGGATGTGAACAGCATGGAATCGCTGGTTCGGATTCTGGATGCGCTGAAAGATTATGAAGTGCAGTGTTTCTTCAGCTATGAGACGGGGGACAAGACCACCTTTAATGTTATGGCGACAGAGGGAATTGAAAAATATGAAACAAAATGCACGCAGTTGATTGGCAAGCCTTTTAGTGAATATGCAATTCCCTGTATCCCGAATTTTACCGTAATACCAAAAGACAAGTCCGGCGTCATTCTGGATAACAAAATGTACATTACAGAGCAGAATACGGCAGCGCTGTCTAAAGAAAAAGAAGATGTTATGAAAATCTGGATTGATGGTGTCTACATAGGAGCTGCTTATGTGGCAGCCGGTTTGGTGGCAGCTTACCAGAGTCCGGACTACTTAAAAGAAGTGTTTAAGAAAAACGTGGACGATGAGCTTCCGGGTGTCCGGTTTGACATTGAGTCAGGAGATCACGCACTGCAGGTTCGGACTACCATGGCAAAAGAGATTACAGGATACACCAACGATATCAAGAGCGATATCAACCGGAAGAATTTCGGATTTGTATTTTCTTCCGAAAATGCAGTGCTTAAGGATATGAATATCCAGAACATTATGGTCTACAAGGCACGTAACCTGCTGACAGACGGAAAGAGTTATGAGCCAATCTATAAGACACAGGTGACTACTTACATTCAGAGAGTGATGCGTTTAGCGACAGGCGATTTTAAGCAGGAAAATATTGTGGAGTTTTTCTCCAGCAAGCCTACCAGCCAGAGAAGCAGATGGATGGAGAAGAAAGATTGCATCAATGCGATTATCGGAAACGGAGACGATATCCGGTATTCCATCGACGAGGCAGCGGGATACTGCACGCTTGATATCGCATTTAACGGTAACGTGAAGAATCTCGAAATCGAGATTAACCGGGTCAACAGCGAGGACAGAACATTTTAAATAAAGTCTAAAAGAAAAGAAGGAGGAAACGAACATGGGTTTTAGATTAGCAGTGAGTGGAGGCGCAGAGAACATCAATCTGGACGAGAAAACTATCCAGAAAGTTACGTTCAGTTCCGATTCCGCAACAGATTCCAACGCAAGGGCTACAGATTTTGGCATTGCAGTAAAGATTACCGGAAAAATGTTGTATAAGGTGGGAGCAGACGGAGAAGACGGAACACTTGGATTATCCAAATGGTCTCAGGTTCCGTCCGAGCAGGCAGACTGCTACAGAAATGCACAGATCGATGTTGTATCAGCAGGACAGGTGGTAAGAAAGTACACAATCCCCAATGCGTTTGTCATGGAATATGAGGAGCATATGGATGATGAAACCGGTGTGGGTACATTTTACCTCCACATCAAGCAGAAAAAGGACGAGAATGATGCGGTGAAGATCGAAGGCGGCTACGGTGAATAAAGAAAGGAGAGGAAATTATGTCATTTTTAGTAAAAGTCGAAGGAAGCGAGAGCTTTGAAGTGGCGAAGGAATGTGTCAGAAGCGTAAAGGTTACTACTGATATTCCGCTGGATTCTAATGCGAGAACGAAGGATGTCGGTGCAACTATGGTAATTACCGGAAAGATTTTAGCGGCTTTGGACGGGGATATTACTGACAGTACCAGGAAGCTGGCATTATGGTCCGTTGTTCCGGCGGAGAAAGCGGATTGTTATCGGAAGGTGACAGTAGAGCATGTGGCAGGCGGCGTAATGGAGAGAAAATATTGTTTCCCCAACGCATTTGTGCTTGACTACAAAGAAGAGTTTGGCGATGTAGAGGGAACCGGAACCTTCACATTAGTACTCAGACAGAAGAAAGACAAAATCGCTTCTGTAGCGGTAGAAGGAAATTATTCAGCATAACAGCAGGGCGCAGATTGTCAGCAAATAGGACAGCCTGCGCCTTAAATCGGCAATAGAAAGCGCATTTTACGGGCTTTCTATTGCCATGAATGAAAGGTTGGAACAAATATGAATCCATATCAGGTATTAGGGGTTTCGCAAACGGCTGATGAGGACACCATAAAAAAGGCATATAGAAAAGCGGCAAAAGAATGCCACCCCGATACACATCCGGGAGATAAGCGGGCAGAGGAACGGTTTAAGGAAATCGGAGAGGCATACCGGATTCTGAGCGATAAACAAAAAAGAAAAGAGTATGATGCCGGGGCAGCGCAGAAAGAACAGAAAAGTGCGGCAGGAAGGAACAACGCTGGGACGGGCAGAAAGAATACCGGAGGAGGAACGATTGATCCGGGAGATATTGAAAAGGAATTTGAACGATTTTTTTCCATGGGAAAGCAGAGTGAGAAAAAGGAGAATCGCACGCAACAAAAGATTAATCCCATGGATGTGACAGATTTATTTGAACGTTATATGGGATTGAAACGTTGAGAAAGACGATTTGATTTTTCAGACGCAGATTTGCGGTGATATTGAGGTGAAAATGAATAAGAAAAATTTCATGGACATGATGATATGCAGTCTTTCCGCTGCAATTATAATTCTATGTTTTACATATATGGAGCAGAGCAGGGGGCGGGATACGCTTATGGCTGTCTGCGGGATTGTATTTCTGGCATTTTTGCTGCTGGCAGTGACGGATTCTCTGTCCGGCAGACAGAAAAAAAGAGGAAATGGGCGGGGAATACAGGAACTGTTGCTGTTAGATGAAGAGGGAAACGAAATATCAGCCTGGCATATTGGCGGAAAGACGTCCCTTTTAATCGGACGGGACGAGCATAAGGAAAACGTGGACATTAATCTTCAGAATACAGAGTATGGCGGAATGGCAGACCGTCAGCACGCCGTGTTAAATTATGCGGCGGGGCAGTGGTATATTGAAGATTTAGGAAGCAGAAACGGCGTAAGAATCCAGGATGCGAAGGATGGCAAAGTGTATCAGGTGTCAAGGGAGCATCCCTGCCGGATTAACGCAGGCGATATTATTTTTATCGGGAATACCAGATTAGGGGCAAGATAGCGTGTACATATGGAGGAAAAAACATGAGTGGAAATTTAATTCGCTGTCAGAACGGACATCTTTTTTCAAGCAGGAGATATGGAACAGTGTGTCCGTACTGCAATATTGAGACAGCCACGAAAGAAAAAAAGTCAGTGGAAAAATCGCAGGAAGAAATTGAGGACATTCTTTTTCTGGAGGAGGAGAATCCGGTCTGCGGCTGGATTGTATGCGTAAAAGGTCCGAGAAGAGGCAAAGATTACCGGGTCATGGACGGAAAGAATTTTGTGGGACGGGCAGATGATATGGATATTCAGATTCTGGGGGATAACAAAATCGCACGGAGAAATCATGCGGTGATTGTATTTGATGCGAAGAAACGGGAGAACATGATTTTACCGGGAGACAGCAACGGTCTGGTCTATCTGAACGGTGAAGCGGTCTATCTGCCGCAGCCGTTAAGCGCATATGACGTGATTGAGATGGGGGAGAGCACATTCCTTTTTGTTCCTTTCTGCGGGGAGCATTATATGTGGGAGGACGATAAATGAGTGTCCCGTACCTGACAGTCTGTATCTTATGCGCTTTCTTAGGAATTGCATTTTTGTACCGTTTTTGTCTGGTATTCCGGAGCAGCAGAGAGGGATATGAGACGGGAGCCTGCAAGACCATCGGCAGCCGTGAAATACAGATGGATTACTTTACAATAGAAGAAAATGAGAATGGTTTACTGGCGGTTTTAGCAGACGGAATGGGAAAAGAAGCGGGCGGCAGAATTGCTGCTAAGACAGTCATTCGGGTTTTTAAAGAAATTTTTGAAACGTACAACATGGCAGACCACCCGTCCTATTTTTTTAAGAAAGCGTTTCAGACGGCAAACCGGGAAATTTTAAAACAGATGGATGAGGGAAGAGGAATGGCGGCAGTCAGCGCCGTTATGATACAGGGAGGATTTCTGTTTTACGGGATTGTCGGGAATGTAAAGATTGCAGTATTCCGAAATGAGGAATTGATTCCCCTTGGAACGGGACACACCGTAGATGTGCTGGCACAGGATAAGTATGTGGAAGGCATTCTGACAAGAGAAGATGCCCTGTCTATGCTGCAGGAAAAAAGAATTTACAATTACCTGGGAAAAGACGGTTTTAAGGAAATACAGTTCTACGACAAGCCGGTTCGCTTACAGGAAGGGGATGTGGTGGCAGTTTTCAGTAATGGAATGCAGGAGAGCGTGACATGGAAAGAGATGGAAGACTGCTTAGCCCGGAAGAAAAGCTGTAAGAGAATGGCATTTGATTTGGTGGAACTGGTAAATCAGAAAAAAGGCGATAAGGATAATGCCAGCGTAATTCTGATAAGAGTTGGAGAAATGACATGAGAAAACAGAACAGTGATTTTGAGGCACGGTTTATTTCCGAAGAGGGAAGCAGGTTAAAAAACAGAGATTATTTTGGGTATGTGGAATTAGATGAGTTCGCCTGCTATGTCATCGCAGACGGAATTACGGAGGTCACGGATGTAGAAAGCGCAAGGCTTGCCATTGAGACAGTCATTCTTAGTTTTCAGGAAAATCCATCTCTGTCAAAGCGGGCTGTAAAGAGATTGTTAAAGCGGGCAAACCGGGCATTGTTAGGAAAAGAAAGTGACAGACGGTTAAAGGCATCTATTACAGTGGTTGTAACGGATTACCAGAAGATGAGATATGGATATGTGGGGAACACAAGGCTCCGCATGTACCGGGGAGGGGCGGTTTACCGTCAGACGAGGGATATGTCTCTTGCCCAGGAGATGGTGGAGCAGGAGAAAATTGCCAAAGATGAGTTGATGCAGCATGAAGAGAGGAATAATCTTTATGCCTATCTGGGACAGAAAAATTTTAAGCCCGTGGTTTCAAAGAAGATAAAGCTGGCGGAAACCGACATGATTGCTCTGTATACAAGGGGAATCTGGGAGAATGTGGACGAGGCGGAACTGGATGATGTCTTTGCAGAAGCTGACAACGAAGTGCAGACAACGGTGGATAATATCGAGGACTTACTGCTTTCAAGACAGCCGGAGAATCTGGACAACTATACGCTGGCAGTTATTTTTGTAAATAAAGTATACCAAAATCCAGAGAAGCGGAAACGGATAAAAAAAATAGTGATGATTACGTTTATTGTTGTCATAGCGGCAATCGTTATCGGTGTGGTGCTGTGGTTTCTGCGTGATAGAAAAGTGCAGCGTACTGAGGATATGAATTATCATTTTACCAATACGGTGGAATATATCAATACCGGAAATTATGTCAGGGCAAAGGAGGAATGCGAGCAGGCGCAGAAACTGGCAGAAAAGCTGAAAAACAGCAGTATGAGAAACCGTCTGCAGGAATATTCCTTTGTGATAGAGACTGTGATACTGGCAGATGAAAGCTACAGCAGCGCAGATTATGAAGCGGCCGAAGAATACTATCTTTCTGCATTGGATCGCACCAGATATGCGGACAATGTAGGGACGGATTACATAGAAAATAAGCTGGAGAATATCAGCGTATTCCTGTCGGTGGAGGATTATATAAACCTTGGAGATTCCCTGTTAGAGCAGGGCGATTATGATGGGGCGGAAGAGAAGTATCTGCTGGCAAAAAAAGCCGCGTTGTCCGTACATGATGCGGAGGGCAAACAGACTGCTATGGATTCGCTGGAAAAGCTTTATGAGGAAAAGGCAGATGCCGAGAGCGCGGCACAGGAAGAAGCAGACAGTCAGGCACAGCAGACAGTTGCCGCAGCGGAGATGGTGGCAGCAGGAGATAAGGCATGTCTGGAAAAAGATTATGTTGGGGCGAAAGTTTATTATACGATGGCAGTTGCCAAGTATGGTGAAGTAGCGGATACGGCGGGACAGGAAGATGCACAGAAAAAATTGGATGCCGTAGAAGAAAAGTTAAGTGAACAGGAGGAACAGAAAAATACGGCGGCTGCCTATGAAAGCCAGGGAGAAGCCTGCCGGCAGTCCGGGGATTTGTGGGGAGCAAAATCACAGTATCTGTCTGCAAAATCGATTTATCAGGAACTGGGGAGTGATGAAGATGTGCAGAGAATTGAGGAGATTTTAAGTGATATTGATACGCAGATTGGACAGGATGGCATGTGAAAAGAACTTCTAAAATCGACGCTGCACAATTGGGTGCACCGCCGAAGAAGTTCTAATTTCACACGGAAGAACGCAAAAGCAGCGTTCTTCTCACGGATTGCTTTCGATGGAGGAGGTGAACATTGTGGAAAGTATTACAGATTTACAGCAGCACATACGAAAAAGGCTGACGGAAATAGAGAATCTGGACGAGCGGAAGGACGCAAGGGAAATATTGTTGGAAGGTCTTGTGCCCATTTTTGAACTGATGGAAAAACGGTATCTGGATTTGGAAAATCAAATCAAACGGGAAATAGAGATTCCAAATGAGAAATATGCAGTCTCTATGACGGTTATCACCCAGAAAGATTATGACCCTATCAACGGAACACTGTACCCGGTTGTTCCGGCATTACTGCAGGAGGATAAGGAGCAGGAGAAGCAGGAAGCAATGCCCTGCATTATCTATTTTGCGGGCAGTTATCAAAAGAAAGCAGAATTTGAAAAAGCAGCAGATTTTCAAGGGGTCGATGACAGCGGCAAATCCTATACCGTCCGGGTGCGCAAAGCAAAATGTTATCAGCAGGCGTTGTCGGAGCTGTATCAGGTATTCGTCTATAACAAGATATGCTGGACAACAGTCAATACGGGATATCTGGATAGATTTTATGAAATAGATACGGACGGGGAAACGGATGGAAACGGTTTGAAAATAGATTTTGGCAGCTATGAGGAAGATATTAAAAATGACATGCTGCTGTTATGGAATATAGAAAAGTTCACATTTCAGTGCCGTAAATTTATGGTCCCGTGTATGGATGAGAAATATTATGAACATGAACTGGATTTAAAAAACTATGATTTGGACAGCGGATATATGCTTGGGATCAATGAGGATGTTCTTAAGGTCAGGCATGAAAAAGACAAAATTATTATGACGTCGCTGAAAGAATCTTTTCGGGATTGGGAAGTATACCGTTTCATTGAAAAGACAGATACAAGTTCCCATGGGTATACCTGCGAAATGTTAAGCAACAGCAGAAAAAGCAGTTTTTTTCAAAATTACAGAGAACGGCAGGAAAGTTCCCTTGGCAGCCGGACAGAGTTGTTTTGGATGGTACAGAGCTTTGAACATAATGTTTATGTAGAGTTAGAAAAGTGTGAGGTGCTTGAAACACCACCGGAGTCCTGTCTGGAAGGGGATATGAATCCATTTTTGGGAAATACCGTTTTCCCGATGGAGACAAGAAAAACGTTGGCATTGTATTTCACACGAAAGGGACAGAAAAAGAACTTTTGCGAAGATATGGTACGTTTTTTCGTGTCACAGATACAGCTATCTGTCTGTGAATATAAGTGTGTTGGTATTCTGATGGATTCGCACCTTTAACCATTTTATGTTAGGCGGTACAGCCTTGTAAAACGACAGGGAGACAGGACATAGGACAAAGGAGTTTAAATTTTATGCAGTATATCTGGGAGGTTGTGCTGGCAGCGGAAAAAAACGGAATCAGGGAAGCTGATTTGCAGTATGAGGTGCCAGAGGTACGAAGTCCGTATCTGGAGGTATCCTTTTACGATTTAAATACGCAGACAGTGGAGCAGACTGCCGTAGAGGTGAATCCATTTTACCGCTTTTTTGATATTTTCAGCGGGGTGTTGGATATTAATCAGAAAGAATATAAAAAAACAAAGGAAATCTTTGTGGATGCGGTATTTCATTATCTGGCGCTGACGGACTTAAGGATGGGCATGAGCAGGAAGGATTATTATTTTAAGTTCCTGGTGGAGGAATTGGAAAGCGGGCAGTTTGGGAGGAAGGCAAAGGCGGCTATACAGTTATTTTCATCCTATGAAAAAAAATATATTGTATTGGCGCTCATGGATGTCATATCTTCTCGTAACTATCGTGAGATTTTCAAGTGGCTGTTTCAAGAGATATATCAAGACTCTATTATATATAAAAGCATGGATTGTGCCAATGAACTTTATATTTACGTTGGAAGTGCAGAAACGCAGGAAGAAAGGAAAAGGGTTCAATTTTTATTAGACACTTTTTTACCGATAGGAGTGAGGACAGAAATTTTTTATCTGGAACATTTCGGAATTTTGGAAATAGAAGAAACGATGATATTAGATAAGGTACTTTTAATATAAATGCGGAGGTGATAGGTATGGAGGCAACCGGAACGGATACAAGGAAAAACGAAATAAAATATGAAAAATCAGAACTGGAGTTGATGACGACCTATCAGCTAAGAGAAATCTGCCGTCGTGAAAAAATCATGAACGGTGTCATACACCCTCTCGATAAAGAAGAACTGATCCAGACCATTATGCGTTATATGGGAAAAAGACAGGACTTCTTTATCTGTGACAAGAAAAAAGGGGGAGAAGAGCGGGTAGAGGAATTTTTAAAAAAGACCAGAATTGTGATAAAGCCTTGCAAAGAATTATACTGCCAGTCCCAGATTTTAGCTTATGAGGGACTGTCCATCGAGTATTATGACGGCTATACCATTCCTTATAAGAAAGAACTGTCAGGAACAAATGCCTTTTTAATGGGAAGCGATATGACACTCTGTGCAATTTTAAATCTCAAAGAGCACGGAGAGAGACAGGAAAAATTGTATCTGACCAAGGCTGCGGAGTTAGAGATACGGGAGACACAGAGAAAAGATTACAGAATTTTCTGTATGGGACGTCAGACATCGGAGAGCTTGTATCATTTGTATTATGGTGAGCACACAATATTGCCGGAGCACATCGAGGTTTACAGTATACCACTGATTGATTTTGTGGTGAGAAAACCTGTCACACTGATGCTGCCCATGGCGATTGATTTTGGTTCTGTAAATACCACTGCCGGGGTGTATCTGGATTCTGCTTATTTTGAAAATGTCGGAGAGCAGGCTGCGGTAAAAAATTGCAGGGAAAATGAGATAAATTATACAGCTTTTGAGGACGGCGCAGGGGAAAGTATGCTATTACCCAGCGTGATAGGAGTATTGGCAGTGGAGGAAGAAGACGATAAGCTGCTGTTCGGTTATGATGCCATAAGGCTGGCAAATGCGAGTTATGTAGACGAGGGTTTTTGTGTCTTTTATGATGTGAAACGCTGGATTGGGGAATACGAGAAAGAGGAAGAAATTGTTGACAGACAGGGACGGCGGAGGCTGGTAAAGCGGGCGGAGATTTTACGTCGATTTTTCCTGTATATCATAAGAAAAACGGAGAACCGTTTTAAATGCCGCATTTCTCAGGTACATATCTCAAGTCCGGTGAAGCAGAAGCATTATTTCCGCAGAATGTTCCGGGAGATACTGCCGGAATATATGACGGATCAGGAAACGATGCTCGATGAGGGAATGGCTGTATTATATAACACCATTTCCAATATGTTAGAGCAGGATACTTTGGAAGAAAACGAAGAATATGAAGCGCTTATCATAGACTGTGGAGGAGGGACAACAGATTTATGTTCTTATCGTTTTCGTATTCAGGACCGCAGAGCCGCTTACAAAATCTATATGGAAACTACATACGAAAACGGCGATACGGACTTTGGCGGAAATAACATAACGTACCGCATTATGCAGATATTGAAAATCGCACTGGTGCGGGCAACTGGAAATCAGAATGTAAGCAGTGTGAAAGAAATCCTGGAATACATGGATACGGATATTTACCGTTTTATTGATTCGCATGGAGTAAAGGAGTTTTATCAGTATTTAGAGCAGGAATATCAAAAAGCGGAAGAGACACTTCCGACGCGTTTTGCCGATTTTGAAAGATATAACCGCAGCGAGTATTACAAGGTGAAAAATAATTTTTATACCTTGTTCAATACAGCAGAGCAGATAAAAAAATTATTTTACGGAAAAGTCGGAGCATTGGAGGTCACAGTTACTTCGGAACAAAAAGGACAGCGGGAAAATACTGTTTTATTGGATAAATGGAAACTGTCTTTCTGGAAAGGGAACAGCCTTACAGTGGAAAAGATGATACCGGAAGTGATGATGAACTATTTTGAGATAGAGCTGCTGTTATCCGGCGAGATATACGGCATTGTACAGAAATTTATGGAGGAATTATACCACAGCGGAAGAATACAGGATTTTTCCTTTATTAAGCTGACGGGGCAGTCCTGCAAGATTGATTTGTTCAAGGATGCGTTAAAAGAGTTCGTTCCGGGGAGAATGATACAGTTTCGGAAAAGGGCGAATATTGATGCGGCAGATTTTGAATTAAAGATGACTTGTGTGGACGGGGCGCTGAAATATCTGCGTGACCGGAAATATGGGCTGGCAGATATTCACCTGAACAATGGAAAAGCTGTGCTCCCCTATCGGATTACCGCTTATACCCACAATGGAAAAGAAGTGGTACTGGTGGATGGTTTTAAAGACTGGGATACGGCGGGAACTATTTCGAGGAATATGGAGGATTTGATTCTTCCGCTGTATTTGAAAAATACGGACGGGGAGGAACATTGCCGTTTTCAGTATGTATGCAGGCAAGAAGATTTTTCACAGAAAAGCTATGAGGAGATTGAGGCGGTTTATGGTTCCCATATTCTACAGAAAGAGACGGACAGTATTGAGAATGGAGATGTGAAGTTCTTCGTATGGGCAGAACAGGAGGAATGGGGATTTCAGGTTGTTCCGGTTTACTGTGAAATGGATGAACTTTATCTGGGGAAAGCAGAATTTTTCAGTTTCGAGAGTGATAACTGGGTGAACAGTTTTTTTGACGGGAAGAAATAGGAGTGTGAAGTTTCATGGAAATCAGGGTTCCGGTGTTTGCGGGCAGGCGTATTTTGAAAAAAGAAAGTTTGTGGGATATCAGGGATTACACCTATGCAGGATGGCAGTTGTATTATGCGGATTATACGGATGGCCTGTTAAAGGGCTGTGAGATACATGCAGAAGATGGTCGGCTTGTCATCGGGAAAGGGATGTTGAAATTTCACGATTTTATCTATTTGCTGATGGAAGAGGAAGAGGTAGCTTATCAGCCCAAGAACAGGTGGCAGGTTTTGAAAGCCGAATTTTTGGAGGATGATACAAATTTAGACTACAAGGCATACCGTGTCAGATTTTTTCTGGATGAGGAGCTGGAACTGGGCGAGAACCAGATGGAAATGTGCCGCTTCTATCTGCGGGAAGGTTCGGCACTGCGTGACAGTTATAAGAATTTTGCGGATATGTCAACCGAGTACGATACGGTAAATCTGATCTGTGCTACGGTGGCAGGAATTGGGGAGAAAACGCTGCATCCGTTGGTGGTTAAGCAGTTTGGAGAAGAAATTTGGAATGCGAAAGAGAAGGAGACTTCTGATTTTGCTTTTTCTTATATGATTGCAAGTAGCAAGGGAAAGATAGAGCGTCAGTCTATTATAAGGTATTTGCAGGATAAAGGCAGGAAGGAAAGCAAAAAAAATTTATCTGCATGGGATAACAATATGATTTATGCAGAGATGGAACGAATATTAAGGCACAGAGGCACTGGACATGGAAAGGGCTATGATAGAAAGATGATTTATGTAGAGTGAGGTGGAGACGATGGAAATGGTATATGAGAAGGTAAAACTGTTTAGAAAACAGATGGAAATTTTAATTCCGGAAGGATTTAAGGATATGCCGGATTATGTTGCCAGAAAGAAATATCCATCAAAGCACAGACCGCCGGTCATATTGATGGATAAGAATAATATGGTTAATTTTACATTTCATCTCATGGATATGGCGCTTGCAGAGGGACAGTTAAAAAAGGCGGCAGAGGGATTTGTGAAAAGCATGAAGCAGGTGTATGTAAATGCAAAATTTCAGGAATTACAATATGGTGAACGGAATGATGGCGGTAAAATAGCATGGCTTGCATATGAAACAATGGCGATTGATGCAGATATTTTTAATATCATGTTTATTACTCCATTAGAAGGAAAACTGCTGTATGGTTCATTTAACTGCATTTTGGGAATGCAGGATGAGTGGGAAGAAATCGCAATGTACTGTATTAGGACGATTACGAAGGTAGAGGAGGAGTAGCAATGAGAGCAGTTCGTATTGAGACATCTCCGTTTCAGATTCTATCATTGGTGGAATTTGAAAGCATATTAAAAAAGAATCAGCATGGTTGCGCTAAGATATCCGGTTATATATCTGCGGAAGAAAAAAATCGGATAATGGCTATGATATCGGAAGAAACATGGGCACATATTTGGTTTTATGATGAAACCGGAGGGAAAAATATTTTATTTTGCGGGTATATCGAGGATTTGAGAATCCATGCAGAGGCGGACACATTTTTATTGACGGTACTTTTAAAAACAGGGACAGGCAAGATGGATATGGGAGAGCATATTGGAGTGTATCAAAATGCGGCCACCTCCTATCAGAAAATACTTGAAACCATAGTACAGGGATACACAGATGGAAAGCTCCTTATGGGAACGGAAGCAGGAAACATAGGAAAGATGGTTGTCCAGTATAAGGAGACAGACTGGGAATTTGCAAAGCGTCTGGCAGCTCAAAAAAATACTGTATTAATGGCAAATGAGAAGAGCGCCGGTGTGAAATATACTTTTGGAATTATAGAAGAAGCGGGGCGTGAATTGTTATCCTATGAATCGTATTCCATCGTAAATCTGATTGGGGAATATCAGATAAAGAAGAATTGCGGCATGACGGAAAGTGATGCTGTGGCGTATAAAGTAAAGACTCGGGAAATATTTTATCTGGGAGATGCCGTTTGCTTCCTTGGAAAAAATTATGTTGTTGGAGAAGTGGAGCGGAAATGGGAAGGAAACGAAATATATAACTACTATCTGCTGGAAACCAAGGGAGAATTACGGCAGATGCCGTATGGCAACAAGAAGATTATTGGTGCATCCTTGAAGGGAAACGTGACATCTGTAAAGAAGGATACAGTAAAAGTTGTACTGATGGAGGATGAAACAGGAGGATGGGCAGGACAGAAATGGTTTGCTTATTCTACAATCTATTCTTCGCCTGATGGGACCGGCTGGTATTGTATGCCGGAGAAAGGTGATAGTGTCCGTCTTTATTTCCCAAATGAGAATGAAGCTGAGGCATATGTGAATAGTTCTGTGAATGAACAGTCATCTGACAGTTCGGCACGCAGCAATCCGGATGAGAAGTCTATAAAGAATAAGCAGGGAAAAGAAGTTTTGTTTCAGCCGGACCGGCTGATTCTCACAAATAACAATGGGATGTCGGTCAAGATCATAGACGATGAAGGAATCATAATAGAAAGTGATAAGAGTATCACAATCAGGGCAAAAGAAAATATAGGAATTATCAGCATGGAGCAGGGAGTGGAAATGTCTGCGCCTGAAAAGATTGCATTTCAGCAGGGCAACACCATGCTGGAGCTTGCGGATGATATCAATGTGCAGGGCGGACGTGTAAATATGCAGTAATACAGAGGAACGATAATGGAAAAATTTCTTGATGAACTGATATTAAGTGAGCGTAAAAAGAGGAAAGAAAAGGTTCTTGATAAGCAGATTGATCTGGAAAGAGATCTGCCGGAGCAATATCTTCAAACGGTAGTAATGTCAGACAAAGCGACCAGTATAAAGATTCCGGCTTTTATGAAAGATTTACCGGAAAAATTGGTGGAACAAAAATATGAATTTGACCCAAAGCCGCAGATTATTAAAAGCACACAAAACGGAAGCGTTAATTTTACGTTTTCACTGCTTGATGTATCAGTGGAACCGGGACAGCTTGGAGAAATTTGCCAGGGCTGCAAGCGGGCATGGAGAAGAATTTTACCGGAAATCATTTTTTATGAGGAAGGGGAGGAGGACATTAACGGCATCAGGGTTCATTGGATGGAATATTCCAATCATGCGGCAGGAGGAAAGCTATATAATTTCCTGTTTTATGCAGCAACCGAGCGGACACTGACAGGAAGTATGAATTGTCCTTATGGAAAGCATGAGGTCTGGGTAAAAATAGCAAAACTTTGTATGAGGACGTTAAGGGGAAAAGGATATGACGGAGAGACAGCAGCAGATCATGGAAATCGGGAAAGGGATGATGGAACCCATATTTATGGGACAGCTTCCGGAATTGATGAAGAATTATAAGGATGGGGAAACAGAAATATTGACAGGCTTGGAAGAAAAGCTGCAGGTAGTGTTTCAAAAAGCACAGCAAATGCAAAAAGCTGATAGAAAAGGAAAGATTTGCACAATGGGGATCAGCTATCTGCAAAGCAGTGTATTGACAGAAAATTATGAGCTGCGAATTGATTTATACGATAAAGAGTTTTATTTGGACAGTGCAGAATGCTGTACATACTGGAAACCGGAATTTGTTACAGGGTACCTGTTACAGGACGTGGAGTACTTAAAAAAAGAAATCCGTTTTAAGATACCACAGATAAAGACATATGAGCTGCAGCAGTTTATAGACGGCTATCTGTTAAATTATATGTATTTACTGGCGCAGTTTTTTCAACAAATATTGCCACAGGTTTTGGATAAGACAAAAACTTTGTTTCAGGAAGTGGCTGAGGAGAACATGAGCGTGACTTTTGGGGAATATATGGGTAAAGGGATTGTTGTTGTGGGAGAAAGAGAAGAATGAGAAGAATGAGGTATTATCTGCTGAATTGGGAGGAAACAGGGAATCCGGTGCCGAGGATTCGAAATTGGATGGAGAGACTGGATTATCAGGCAGTTCAAAGAAGAGAATTGGCGAAGTTACCGGAGCGAACCATTCTTTTTTTGGAAGAAAATCAGGATACACTGTTTTCTGATGTGATAGAAAAACCGTTTTTGCTGGTGTCGAAAATGTTTTGGGATGTATCAAAAATGTATGAAGTGCCGGTCAGGGGAAAAGAAATGGTTTTGCTTGATGGAGTGAACGGCTTTGCAGAAATTTATTATATGCCAGTGTATCCCCAATATCATTGTCTTTCAGAAGAAACCGTTTTTAATAATGATTATTCTGTGATTCAGGAATTGATATTGGATAAAGAGAAGATAAAATATGTACCTCCGGTTTTTGAAGTGGCAGAAGTAGAAAAAGACTATCTCATCTGCCGGTTGGACTTTATAGAAAGTATTTTGCGAAGAGGTGCAAAAGGAATTAAACTAGCAGAGCTTAAGGTGGAATAGGAGGAGCTGAATGTCAAAAGGAGATAATTTTGCGAATGGCGCATTGGTGACACGGGCAGGAAATGCGAAAAAATCGTCAGAAGAGTTAAATGGTATATCAGAAAGTGCACAGGAACAGCATGAGATGGAGCTGCAGGCATTATTTGACCAATTGGAATTGGAGGAGGGCGAAGAGGTGCAGTTCCCGTATTTGGTTCGGGGAGCGGAGCTTTACTGTAATTGCGGGACGCATAAAAGGAGATTAAATTTGCCAATATGCCATGGGGTGTATACAAACGGGAAGCCTATGATGCACGAAGAAGATTGTGAGGTTGGGGATGACAAAAATATTCCATCTTTTGGAATTTGCCAAAGCGAAGAGAATCCGGTGAACAAATCATGGTTTGCCAAAGCAGGGGACAAGATCAAGGATTTTTTTACCGGAGAGGAGGACACGGATGATGCGGAAAAGATCATCCTAAAGACGGAGGACGGACAGAACGTGAAAGGCTATCCCTGCACGCCTTGCATTGTGGGAACATGGAAGGATGCATATGAGACGGAAAAAATTGTCCGGAATCATACGGACGGAACAGACGAGGGAGACCGGCTGTGTGCGCTGACACAGAGATCCTTCCTGGTCTGTGCCTATGGCGGACTGATCGAGCCGGTGACATCCGGTCAGGAGGAATGACAGGGAGGAATGGTTATGGCACAGGGGGTACAGAAGAAAACAGAATACGCCGGATTACAGTTTCTGGGGGTGTCTGCAGTAAAAAAGCTTCTGGGATTTGAGATACGGGAAGCCCCCGGGGAGCATGCCAGGGGAAAATTCCGTGTGCTCCTGTCAGAAGAAGCGCCGGTTGTCTGTGAAAGGAATGTTCCCGTGCAGCTGCGGGAGGAGGGAAACCGGGCAGAAGCCCTGTTCTGCGGATACCCGCAGAGGACAGAGACCATGACAGAGCACGGCTGGCGGATTGCGGAAATCGAGGCAGTGTCAGGGACAGTGCTTCTGGATATGGAAAAGCGAAGCCGCGTATTCCAGGACAGGAGGCAAACCTACCTCGGAATTGCGGGTGCGGTCACGGCGGAAACGGGGCACAGCGCCTGCATTCTCGCCGGGGACGACCGGGAGACGGGCGGAACACTCATCCAGTACGGGGAGACAGACTGGAAATTCCTCAAGAGAATGGCGTCCCGGATGGGACTGCCCCTGGTGCCGGACACGGGGTATTATTACCCGCGGTTTTACATGGGGCTGCCGGAGGGGGAGAAAAAGGAGCTCGGGGAGGTTCTCTCCTGCGGGATCTGCTTTGACGGGCGTTATTATGCGGTCAGCGGGAGATGTACCGTTGATAGAAAGGATTTCATCTGCTATGATGTGGTCACGGGGACAAGGCTGTCGTTAGGTGACAGGGTCACATACGAAGGCAGGGAGCTGACGGTTTCCCGGAAAAAAACAGAACTGGTACGAGGGGAGGTTCTGTTTACCTACCGCCTTGCGGGAGAGAGCTACACACGGGTTGCACCGGAAGAGAACCCGGATTACACGGGGATGTCGTTCGTGGGGGAAGTGACGGCAGCATGCGGGGAACGCGTGGAGCTGGCATTTGACATGGACAGGGCATCGGCAGGGGGAAACAGCTACGGCTTTGCCCCTGCAACGGGAAACCTGATGTACTGCATGCCGCAGGTGGGGACAAAGGCGGCGCTGTATCTGGGAAGCGGGAACGAGGCGCAGGGCGTGGTGTCAGGCTGCATCCGGACGAACGGCGCTTCGTGCGAGGGAACGGGCAGCCCGGAAAAGAAAGGCTTCTGCTCGGAGCACGGCAAGGGAATGAGCCTGTATCCCCAGAGCATGGGAATGGACGGCGGGGAAGCAGGAAAGCTTACGATGGAGGACGGGAGCGGAACGCTTCTGGGAAGCAGCGGGAGTCTGCTCCTGCTGGCAAAAGAGGGAATCCGCCTGGAGAGCATGACGGGAATCGCCGTGCATGGAGTGTCGGACATCATGGTACTCTGCGGGGCAGGAACATCGAGCCTCTGTGTGAACGGCAGTGTGGACATGATGGGCGCTCTTACGGGACTGGGAGGCAGTACATACAGAAACTATGCGCCGTATGCAGACGCCCCGGAGGAGGGGAAATTTGACTGGGGAGGTTTTACGAGAAACCTTGTCATGGGACTTGCAGTCGGTGCGGCGTGCATCGCAATGAGCCTTCTGCTTCCGGGAATCGGAACCATAGCAGCGGGAGCGCTGATGGGAGCAGGGATCGGTGCAGTTTCCGCAAGTGTGGCAGGAGCGGTTGGCGATTACAGCAGCGGGAATGTGCGGAGTGCAGAGGAAGCCATAAGAGATGTGGCGATTGCAGCCATCAGCGGTGCAATCACGGGAGCCATCGGGGTGAAATTTCCTGGGATGAACCGTCTGGTGGAAGGCGGTGTGGATACTACAGTGGCAACTGTGGAGCGCGCCGCATATGCGGCACTGGACGGGGACATGACGCTGGAAGAAAAGCTTGCGTATATCTTTGATCCGGGGCAGATGGCTGTGGATTTTGTGACAGGTGTTTTCATAGGCGAGGCGGTTGACGGGATTGCGAAAAAACTGCCGGGTGGATGGAAGAATAGAGGAGGGAGTGAACTCAATAATCTTGATGCCCAGGGTATCAGTTCAAAGTCGGCAAAAGGCAGTGACACATTTAAGCAAAATGGTAATTTACCGAATGGCGTAAGAACTGAGATTTCCGGTTCCGATTTACGGCATAGCAATGGATTTGAGGGATTTGATGTTATAAATGCTAGTTCAAAGCAAAAAGGAAATTTTGGCGAATTTAAGGCGGATGATAATTTGGTTAATAATCAGGGGCTTAAAGATGCAGGATATGATTTGAAATCTGTAGGGAGAAATGCACCTTCATGTCCAGATGACAAAATAGTAAAGGGTATTGATGGATTGTATGAAAATTTAAATCAGAATTCAAATGTTGAGTATATCATTGATGAGGCGAAGTTTGGTAAGGCGCAACTAGGAAAGACAGATGATGGGAAACAGATGTCAGATGATTGGCTGCTAGGAAGTGTTACTGGAAACAATAGGATTTTAGACGCTGTAGACGGAGATGAGGAATTAGCATATAAAATTATGGAGGCATTGAAAAAGGGGCAGGTAGAAAGGGTGCTAAGTAAAGTAGATGCGGATGGGAATGTAGTTACATATCGATTAGATTCGCAGGGAAATATCATCGGAATCTGGCCATAGAAATTAGTGTAATAGTAGGTAATTGCGAAACAAGTTCGCAATCTTGATTGAAAACAAGGATAGAATCCTGCAATGCAGGATTCTTGGAATGGAAGGTGGCAGTCATTCATTTAGGGCATGACAAAAAGGCTTCATAGTTAGTATGAAGCAGAAAAATTTATAAAATCTCAATTTTAAGCAATCAAAGGCTTAAGACTTCGAATGTATTGATGTTGATGAATTTTATCAGCAACAATTACTGTAACAAGTTGAGCTATGCCAGCCAAAAGTAAATCGGCATGAAGCGTTTTTTCGTTCTGGGTTTTACGATTAGCTACGCAAAAGCTGTCTTTAAAGTGGTTGATAGATTTTTCAACGTTTACACGGATTTTATATGTTTCTTCCCATTCTGCTGAACCTCGTTCCACTCCGGGATAGGCACGAAGATTCTTTTCTGGATAAATGTAAATCATTCTTCCACAGGAAGATGTTGTGCAGGGATTATCACAATGGCATACACAGCGTTTGGTTTTATCTGCTTTATTGTATTCCCATTTCATTTTCGGGCAGACAAATTTCATTGTAGGAATTTTGCTTTTTAAGTGTGATTTACTACCTTCTCTTTTCATAGGAAGCGAAGAATCATGCGGACAACAGGGAACACCATTTTCGTTAATGGTATAACCATTATCTTCCATAGAAAGTTTTACACGGAGAGGAATAAATGCTTTTTCAAATCCAATTTCATCGAAAAGGGCTTTGTAGATTTCAATCGTGTCAAAAGCAGCATCACCAAGAAAAGTCTTAGGGGCGATAAGCGGATGCTTCTGAAAGAAATCAATCAGAACAGGAAGCAGGGCCTTTGAATCGGCAAGAGATTTATCCTCATCAGGAGAGTCAGATTTCTTTTCCACAACGATATCCGGATGAGCCTTTAGGAACTCTTTGTTATAGAAAGTGATATCACGGACAATGCCAAGCCCATTGGTTACAATGCCGAACTTATAGGCATAGCAGAAATGTCCATTGATATACATCTGTTGGATTGCCTGATTCGAAGCAGCATGCGTAGGCATGGAACCATAAGCAGCCTTATAAGGATCATAGCTTTTATCAAGGTTGTTTGCCTTTGCAAAAGCTTTTAACTGTTTGATAATACGGTTTGCGTATTTTGGATTATTTTCAGTTACCCAGGCTTCAATGCCAGAGGTATCGAAGATAGTCATAGTTGCCAGATGAGGGTCAAGTTTTTGGCAGATCGGTTCGGTCATATCAACCATGTGATTGAACATAGATTGTAAGTCCATCAGGAAATCCTGTTTAAAACGGGTAAATTTTGAGGCATCCGGTACAACATCAAAGCCACAGAAGTCACGCAGTTCCTGAGAGTATTTCAAGAACACAATCAGAAGTGTGTCAGTCGGGATTGAGAAAATACGCTGGAGCAGAAGTGCTTTGAGCATTGGATAAAGCTGGTGCTTGCGAGGTCTTCCGGTTGAAGCGTGAAAATGAGAAACAAAAGAAACAGGAACAATTTCATCAAGGTTAATGGTTTCATCAAGAAGTGAAAGGAACTGGTATTTGTCATTGTCGAATTTATTTTGGCAATCATCAAAAATTTCTGCCAAAGTGAGCTGCTTATGTGTTATCATGTAGGTATATCTCCTTTAGGTGGATTGGTTGATAGTTTCTCGCAACTCTATTTTACCATAAACCTTGAGGAGATATTTTATTTTAACAACAAAAAAATGCCGTATTTATGCGGCTTGTGGCGTTTCGCAAACGCCTATAGTGTAATAGAAAGAGAAGGAGACGTCAAATGAGAGACACTTTATGTAATGAGGACTATTTAAAAAAGAAAATTATACTTAATGAAAATTATATTAGAAAAAATATTGAGGAAATTGTTGTATTACAAGAGGATATTAAAAATGGAATACAGCGCTATCCAAGGGAAAATAGTGAAATTATTTATGATACGAAATTGATGCTGTTTCAGATGATTTATAGTTCGATTTGTGCAAAATATTCATTGGGTTTATCATGTGACAGCTTTGAAGAAATGTATTTGCTTGGTGTAAAAATGATTTCAGATATCGGCTATAGAAGGATTGGCTATGTTCATATGATTCAGTTTTTTTCTATAGGAATGTTGCTTGAAATATCAGCGAAAGAGATGCAGAAGCTGATAGAAAAAGCAGACGAAGAAGAACAGGATGATATTTTGTTTGATTTTCTTGTAAGTGCATGCGGATGGGAGAGGAATATAAATTCCTCACAGTTTCAAAAAGAAAGCCCGTATAGTAAAACACTGGAAATTATAAAATTGGCAGCAGAAAACCGGGAGGCGGCCAATATTAGATTAAAGAAATATGTGGAAAAAGAGTGGCTAGAGGGACATGCTAGTTATGGGTGGAAGACCGCACATAAAAAAGTTGGATATGTGGGATTATGGAGTTTTGAGTCAGCTGCATTAGCAAAGATTTTGGCATTAAATGACGAGAAGTTAAAGAGCAGTAGTCATTATCCATATGATTTGGCTCATTATAAATCGAACAAGAGATTTTCTGTAAAAGCGATAGAGACAGTGGAGAAGAATAGGCGTAAAGATGAGACTGGTGAAGGGATTGTATCAAATCGGGAATTGGAATGTATTGTTCCTGCACAATTCCAGAATATGGTAAATACAGCCATTATGGATTATGACAAATTAGAAGATGAAGAGTTTTGGAACAAATATAAGTTGAGTGAAATTTGGTATACATTAGAGATGTATGAGGATGATAAGAAAAAAGCAATACTTTTAGGAACAATTCTTGTTAACTTATTGGTAGATAAAGGATACATTATACAAATTGACTATAAAGAAGATATTGAGGATTATATAGATAATATAAAAAATTTTTGGGGGGAACAGGAGATTAAGTTGGTCCGGTTTGAGTTGGAGAATGACCAAAATTATTATGCAAAGGTTCCTAGGATATCAAATGTCAAGAATATGTACGAAGTACATATTCTTGACGAGAGATAATTGGTGATAAGACAATATTTGAAAAATGAAGTATATAATACATGCTTTGCGCAGCTGGAGCTGGAGAAAGGCGAGGAGATCCAGTTTCCGTACCTAGTGCGGGGAGCAGAGCTGTACTGCAGCTGCGGAACACATAAAAGGAAACTGAATCTGCCAATATGCCATGGGGTGTATACAAACGGGAAGCCTATGATGCACGAAGAAGATTGTGAGGTTGGGGATGACAAAAATATTCCATCTTTTGGAATTTGCCAAAGCGAAGAGAATCCGTTAAATAAATCATGGCTTGCTAAGACTGCAGAAAAAATAAAAAATTTTTTCACAGGAGAGGAGGAAGATGAGGACGCGGATAAAATTATTCTGCAGACAGAAGATGGGCAGAATGTAAAAGGATATCCATGTACACCCTGTATTGTGGGAACATGGAAGGATGTATATGAGTCAGAGAAAATTCTTAGAAATAACGCAGATGCAACAAGTGAAGGAGATAAGCTGTCTGCATTGACACAGAGATCATTTCTTGTTTGTGCCTATGGAGGATTAATAGAACCCATTTCATCAGGTCAGGAAGAATAGGAGAGGTTTATGGCAGAAGGATTACAAAGGAAAATTGAATATTCCGATTTAAAATTTACCAGCTCCTTTGCCAGAGAAAAGATCCTTGATTTTCAGACATGGGAGGTGCCAGGGGAACATGCCAGAGGAAACTTTCGACTTCTGTTGTCAGAAAACGAGACAGGCATAAACAGCATGAATGCACCCATACAGCTTTTGGGGCAGGGGAATA